>JABLTR010097044.1_pt1 | contig 19576 bp, 17 predicted proteins | sample 7160071 | NCBI WGS metagenome assembly JABLTR01 (sample SAMN14651230, study PRJNA627086) | human gut metagenome | isolation source: feces | host: Homo sapiens | reverse complement strand
GTCCTTCTTTCGTCTCGTTGTTTAATTTTCAAGGTCCTTCGCTCTCGAGTTTGGTTCGTTTTTTCCGTTCCTCTCTCGAGTGCCTGACTATTTTATCACACTCAAGTTCGTTTGTCAAGCACTTTTTTCAAGTTTTTTTCGCGGCCTTTTTCGTTCACCAGTCAGGTTCCGATTTTCGGCCTTTTCACTCGCTTTCAGTGCCCTCTCTCTCGAGCGCTCAGATATGATACCACAGGTTTCTCTTTTTGTCAACAGGTTTTTTCAAGTTTTTTGAAATTCCTTTTTGACCTTTGGAGCCAAGCGCCTTCACGCTTTTCTTCCCCCTGTACAAGGGCGAGCTCCCTGTGCTATACTATCTGTACCGCTTCCCTGGCGCGCTTTGCAGCGCTCCGTTTCGGCGGTGATTGGTAGTATATCATCTTTCTCTGGAAAAAGCAAGCACTTTTTCCGCATTTCTCGGACTTCTTTGCTTTTCCACTGTTTCTTGCACTCTTTGCCCTTTTTTCTACTATATATAGAAAGGCGTGATTCCATGCCCATCCGCATTCAAGCTGACCTGCCCGCCATTGAGGTGCTGGAAAGCGAAAACATCTTTGTCATGACCCACGAACGTGCCAACCTTCAGGATATCCGTCCCTTAAAGATTGCTATCCTCAACCTGATGCCCACGAAGATTGAAACCGAGACGCAGCTGCTGCGCCTGCTGGGCAACACCCCTTTGCAGGTGGACGTGGAGCTGCTCCACCCCGCCACCCATGTGAGCAAGAACACCAGCTCCTACCATCTCAACACCTTTTATAAGACCTTCGCCGACGTGAAGGACCAGAAGTTCGACGGCCTTATCATCACCGGCGCGCCGGTGGAGAAGCTCCCCTTTGAGGAGGTGGACTACTGGGACGAGATGTGCCAGATTATGGAGTGGAGCAAGGAGAACGTCTACTCGGTGCTGCACATCTGCTGGGGCGCCCAGGCGGGGCTGTATTACCACTACGGCGTCCCCAAGTACCCCCTGCCGGAAAAACTCAGCGGCATTTACAACCACACGGTCTTAAACCCCTACCACCCCCTGATGCGGGGCTTTGACGACAACTACTTCGCCCCCCACTCCCGCTACACCGAGGTGCGGCTGGAGGACATCAAGAAGCACCCGGATTTGATTCCCCTGGCGGTGTCGGATCTGGCGGGGCTGCACATCGTCGCCAACCAGAGCGGCCGGCAGATTTTCGTCACCGGCCACGCGGAGTACGACCGGGACACCTTGGCCAAGGAGTACTTCCGGGACATCAACAAGGGCTTAAACCCCAAGGTGCCCTACCACTACTTCCCCAACGACGACGACACCAAGACCCCGCCTTTCACCTGGCGCTCCAACGCCCATCTGCTGGTGTCCAACTGGCTAAACTACTACGTCTACCAGCAGACGCCCTACGACTTCCTCACCTGACACACCCAGCCTGTTTTTCCGGGCTTTCCTTGAAAACAGCGGCGGGTTCCGCTATAATAGAGGGCAGAAAGCGCGAGAAAGGAGAACTCCATGAGATACGACAGCATCCTGTTCGACCTGGACGGCACCCTGTGGGATTCCACCGACGCGGTGGCCGCCTCTTGGGAGGAGGCCCTGGCCGGCGTCCCGGATATAGAGGGTCCCCCCACCCGGGCCCAGCTGGAAGGCGTCATGGGCATGACGGCAGAGGACTTGATGGCCAAGCTCTACCCCCACCTCTCCAAGGAGCGGCACATGGAGCTGTTCGACCGCTGCTGCCAGGTGGAGAACACCTACCTGCGGGAGCACGGGGGCGTGCTCTACCCCCAGCTGGAGGAGACGCTGGAAGCCCTCTCCCAAAAGCTGCCCCTGTTTATTGTCAGCAACTGCAACGCCGAGTACATCCCCTGCTTTTTAGACGCCCACCAGCTCCACCGGTACTTTCAGGATTGGGAGTGCATCGGCCGCACGGGCAAGCAGAAGTGGGAAAACATCCGCCTGGTGGTGGAGCGCAACCACTTGCAGCGCCCTGTGTACGTGGGGGACACCGCTATGGACCAGGAGGCCGCCCAGAAAGCCGGGGTGCCCTTCCTCCACGCGGCCTATGGCTTTGGGGATGTCACCGGGGCGCCGGAGATCACCCAGTTCCCCCAGCTGCTGGAGCTTTTGCAGGACTGAGCGCCTGCGCCATTGCCACACAGGAAAGGAGGCGGCGCCGTGAAAGGCTCTTTGCTTTTTTCCAGCTATCCCTTTATCACCAGCGAAAAGGCCACCTTGACCCGGGTGACGGACATGGACCTGGAGGCGCTGTGGCAAATCCTCAGCGACGAGGACAGCCACCGCTTTACCCCAGAGGCCGCCTTGCGCTCCCACCGGGAGTGCGCCGCCAAGCTGCGCCAGTTCGACACCATGTTCCAGGAGCGGCGCGGCGTGGTGCTGGGCATCTACTCCACCTTGAACCGGCTGGTGGGCCTGCTGGAGATTTCCCAAATCAACCCCCAGGTGGAAAGCGTCACCCTCAGCTTTATCCTGGGCCAGGAGTACACCGGCCAGGGCTACGCCTCGGCGGCGGTGCGGGCCACCACGGAGTACCTTTTCCGCACGGTGGGGGTGCGGCGCATCCAGTGTTTTGTGCTGCCCATCAACTACCGGGCGGTGCTGGTGCTGGAGCGCTGCGGCTTTGTAAAGGAGGGCACCATCCGGGAGGGCTTCTACTGGCCCGACAAGGGCATTGTGGATTTGACTGTCTACTCCCTGCTGCCCACCGACAAGAAGCCAAAATCCACCGGCCCCGCCTACTATCTGTAAAAAACACATCCGCCCCGCTTCCCAACTGTGGGAGGCAGGGCGGATTTTCTATTGGTCAAAGGCGGCGCGCATGTAGGCCAGCAGCTTTTTCTCCCGGCGGCTGACCTGCACCTGGGTCATGCCCAGCTCGGCGGCGGTTTGGGACTGGGTCTTGCCCTGGAAATACCGGCAGCGGATGAGCTTTTGGTCCCGCTCCTCCAAGGTGTGGAGGATTTGGTACAGCGTCATGCGCTCGGTCATCCTCTCCTCGGGGGCCTCCACGGGGATGTCCAAATCGCCGCCCTCCTCCCCATCGGTGAGGGACATGGGCGCCTGGCCCACCCCCAGCGCCAGGGCGGCCTTCTCCACGGGCACACCCAGCCGCTGGGCGATTTGGGCCACGCCGGGGCTCTCCCCTGTCTCCTGGCGGAGCTTGTCCGCCTCCTCCAAGGCTTTGCGGCTCAAGTCCCGCAGGCCCCGGGAGACGCGCAAGGCGCCGCCATCCCGGAACAGCCGGCGGATTTCCCCCAGGATCACCGGCACGGCATAGGTGGAAAACTTTACGCCCCGGCTGGTGTCGAAGTTCTCCACGGCCTTGAGCAGCCCCACGCACCCCGCCTGGAACAGGTCGTCGTACTCCATCCCCCGGCCCAGGAAGCGCCGGGCGCACAGGTGGGCCAGGCCGATGTTCTCCTCCACCATGGCCTGGAGGGTGGGCTCACTGCTTTGTGTCAAAGTATTTGGTCAAGGTCACGCTGGTGCCCCGGCCGGGGGTGGAGGTCACCCGCACGCTGTCGCAGAAGCTCTGCATCACCGCGAAGCCCAGGCCCGCCCGTTCCTCGCCGCCTGTGGTGTAAAGGGGCTCCATGGCCTTTTTGATATCCGGGATGCCGCAGCCCTTATCCCGCACCCGCACCACCGCTTTGCCGTTTTCAAACAGCTTGGCGGTTATGTAGACAGTGCCCCGCCTATCCTTGTAACCGTGGACAATGGCGTTGGTCACCGCCTCGGAAACGGCCGTCTTCATGTCGGTGAGGTCCGCCACGGTGGGGTCCAGCTGGGTGAGGAACGCCGCCACCGCCGCCCGGCCAAAGCTCTCGTTGACAGAGCGGGAGTCGAAGCTGATTTGCGCTTGGTTGATGGGCTTCATCATCCAGCCCTCCTTTCAATGGAGGCCAAGGTGCCAATGCCGGAGAGCTCCACCATCCGCCCCAGGCTGGGGGAAAGCCCGCACAGCACCACCCGGCCCTTCCAGAATTGCAGCAGCCGCACCCGCCCCAGCACCAGCCCAATGCCGGAGCTGTCCATAAAGGGCACCTGGGAAAAGTCCAGGCGCAGGCAGGCGGGCTTTACCTTTTGGGCGGTGTCGTCAATGGCCTCCCGCATCTCCCGGGCGCTGTGGTGGTCAATCTCCCCGGAGAGCCGGGCGGTGAGCACCCCCTCTTTATAGCTGAGCTGTACACTCATGATTCTCTTCCTTTCTCTTTTCTGGGGCAACAAAAAAGGCCCTTGGAAAAGGCGGGCCTTTTCCAAAAGCCTTGTCCCGCCCTTTGCATCTATTCTACAAAGGGTGGGGTGCGTATTTTGCCAAAGGGTGTCAGCCAAACGGAATATCTTTCTATTTTCTCCTCCTCTTTGGATGTTTGGGGCGCTCCTCCCGCAAGACCCCCTCCCGAAATGCCCACTCCCGAAAGCCAAAAGTGGTGACAAACCATCGGCTGAACTTTTGGGGGTTCCGGGCGATATACACAGACAGGGCCACGCTAGCGGCCATAAAAACAAAAAAACCACCGAATATTCCCAGCAGCTGCAAGGCAGTCGTAACAGTCTGGGAATCACGCTCCTGGCGCGCTAAAAAGGTGAAGCCCCCATTTTTCAAGCTCACCACGGTGTGTGCCGCTCTTTCCCCGGTAACGTTCTTTGTAAAAGAGACCTCAAAGGAATCGCCCCGCTCCAACGCCCTCCACAGATAGCTTTGCAGCGGGACTTTTTCCTCCACGGAGGGGATGACATAAGGAACAAGGTCCTCTTCTTCATACAGGAAAAGGTCCTCCCCTTCCATTTCGTAGCGCTGGAAGGAAAGTGTAACTGTGGAGAGCCCTCTATCGCTCGTTTGATACAGGTACATCAGTAGCCACCCGACGATGAAGCAAATTGCAAGGAACAAAAGGCCCAGAAGCACAGAATAGATCAAGATGGGCTCCTCAGGGTTCTCCAAATTCCCATTGAATATATCTTTTCGGGGAGGAAGCATGGGTATTGCTTCCCCATCATGGGCGGTTCGATACTTCTTTTTGGCAAAGTCGAGAAACTCTTCTCGTCCTATCGCAAAATCCTCCAATTTCACCACCTGTTTTTCCACATAAAGGCGGATGGTGCGAGATTTGCGGGTGCCTCGCATCCCGGTAATCTGGTCGTAAGAATAAGTGCGTTTGATTCCCCAAAAATTTTTGACCGTAAAACCTTGCTCGCCATAGGAGATGCGGCAGTGGAAATAACCCACAATGAGGTCGCCCCCCAATAAAAAAGATAATCCCAGGCCAGGCAGAGCGGCCCAAGGCGTTTTTCTGTCCACATATCCCCATATAGCCAGCAAGAGACATAAGGAGCAGCCAAGAATTCCAATCACCAACATCAGTTTTGACCAGATGACCATTTGACTTTTAGCTTGCCGCGGACGATGCAGCAGGGCTAGCACACCGCGAACAGCCCATCCAATGAGCACCAATGTCCATGCTTTTACTACAAGATCCATCCCTCTCCTCCTCTATCAATCCACGCAAAAAGGCTCGCACTCCAGTGGCTGTTTCCACCTTCTTTGCCATACCCCTTCGATACTTCTATACCTAAAATATGGAGTCTTACTTTCTAAATTTTGCCAAGAGCATCTCCCGGATTTCCCCGGCCAGGTAGAAGGAGCCACAAACAACGAGGGCGGCGTCCTGCTTCATAGCGCGGGCGGCCACGGCCAGGGCCTCCCGGCAGGAGCCCGCGGGGACCACCTTGGGGCAGAACTCTTGGGCAATCTGGGCCAGCTGCTGGGCGGGCATGGCCCGGTGGCCCTCCGGCGCCACGGTGACGATTTGGGAGAACAGCGGCCCCAGCACCTGGAGCTCCCCGCGGCTGTCCTTATCGGCCATCACGCCCATGATGGCCACTTTCCGCTGGGGGACGAACTCCTCCAAGGCCTGGCGCAGCGCCTGGGAGCAGCCGGGGTTGTGGCCGCCGTCCAGCAGCACCAGGGGCTGTTGGGAGATGACCTCCATCCGGGCGGGGATGAAGGCCTTTTCAAAGCCTGCCGCCACGGCCTGGGGGGTGACGGGCCAGCCGCGGCCTGCCAGCACCTCCAGCACCTTCAAGGCGGTGACGGCGTTTTTCACTTGGTGCTCCCCCAAAAAGGGCGTGCGCAGCGCCACGTCCCCCCAGCGGGTGCCCGCCACGGTAAAGGCCGTGCCGCCGATGGAGCGCTCCCCCTCCTCCACCTGGGACAGGTCGGGGCGGAACAGCTCCACCTGGCGCTCCTGGCAGATTTGCTCCAGCTCCTGCGTCACCGCTGGGGCCTGGTCGGGGTAGAGCACCAGCCTGCCCCCCGCCTTGACGATGCCGGCCTTCTCAAAGGCAATCTTCTCCAAGGTGCTGCCCAAAATGGCGGTGTGGTCCAAAGAGATGGACATGATGGCCGCCACCTCCGGCACGTCGATGACGTTGGTGGCGTCGAACCGGCCGCCCATGCCCACTTCCAGCACCACGATGTCGCACTGCCGCCGGGCAAACCAGTGAAGGGCCAAGGCGGTGATGTACTCAAACTCTGTCACCTGGTCGCCGCTTTCCTCGAACTGGTCGGCGATGGGGGCCAGGGTTTCCACCTCCTCCACCAGCTCCTCCTTGGGAATCATCTCCCCGTCGATTTGGAACCGCTCCCGGAACTCCAGCACATAGGGGGAGGTGTACAGCCCCACCCGCAGGCCGCAGGCCCCCAGGGCCGAGGCCACCAAAGTGGCGCAGGTGCCCTTGCCGTTGGTGCCCGCCACGTGGACGAACTTCAGCTTTTTCTGGGGATTGCCCAGCCGCTCCATCAAAGCGGTGATGCGTTCCAGCCCCGGCTTGATGCCGAACACCAGCCTGCCGTATACATTGTCTAACGCCTCTTCATAGGTCATTTTGATTTCCTCCTGTTTCTCAATAAAAAAGGGCAGTGCCACTTGCAGGCACTGCCCAGACGGACGGCATGTTAGGCGCTTCCCCGCTCCCCGGTGGTTGCCCACCTGCCCGTCAGCCGCGGGGGGCCTTGCGGTGGGGGATTGCGCATCCCCCTGGGAAAAACAAGGCGGGCCTCCCCTCTCTCAGCCCAGGGCTGCCAGGGATTCCTCAATCATGCGGACTTTCTCCCGCAGCTTGGCGGCGTTGTCCTTCACCCCGTCGATGACGTTCTGGGGCGCCTTGCTGATGAATTTCTCGTTTTGCAGCTTGGCCTCGGCGGTGGCAAGCTGCTTTTTGGCGCCCTCCAGCTCCTTGGTCAGGCGGGCGGTTTCGGCCTTCTTGTCCACCAGGTCGTCCATGGGCAAGTAGCCGCGGCAGGCGGCGGTGACCACCGTCACGCTGCCCTCGGCCTGGGGGAAGCTCTCCCCAATCTCCACCGCGGAGCAGTAGGCCAGCTTGGCAATGGCCTCCCGCTCGGCCTCAAAGGCGGCGGTATCGCCGGTCTCGATATACAGGTGGGCCTTCTTGGAGGGGGGCACGTTCATCTCGCTGCGGCGGGTGCGCACAGCGGTGATGAGCTCCATGACCTTCTTCATCTCCGCCTCGGCCTGGGGGAAGGCGTGGCCTTCCTCATACTGGGGCCAGGGCGCCACGATAAGGGCCTCCCCATCGTGGGGCAGGCTCTGCCAAATCTCCTCGGTGACGAAGGGCATGAAGGGGTGCAGCAGGGCCAGCGTATGGGTGAGCACCCACACCAGCACCTGGCGGGTGTTCTGGGCCACGGCCTGATCCTCCCCGGACAGGGGCCGCTTGGCCAGCTCAATGTACCAGTCGCAGAAGTCGTCCCAGATGAAGTCGTACAGCTTGGACACAGCCATGCCCAGCTCGAACTTGTCCAGGTTCTCGGTGACCTCTTTGGCCACGGTGTTAAAGCGGCTGACAATCCACTGGTCCTCCAGAGAGAGGGCCTCGGGCAGGGCGCAGGGCACGTCGTGCCCGTCGATGTTCATGTGGATAAACCGGGCGGCGTTCCAAATCTTGTTGGCGAAGTTCCGGCTGGCGGCCACCTTCTCGTCGGAGTAGCGGGCGTCGTTGCCAGGGGAGTTGCCGGTGACCAAGGTAAAGCGCAAAGCGTCGGCGCCGTACTGGTTGATGACGTCCACGGGGTCGATGCCGTTGCCCAGAGACTTGCTCATCTTCCGGCCCTGGGAATCCCGCAGCAGGCCATGGAACAGCACGGTGTCAAAGGGCGCCTTGCCGGTGTGCTTTAGGCCGGAGAAAATCATGCGGGCCACCCAGAAGAAGATGATGTCATAGCCGGTGACCAAGGTGTTGGTGGGATAGAAGTACTCCAGCTCGGGGGTGTTGTCGGGCCAGCCCAAGGTGGAGAAGGGCCACAGGGCCGAGGAGAACCAGGTGTCCAGGGTGTCGCTGTCCTGGTGGAGGTGCTTCCCGCCGCACTTGGGGCAGGTGTCCACGTCGGTTTCGGAGACGATGGTCTCGCCGCAGTCCTCGCAGTACCAGGCGGGGATGCGGTGGCCCCACCACAGCTGCCGGGAGATGCACCAGTCCTTGATGTTCTCCATCCAGTTGTAATAGGTCTTTTCCATCCTATCGGGAATCAGGCGGATGGCGCCGTCCTTCACCACGTCGATGGCGGGCCCCGCCAGGGGCTCCATCTTCACAAACCACTGGGTGGACACACGGGGCTCCACCACGGTGTGGCAGCGCTGGCAGGTGCCCACGTTGTGCTTGAGGGGCTCCACCTTGATGAGGTAGCCGCCCTCCTCCAAATCCTTCACAATCTGCTTACGGGCTTCCATACCGGAGAGGCCGGCGTACTTGCCGCCGTTCTCGTTGATGGAGCCGTCCTCGTTCATCACGTTGATGACGGGCAGGTTGTGGCGCTGGCCCACCTCGAAGTCGTTGGGGTCGTGGGCGGGGGTGATTTTCACCACACCGGTGCCGAAGTCCATCTCCACGTACTCATCGGCCACAATGGGGATTTCCTTGTTCACCAGGGGCAGGATGACGTTCTTGCCCACCAGGTGCTTGTAGCGCTCGTCCTCGGGGTGGACCGCCACGGCGGTATCGCCCAGCATGGTCTCCGGGCGGGTGGTGGCCAGCTGGATGTAGCCGCTGCCGTCGGCCAGGGGGTAGCGCAGGTGCCAGAAGGAGCCCTGCTGCTCCTCAAAGATGACCTCCGCGTCGGAGATGGCGGTCTTGCAGTTGGGGCACCAGTTGATGATGCGCTCGCCCCGGTAGATGAGGCCCTCCTCATAGAGCTTGACGAACACGTGGCGCACGGCCTTGGAGCAGCCCTCGTCCATGGTGAAGCGCAGCCTATCCCAATCGCAGGAGGAGCCCAGCAGCTTCAGCTGCTCCAAAATGCGGCCGCCGAACTTATCCTTCCAGGCCCAGGCCCGCTCTAAAAAGCCCTCGCGGCCCAGGTCCTCTTTGGAAAGGCCCTCTTCCCGCATGGCCTCCACAATCTTGGCCTCGGTGGCGATGGAGGCGTGGTCGGTGCCGGGCAGCCACAGGGCAGAGTAGCCCTGCATGCGCTTCCAGCGGATGAGGATGTCCTGGAGCGTCTCGTCCCAGGCGTGGCCCATGTGCAGCTGGCCCGTGATGTTGGGCGGCGGGATGACGATGGTGTAGGGCTTCTTTTTGGGGTCTACTTCCGCATGGAAATAGCCGCCCTTCATCCAAAAGTCGTAGATGCGGCCCTCCACCTCTTGGGGCTCGTAGGCTTTCGCAAGCTCTTTTGACATGTTGTTCCCTCCTATATCCTTTGTCCGGGAGGTGTCCCGGTGTGTTTCCTATTGAAAAAGGGAATATCCCTGAAAGTTAATTATTTCATCTTATGCCCTGTTTGTCAACAGGAAATGGCCCGCTGCCCGGCGGATTCTCCCGTTTTCACCGTTTCCCGGGGGAAAATTCCCCCGGGCTGGGCACTTTTACCCCCGGCGCCGCAACAAAAAAGCCCGGCAGCCTTTCACGCGCAGGGCAGCCGGGCACGGTATTTTGCTGTCAAATCAGCCAGCGCTTCACCACGGGGACGCGGGAGGCCACCACGTAGACCACCAGGCCGCCCAGCACCGTCAGCAGGGCCAGCAGCGGCACCCCCACCACCGGCAGGGGCCAGTTGCCGTCCAGCCCCAGGGCACGCAGCACGTGGAGGAACAGCATGTGGGACAGGTACACGCAGAAGGAGGCCTTGGAGAGGAACCTGGCCGCGGCGCCCAGCCGGGGGCCAGTCCCCTGGACGGAGGCCAGCAGGGAGAAAAGCCCCGCCGTCATCAGGCAGACGCCCACGCTCATGCCCTCCCAGAACTTGGTGTTCAGGGCGCCGTCCCGGAGGGAGGAGAGCACCGTCCCCCCAAAGACGCAGGCAAGGCCCAGCCCCAAGGAGAGGGCGCCCCACCGCCGGCGGAGGGGGTACTTCTTCAAGTAATACCCCAGCAGGCAGTAGCCCATGGCGGCGTAGGACATGTTCAGCATCCACTGGAGGGGCACGCCGGCCAGCAGCGTAAAGGGCCAGTAGCTCTGCACCGTGGGATAGACAATCCCCAGGGCGAACCACAGCCCCAAGGCGTACTGGAGCAGCCGTTTGTCCCCGTGGCGGGTGAGCAGCCGCAAAAGGGGCAGAAAGGCGTAAATCAGCAGCACCATGTGCAGATAGTAGAGGTGGTCCTCATGCTGGAAGAACAGCACCTCTTTCACCGCGCCGGTGATGGACTCCGCGGTGAAATTCCAGGAAACCGCCAGGTGGTAGAACTTGTACACCAGCGCCCAGAAAAACATGGCCACCGCAATGCGCAATATGTAGTGCAGCCACAGCTTTTTGCCGGAGAGCTCCTTCTCCGGCGCCAGGAATAGCACGCCGGTGCACATCAAAAACAGGGGGACGCTGGCCCGGCTCACCGAGCCCCAGGCCACAGCGGAGTACCACCCCGCCGAGCCCAGCTGGTTCTGATAGGCGCCGGTGGCGGCGTGGATGACAGCCACCCCCAAAATGGCGCAGGCCTTTACCAGGTCCACGGTGACGTCCCGCCCCTGGCGCAGTGTTGTCTGCATAGAAAACCTCCTTGCTCCTTGTTCCGCCGCGCGGCTCTGCCGGCGCAGCTGTTAGCCATTATAGCACAGCGGGGCACGGGATGCAATTTCCCCCTGGTTTAGGAGAGGCTCTCCTCCAGCACGCCGCAGAGGTCATCCGCGGCTGTGGAAAGCTTCCCGCCGGGAAACACCCGGCATCACTTCCGCACGCCCACAGCCTGCACGGCCTGCAAAAACTGCTTGACCACCGGGGAGGGCCGGGGGGCGTGGAGCAGCCCAAAGGGGATGGTATAGCCCCACTCCACCGGGAGGATTTTCAGCAGCGGGTGGACATAGCGCCAGTTTTCCACGGCTATCAGCACGCAGTTGTTGTTCTCGCACTGGTTGAACACCCCCACGTCGTAGAAGTCGAAATCCACAATGTGGATTTGCGGGTGGTTTTTCCACAGGTCGTCCCGCAGCAAGTCCACGTAGCGGCTCCAGTCCCGGTGCATCAGCATCAGCCGCTCGCCGTAAAGGTCCTGGATGGTGAGGCTGTCCTTCTGGGCCAGCCGGTGGTGGATGGACACCGCGCAGCAGATGGGCTCCCGGGAGAGCTCCAGCCCGGCGCACTTGCGCAGGCCCAGCATGGTTTCATCGAAAATGCCCGCCACCACGTCGATGTTCTGCCCCAGGTTGCCCAAAATCTCCCGGGCGTTTTCCGGGGTGTTGTCAAAGGGAATCAGCTGGAACTTCACCCCGGGGCAATAGGCCTGCACCCTGGGCCACAAATCCACTAGCACCTGGGCGGGGGTCATGGGGGAAGTGCCAATGCGGATGACGCTTTCGCTTTCCTGCATGGCGTTGCGGGCCCGGGTGACGGAATCCTTGCAATACTGGATGATATACTTGGCGTCCTGGTACAGGGAGTGGCCCGCCTTGGTCAGCCGCAGGCCCCGGTGGGTGCGGACGAACAGCTGCAAATCCAGGCTTTTCTCCAGCAGGTTGATTTGCTTAATCACCGCGGGCGGGGAGATATACAGCCGCTCCGCCGCCTTGTTGAAGCTGCCGGATTCCACCACCGCCAAAAAGGTTTCCAGTTGGGGGTTATACATGGGGTCACATCCTTTTCCTGCCCGCCAGGGAGCGCATTTTATCATGCTAGTATTATACCCTGCCGCCGGCCCCGCCGCAACCCTTGGGACCCCAGGTTTTCCCAAACGCGAAACAGCGCGCCAGCCCACAGGGGCCAACGCGCCGTTTGCAAGAGAGAGAATGAATCTTTTACACAAGAACTTTAGGGAGCGGTGCTGCCGCCGGGGGTTTTCGTCACCGTGACGCCACAGCCGTGGCAGCCGCCGCAGCTGCCCCCACAGGCGGAGCAGCCGCCTTTATGGTGCTTGCGGTTATAGATGCCCTTGCCCACAATGGCAAAGAACACCACTGCCACAAGCAAGCCGATGAGGATGGTAGGTAGCATAGTTTTACCGCCTTTCAATCTTGATGGAATAGGGACACGCGAAGCGCGGAAAGTTTTTAGTCAAGTTTTTTTCAAAAAACTTGCGGTTGGTAAGGCGGAGCCTTACGGTCTGTACCGGTGCAGCCGGGGAGAAAAAGCAGCGTAAGCGGCGCATACGCCGAAGGCGGTAGCCGCTGAAGCGGCCGGCAGCGCACCCGTGAAATCCCCCGCCGCTCACTTCGCACGCTTAGGGGGGATTTCAGGAAAGCTTGGTGGCAGCCTCCCGCCGTCGAGGACGGCGTTAAGAAACCCCCGACGAGGGTTTCTTACGGAAAACAGTCCACTGGACTATTTTCCTATTTTCCTGCGTTTGCCGAAGGCGATTAAGGCCGTGGGACGCTGTCCCACACCCTGCCACCTTTGAAAAGGTGGACGAAACTTTTTCCCGCCTCCGGGCCTTTGGCCCTGCGGCGCGGACGTGCGCCGGCGTCCTGCACAAGCGCGGCGTAAGCCGCCGCTCCGTGGCGCGACTTGTCCAGTCCGGCCACGGACCTTAGTTTCCGGAAGCCCGCACTGCACTGACAGAGCCAAGGTGCTCTTCGTCGTACTTGTTCTTCCTAACTAACAGGTACACAATGGCAATCACAGCCAGGATGGCGATCACCGTGCCAACGCCGAAGCCGCCGCCCACAAACAGGGAGCCAATCTGGTACACGATGAAGGAGACCACATAGGCCAGGCCGCACATGTAGCCAATGGCGCCCAGGGTCCATTTCCAGTTGTTCATCTCCCGCTTGATGGCGCCCATCGCCGCGAAGCAGGGGGCGCACAGCAGGTTGAAAATCATAAAGCTGTATGCCGCCAGGGGGGTGTAGTGGGCGGCCACAGCGGTCCACAGGCTGGGATCGTCCTCGGCCACTTCAGAGCCCACGCCAAACAGCACGCCAAAGGTGGACACCACATTCTCCTTGGCGATCAGGCCGGTGAACACCGCCACCGTGGATTGCCAGTCCCCAAAGCCCAGGGGCGCGAAGATGACGCAGATGGCGCTGCCGATGGAGGCCAGGATGGAGCTGTTGTTGTCCTCCACCATGCCGAACCGGCCATCCACAAAGCCGAAGCCCTGGAGGAACCACAAAATAACGGAAGAGGCCAGAATGATGGTGCCGGCCCGCTTGATGAAGGACCAGCCCCGCTCCCAGGTGGCCCGCAGCACGTTGCCTACGGCGGGCACATGATAGGCGGGCAGCTCCATAACGAAGGGAGCCGGATCCCCGGCGAACATCTTGGTCTTTTTCAGGATGATGCCCGAGAGGATGATGGCGGCAATGCCGATGAAGTAGGCGGACACGGCCACCCAGCCGCTGCCGCCGAACAGCGCCCCGGCGAACAGGCCCACAATGGGCATCTTGGCGCCGCAGGGCACGAAGGTGGTGGTCATGATAGTCATGCGGCGGTCCCGCTCGTTCTCAATGGTGCGGGAGGCCATCACCCCAGGCACGCCGCAGCCGGAGCCAATGAGCATGGGGATGAAGCTCTTGCCGGAAAGGCCGAACTTGCGGAAAATCCGGTCCATAATGAAGGCCACCCGGGCCATGTAGCCAATGTCCTCCAAGATGGAGAGCATCAGGAACAGCACCAGCATCTGGGGCACGAAGCCCAGCACCGCGCCCACACCGGCCACAATACCGTCGGAGACCAGGCCCGTCAGCCAATCGGCAGCGCCCCAGCTCGTAAGCAGCGAGCGGGAGCCCTCTGTCATCCAGGCGCCGCCCAACACGTCGTTGGTCCAGTCCGTCAGGAAGGTGCCGAAGGGGCCCATGGCCACCCAGTACACCACATACATGACCACGATAAAGATGGGCAGGGCCAGAATGCGGTTGGTGACGATTTTGTCAATCTTGTCCGAGGTGGACAGGCTGTGGAGGGCGGCCTTTTTCTTCACGGCCTTCTCCACCACCTTGTTGATGTAGGCGTAGCGCTGGTTGGTGATGATGCTCTCGGCGTCGTCATCCAGCTCCTTCTCGCAGTCCTGGATGTGCTCCTCCAGGTGCTTTTTCAGGCTGGCGTCCAGGTTTAGCTCCGCCAGCACCTTCTCGTCACGCTCGAACACCTTGATGGCGTACCACCGCAGGTTGCGGGCGTCCACCTTCCCGGCGATGGACTCCTCGATGTGGGCAATAGCGTGCTCCACGCTGCCGGTGAACACATGGGGCAGCTCCTCTTCGGCCTTTCCCTTGGCGCTTTGGGCGGCCCGCACACAGCGCTGGGCGGCCTCCATGCCGCCCTCGTTTTTCAGGGCGCTCATCTCCACCACGTCGCAGCCCAGGGCCTCTCCCAGCTTTTTCAGGTCGATTTTGTCCCCGTTTTTGCGCACCAGGTCGATCATGTTCACGGCAACCACTACGGGGATGCCCAGCTCGATGAGCTGGGTGGTCAAGTACAGGTTGCGCTCGATGTTGGTGCCGTCCACGATGTTCAAAATGGCGTCGGGCTTCTCGTTTACCAGATAGCCACGGGCCACCACCTCCTCCAGGGTGTAGGGGGACAGGGAATAGATGCCGGGCAGGTCCTGGATGACCACGTCCTTGTTCCCTTTCAGGCGACCCTCTTTTTTCTCCACGGTGACGCCGGGCCAGTTGCCCACGTATTGGCTGGAGCCGGTCAGGGCATTGAACAGGGTGGTTTTGCCACAGTTCGGGTTGCCCGCCAGCGCGATTTTGATTTCCATTTTCGTTCCCTCCTAAGCTGTTAGAAAAAGCTAACTGTTTGGCGAAAAAAACGGCCTTCCAGCCGCTTTTAGGCGATTTCAATCATCTCGGCGTCGGCCTTGCGCACGGAAAGCTCATACCCCCGCACAGAAAGCTCCATGGGGTCCCCCAGGGGGGCCACCTTGCGCACGTGGATTTCCACGCCCTTGGTAATGCCCATGTCCATAATGCGGCGCTTTGTGGCGCCCTCGCCGTGGAGCTTTACCACCTTGACGGTATCGCCCACCTTTGCATCGCGCAGTGTCTTCATGTTCCCTCTCCTTTCTAAAATACGGTTCAAACCAGAATGCGGGTGGCCATGTTCCGGTCCAGGGCGACGCGGCTGTCCTTCACCTGGAGGATTAGGTTCCCACCCAATTCGCTTACCACGGTGACGGCGCCGTCCACCACAAAGCCCAGCTCGGCCAAATGCTGCCGCACCTCGTCCTTCCCGGTGACTTTACAGATGGTGTACGTCTCCCCGGGCTTTGCCATTGCCAACGGCATCATAGCGGTCCCTCCTTTATGCAAGAGGTTAGATTTTACTAACCCACGAGGCAAATACAGGGGGTTAGGAAGTTCTAACCCCTTTGCCGTCTCCTAGTTTATTCCTCCCGCAGGGATTTGTCAAGGGCTTCGCAAGAAAAAGTTAGAAAACGCTAATCCCCGCAAGTCACCCCACAAAAGGCCGCAAAAAAGAGGAGCCCGCGGGCTCCCCCCGTTTGGCGGACTTATTTTTCTTAGAGGGCGGGGCGCCGGCCTCCTCCAAACTCCCCCAGAAAGGTGGCTGAAGACAAGACGCAGGGAATTTAACACCATCCCCCGCCGCGAACGTGTGCTATCCTCTCGATGAGCACGAGCGGTAGCGAGCTGCCATAGGCGCGAATCGACAGCGGAGGCACTCCGCCGTGTCTCCCCGCCGTCGCTTATGCCAAAGGGCGGTACACGCTTGGGGCGGTTGGACAGGAAAACGCAGCGGAAACTACGCTGGACCTAACGGCCCAGTCAGGGAGTCTCGGCTGCCGCCTCGGGTGCTGTCTGCCAGTGGCAGACGTCCAGCACCGACCGACGCGGCAGCGGAGACCGAGCGCTGAACGGTGCCCACTGGGCACCAGCGCCCCGCCAGCTTTCTTTCGAGAAAGCTGGGCAAAGAACTTCACCCGCCTCCGGCGCGCACGTGCGCTATCCTCTTGATGAGCACGAGCGGAGCGAGCTGCCATGGGCGCGAATTGCCCGGGGTGCAACCCCCGCGGACGTGCGTTAGCGGCTCGCACAGGCGCGGCGTTCAGCCGCCGCCCCCAGGCGTGAATTGAGAGCCCAGGCACTGGGCTTTCCGATGGCGCAGGGCGCGCTTGCAGGCCAGGGCCGCCGCAATCAAGAACACCGGGAACACCACGGCGAACAGCAGGCCGGTTTTCAGCTCCCCGCCAAAGGCGCCGGAGACCATGCCCACCAGGGTGGGGCCGCCGGAACAGCCCAAATCCCCAAACAGCGCCAGCAGGGCGAACATGGCCGTGCCCCCCTTGGGCAGGCTGCGGGAGGCCACGCTGATGGTCCCGGGCCACAAAATGCCCACAGACAGGCCGCACAGGCCGCAGCCCAGCAGGGCCAGCAGCGGGTTGGGGGACAACGCCGCCAGCAGGTAGGCCACCACGCACAGCCCCGCGCTGAGCATCTGGGTGTTGAGCAGGTTCAGCCTGTCGCCGAACTTGGCGTAAATCACCCGGGCGCAGCCCATGAGCACCGCGAACAAGCAGGGCCCCGCCAAGTCCCCCACGGTTTTGGAGACGCCCAGGCCGCTTTCCGCAAAGGCGGAGGCCCACTGGCTCATGGAGAGCTCGCAGGCGCCGGCGGCGAACATCAGGGCGGCGAAAATCCAAAACAGCTTGTTGGTGAGCAGCTTGCCCAGGGGCAGGCCCTCCCCCTCCTCGGTGAGGTGGGCGATGGGCACCTTGGTAAACCACAGGGCGTTAGCCAGGGGCAACAGGGCCCACAGCAGCGCCAGCACCGTCCAGCTGCCCTTGCCAAACAGCTGCAAGAACAGGGTGGAGAGGAGAATCACCCCCACGCTGCCCCAGCAGTAAAAGGAGTGCAGCAGGCTCATGACAGAGGCCTTGTTGTCCGTGGGGCAAGCCTCCACAATGGGGCTGATGAGCACCTCGATGAGCCCGCCCCCAATGGCGTAGAGGAACACCGCCCCCAGCAGCCCCACAAAGGGGTCCGGCAGCAGGCGGGGCAGCAGCCCCAGGCCGGCCAGGCCCGCCGCGGCGAACAGGTGGGCCGCCACAATGCAGGGCCGGTAGCCGATTTTATCCACAAAGCGGGCGGCCACCATGTCCACCAGCAGCTGCACGCAAAAATTCACCGTCACCAGCAAGGTGATTTTCTCCAGGGGGATGCCGTACACATCCTGGAAAATCAAGAAAAGCAAGGGCGCCAGGTTGTTCACAATGGCCTGGGTGATGTAGCCGAAATAGCTGGCGTACTGGGTGTGCCGCCACTGCTTGGCGGTGTAGGTCCTCTGGGCTGTCATAGTCTTCCTCCTCTTGGCGCGGGGCGCAAAACTAGTGAGTATTATAGCAGAACTCCCCCGCCCTGCCTAGCGGTATTTTCGCAAAAAGGTGCAGAATATTGCCCACAAAAAAGAGGGCCCGCAGGCCCCCTTCCTTCTATTGCAGCAGCTCCTTCACCTGGTCCAGGGTGAGGCCCTGCTCCCGGGCGATGTTGGCCACATCCTCGTACTCGGGCTTCTCCCGGGTGACGCCCCAGCCCCTGGCCTCCTTCACCCGCACCGGGCCGTGCTCTGTCTCCACCGTCCGCTGGGAGCGGGCCAAGGTGTAGCGGGTACACAGGCTCTCCCGCACCCCCAAGGTGGTGGTGTGGGCAAAGAGCACAGACACCAGCTTCTCCCTGTCCTCCAGCCTGCACAGGCAAGTGAGCTGCACCCCGGGGCGGTTCTTCTTCATGCCGATGGGGGCGGTGGTCACGTCCAGGGCGCCGGCCTCCCACAGGCGCTCTTGGGCAAAGCCCAGGGCCTCGGGGGTCATGTCGTCCAGGTTGCAGGCAAGCTGGGCAATGGTGGTGCTTTCCTCCTGGGTCTGGCCCAGCATAGCCCGCACGCAGTTGGCGGCTTCAAAGTCCTTTTTGCCCATGCCGTAACCGGTCTTTTCCACACGCATCACCGGGGAGGACCCAAAGCGCTGGACAAAGTGCTTCAGCAGCGCCGCGCCGGTGGGGGTGCAAAGCTCCCCCTGGACGCTGCCGCCGTAGGTGGGCACCCCCTGCAGGATGTACGCCGTGGCCGGGGCGGGCACCGGCAAAATCCCGTGGGCGCAGCGCACCTGGCCGCAGCCCACGTGGACAGGCGAGGCCACAATCTGCTCTGGGGCCAGGTCGTGGAGGAGCCAGCACACCGCCACCACGTCGGTAACGGCGTCCAAGGTGCCCACCTCGTGGAAGTGGATTTCCTCCACCGGCCGGCCGTGGGCGTGGCTTTCCGCCTGGGCGATGAGCTGGTACACCGCTTCGGCGTCCTGGCGCACCGGCTGGGGGATGTCCAGGTGGGAGAGGATGTGGCGGATGTCCCCCATGCCCGCGTGGTGGTGATGGCCGTGGCCGTGCTCATGCCCATGGCTGTGCTCATGCCCATGGGTGTGCTCATGCTCGTGGTCGTGGGTATGCTCATGGTCATGCACGTGGACATGGTCGTGGGCGTGGCCGGGATGGGCCTCGTCCTGGGCCGTCTCGTGGACGTGGGTGTGGAGGGGCACGTCGTGGCTTTCCTCCTCTTCCCCGCCCACGGTGACCGACACCTGGGTGCCGGTGATGCCGCACTTCACAGCGGGCTGGGCGGCGAACACCACCCCAGGCAGGCCCAGGCGGTTCATGCGCTCCACAAAGCCCTGGGGGTCGGGGTGGAGCTCCAACAGGGCGGCGGTGAGCATATCCCCGGCGGCGCCCATGTTGCATTCCAAGTACAGTGTTTTCATAGCGATGCTCCTTTTCGCGATAGATTGCGCAAGGGGGCCATGGGCCCCACTTGATTATTTCAGATGAGCAAATGGAAGGAATTGTCAGGTTTTATGCGGCTTCCGCAACTTGTCAGGGTGACAAATTAAAGTGGACTCCAACTTGTCAGGGGACAAATTGCGGAGCCCGCATGTTTGCTGGGTTTTTCTTCAATTTGCTCATGTTCCTATCTCCGGCCGGGGGGCAACTTGCCCCCCCTATGACTTGAAATCCCAAAAGGGACAAATTGAAGGAATCTTCAGGTTTTATGCGGCTTCCGCAACTTGTCAGGGTGACAAATTAAAGTGGACTCCAACTTGTCAGGGGACAAATTGCGGAGCCCGCATGTTTCCT
>JABLTR010095448.1_pt1 | contig 19585 bp, 13 predicted proteins | sample 7160071 | NCBI WGS metagenome assembly JABLTR01 (sample SAMN14651230, study PRJNA627086) | human gut metagenome | isolation source: feces | host: Homo sapiens | reverse complement strand
GACGGCTTCCGAGCCTCCCGCGCAGAACGAGACGGCCGTCCCGCCGACGTCCGAGCCTGCAGCCGACCTTCCCACCGCCGAACCCGGCGTGGCCGTGGTGAGCCTGGACTTCGCGCATGCGTACATCACGTACGCTGGTCAGGACATCATGCTGCCCACGAAGTCGTTCAATTTCCCCCTGAGCAAGGAGCTGGCGTTCAAAGCCGGCGCCGATACGGGCTATGAGGTGGGCGCTGTGATGGCCGTCGTGAGCGGCGTGGAAACCGAGCTGGCCGCCGACGAGCAGACCGGCGAGTACAAGGTTCCCGCCGACCTGGTAACCAGCAACCTCACTCTCAAGGTGGAGGGCAGGGCGGTGGAAGGCGATTCCGGCACCTTCGAGGACACCGCCGCGGAACCGATAACCTCCGACACGAAGATCGAGAGCGAAGAAGCTGCCGAAAGCGAAGGCGAAGCGCCTTCCGAATACGATGACGTCGCAGGCATCGAAGCCGACGCGAGCCGTCCTGCGTTCGAAGGCTACGCTCAAGCGGGCGACGTGCTTGTGAAAGTGACCGCTCCCGAAGGAGCGCTGCCCGAGGGAACCACGGTGCAGGCGATCCAGATCACCAGTCCGGCCGTGATTGGTGCCGTCGAGGCTACGGTCGAGGATCAGGGCAAGGCGCTTGAGGACGCGCGTGCCATCGACGTGACGCTCCTCGGTCCGACGGGCAACGTCATTCAGCCGGATGCCGCCGTGAACGTCTGCTTCTTCAATGCCGGCATCGAGGGTGAGACCATGGGTGTGTACCATGTGGCCAACGATGGCTCGAGCGTCGACTTCGTTTCGGCCCGCCAAGCCGATGCCGCCGCGCAAAGCTTCGACGTGAGCCACTTCTCCATCTATGTCGTGACGGCCGAGGGGTCGCCGCGACTCGCCACCTACAACTTCTACGGCACAGATGGCACGACGCTGGTTGATCGACAGATCGTGAGGACCGGTGACACCCTGTACGAGCCCGAGCCTCCCTCCGTTGCCGATGGCGAGAGCTTCCACGGCTGGTATGCAAAGAACGGTACCGAATGGGCAGATAGATTCGAAGATTTCGGCGAGCAAACGGTTGGCGAAACGGCTACGTACAACCTGTACGCAAAGGCTTCCGAAACGTTCTACGTGCACTTTATGGACGAATCGGGAGAACGCGTTTTTGCTACCAAGTCGGGGGCTTCCGGAGACGTGGTGCCGGTTGACGTCACGCTTCCCCTTGGTCCTGATGAAAGCGTGACGGGGTGGTACGCCGATGCGGATCTCTCGCACAAGGTCGATTCCGTCGAGTTGAAAGATGCGAACGTCACGCTTTATCCCAAGGTTGAAAAAGGCACATGGTTGACCTTCGATGCCAGGGGCGGGTCGTATACGGAGCCGGAATTTGTAGGCGTGGCGGGCATTTCAACCGAACCTGCCGAGCCGACTCGCGCGGGTTACGTTTTTGCGGGTTGGTACGACAACGATTCGTGCGAAGGGGAAGCCTATTCATTCGGCGGCGTGCTTCAACGGGATACGGCGCTCTATGCGAAGTGGGAGCCGGCTGAAGCGGGTTATCGCGTCGTCGTGTGGCTGGAGGGAGCCGATTCGACGGTTGATGCGGTGCAGTACGACTATGTGACCACCCTCGACTACAAGGGCAAGACGGACGAGTCCGTCGCGCTTCCCACTGCCACGGAGATCAAGGAGGCTGTTGGGACCTTCGCAATTGCGCAGAAGCATATTCTCGACGAAGTTGACGCTTCGAGCGATATGGCGGTGACGGTCAAGGGCGATGGCTCTGCGATTGCCAACGTATACCTCAATCGCGCCGAATACACCATCGATCTGCGTTGCACGGAAAAGGAAGTCGTCGGCACCAAGGCAGACTATACGGACTCTTACCCTATCAAGGCGAATTACGGAGCTGATATCTCCACGTTGTGGGATAGCGCATCGAACGAGATTAAGGCTAAGTACGGAGATCGCGTTTGGGTTGAGAAGCTGGCGAATATTGGAACGAACGGCAATCCCGTTATCGCTCCTTTCCAGACGATGACCCAAAACAAGGTTTTCTACTACGTCCGGAATGGCGTCAAGCTGCATTATCTGGAGATCAAAGTTGAGAAGGTCGGCAATACTAAAACTATTGCAAAAACCAATCCCAACGACCCCGCCTATAACCGCGGTGGCTATCGGTATTTCAAGACCAACGACGTTTCTATGTTCGAGCTTCAAAACACGATCACGTTGAATGCGACGGGCGTGCATGCGAATCCTGCGAATTACGTAAACGCTCTCAACGGGTTCGAATGGGTTGGTGCTGATCTTGCGAACGAATACGGATTCTTCCAGCCGGGGGGCAAGTATGGGCAGAAGTTCGTTGCCCGTCAGTACTTCCAAAGGAAATCGTACACCATCACGTTCAACAACGGTAGCTCGGTAAGCCAGAGTAAACCCATCAAATACGGTTGGTCTATCGAAGGTGAGGGCGCGGAGCCGAGCGCTGCTGATGCCGGCATGCCGGAAGGCTCGAAGTTCGAGGGCTGGTACACGTCGCCGACGTACTCGGAGGAGACGAAGTACGACTTCGACGATGCTACCATGCCGGCGCAGAACCTGGTTCTGTACGCGAAGTGGAAGCTTCCGACCTACCAGGTTACCTTCTACAAAAACATGGAAGGCTCTGCGAAAGCCGTTACCAGCGATGTTGATTATGGGGAATCGGTGGTTGAAGAACCGTCTTCGATCGCCGACGTTCCCGAGGGTTACAAATGGATCGGGTGGATGACGCGCTCCGGCTCTGACGGGGATTACACGTATCTGCCCTTCAGCTTCTCATCCCGGGCCTTTGGCGCTATCGAGCTCTATCCTTACTACATTAACAACGAGAGCCGCTCGGTGCGCTACGATGCGAACGGCGGTGTCGGCGCGGTGCCGACGGACGAGCTCAAGTATGCGCAGGGCAGCTTTGCCGAAGTTGCGAAGAGCGAGCTGACGCCGCCTGCCGGTCAAGCGTTCCTCGGATGGAGCATTCATGCCGATGGCAGCGGCGTGAGGCACTACCCTGGCGACTTGGTGCAGCTTGGCGGATCGGACATCACGCTGTATGCGCAATGGGGACAGCCGGCTCCTCGCACGTCGCTGACTTACGATGTCAACGGCGGAAAGGGCGATACCGCCACCATCGCTTCTATTGCCAACAACGACGAGGTAACGCTCAAAACGGCGGAAGAGCTCGGCTTCGAGGCTCCTCGGCCCGGCGTTCATTTCGCAGGCTGGAACACCGAGCCGAACGGCACGGGGGACTCGTTTGCCGGCGGCTCTGCTGTGAGAGTCGACCTCGAAGGGAGTGCGAACGTCCTGTACGCCCAGTGGGCTCTTGACGACGATACCCCGTATGCAGTCGAGGTGTACTACGAGGTTGACGGCAGCTATGGTCAGCCTGATGTCCAGCAGGGCGTCGGCACGACCGATGCCAAAGTTTCCGTGAGCGCAGCCGACTACGCCAAGACCGGATATACCTTCGACGAGTCCGCTCCTAATAAGCTCGAGGGCGCCATCGAAGGCGACGGTTCGCTCGTGCTCAAGGTGTACTTCAAGGAGAACACGGCTTTGATTGCCTATCGAGCCACCGAGGGCGGCAGCGTGTCGCGAGAAAGCGAGACGCTGCGAGCGGTCAGCGGTGAGGCCAAAGGCTCGAATGCCCAGCCTGATCCGAAGACGGATGCTGATCTTGGCTATTACTTCGCAGGTTGGAGCGTGGGCGATTCTTCCGAGATCGTTTCATGGGAGCCTGAGCTCGACCGTGCCGCTGTCGAGCGTTTCGCGAAGCATGACGGGGCGTTCGAGTCCACCACGTTCACTGCCCATTTCGCTGCCAAGAAGGAGCTCGTGATCATCTCGAAATCAGACGAGTTCGTTTACGATGGAACCGAAAAAACCGCGAGCAATACGGTGTTCGAAGGCGACGAAGGAGTGAACGTCGCCAACGTCGATGCGCGCACGACAGAAGTGGATGTAGGCGACTATCCGGTGGAGTTCTACAACCAAGACAAAATAAGAATTTTCGAGGACAGGACCGGAAAAGACGTGACTGACCGCTATGTGGTCAAGTACGTCAAGGGCACGTTGACAATCAAGCCTGCTACTCTCAAGGTGACGACGTTCTCTGCCTCCAAGACCTATGACGGTGCCCCTCTCACGGCTTCCGGCACGATGACCGGCTTGGTGAACGGTGAAACCGCCGCTTTCACCACCACCGGCACGGCCACCGAGGTCAATGCGCCCACAGGCACGCAGAACACGTACGATATCGACTGGAGCGGCAGCGCCAAGGAATCCAACTATAAGGTTGAAGCGGATATCGGCACGCTGATGGTGACCGAGTACGACAAGCCGATCGTCGTCACCACCGTCGGCGGCATCTTCACCTACAACGGCGAACCTCATGGCGCCGACGTCACGGTTTCCGATTTGCCCGCAGGCTACTGGAAAGAGACTGCCGCTTCGAGCGCTTCGGCCACCGACGTCACGGCCAGTCCTGTCGCGGCGACCGCCGACAAATTGGTCATCCGCAATGCTTCCGGCGTCGATGTGACCGACAGGCTGAACATAAGGAGGATCGACGGACAGATCGAGGTTACGCCGGCTCCGCTCAGCGTGAGGATCGTGGGCAATTCCGCCGTTAAAACCTACACCGGCGAAACGTTCACGGTTGACGACTTCACTGCCGAGCCCCTCATTGAAGGCAAAGCCGAAATCACGCTCAAGGACGGCGCGGCCGCTCATGCCGAGGGCGTTGATGCCGGAACCTATCCCATGGGCCTCGCGCCCGACAGTTTCGAGGTGCGGTCGAAGAACTACAACGTGACGTTGACGGTGGTGGACGGCTTTTTGCGCATCGAGCCAGCGGGGAAGATGTCCGTTTCGGCCAGCGACGTGGAAAAAGTCTATGACGGAAACCGCTACGGCGTGAAGGCCGAGGCCTCGGTGGAGGGTGCGACGATCCGCTACCGCGATCCGGTTACGGGCGAGTACAACCTGGAGGATTCGCCGACGTTCCTCGATTGGACGGACGGTCCGCGAACGGTAGAGTTCCAGGCGACCCACCCGAACTACGAGACGGCGTACGGCACCGCCAGTGTCACCATCAACAAGCGTGCGGTGACGCTGACCAGCGCCGACGCGGTCAAGTCGTACGATGGGACCGCGCTGCTCGCCGAGCGCGTCGTCGGGGACGTCGATTTCGCTGCCGGCGAGGGCGCCACGTATTCCGACTTCGCGTCGCTGATCGATGCGGGCACGACGCCCAACACCTTCACCTATCGTTTTAACGAGGGTACGAAGGCTGCAAACTATATTGTGAAGAGCACCTTCGGCACGCTCGAAGTGGAGAAAGTCCCGTTGGCTGTCACGGTGACGGGCAACCAGGCTGCAGCCGCCTATGACGGCGCGAGCCACCTCGCCGAAGGCTACGTTGTCGACGGCGCCGACGGCAAGGCCGAAGTCGCGCTGCGGGACGGCGTGCTCGCCCGCGCCGAGGGCGTTGATGCCGGAACCTACCCCATGGGCCTCGTACCCGACAGTTTCGAGGTGCGGTCGAAGAACTACAACGTGACGTTGACGGTGGTGGACGGCTCGCTGTCGGTGGCGCCTGCGACGCTGCTCATCTCGGCCAACGATGCGAGCAAGAAGTACGGGCAGGTTGATCCTACGTTGACGGCATCGGTGACGGGCCTGGTTGGGGGCGACTCCTTCTCCGGTTCGTATAATGTGACGCGCGTCGCGGGCGAGTCGGTCGGCACGTACGCGATAGCCGTCGAGAACGCAATCTCGGGCGATCCGAACTACGTGGTCAAAGTGGCCCCGGGTTCCTTCGCCATCGTTTCCGCCGATGCCGTTTCTCTCGTGGTAGGCGGAGGCACGAAGGTCTACGATGGCACGCCGTTGGTGCCGACGGGCTTCACGCCATTCGGTTTGGCCGATGGCGATTACGCAGAGGTGGTGTACAGCGGTTCGCAAACCGATGCCGGCTCGAGCGTCTCAAGCCTCGCGAGCTACGTTATCCGCAACGCCGCGGGCGAGGATGTGACAGCCAACTACAGGACCGTCAACGTGGTTCCCGGCGATCTGACCGTGATGGCGGCGGCTGTCACGATCGTCGTGGCCGATGCGGCTAAGGTGGCTGGCGCGGCTGATCCGACGTTCACCGGTACGGTGACGGGCCTCGTTGACGAGGGAGACCTCGGGCAGGTTGCCTATGCCCGCTCGAACGGCGACGAGGCTCCCGGAACCTATGTCGACGTGCTCACGGCCTCCTTCACCGACAATCCGAACTACGCGGTAACGGTCGTTCTCGGCACGTTCACCATCACGGCCGCCCCGGCAGTTCCTCCTACGCCGGTCACGCCGACGCCCGGCACGCCGACAGCTCCTCCGACGCCGATAGGCACCGTTCCCGACGGTCCGCTCGCTCCGATTATCACACCCGTTGTCGAGGCTCTCGAGGACGCCGTCACACCGCTCGCAGGCCCGCAGGAAGAGACGATCGACGACAACGAGAATCCGCTTGCAGGTTTCGATACGGTGCAGTGTTGGGTGCATTACTACCTGATCCTGGGCATCATTGTCACGGTGATCTACGGAGTTGGCGTGCTCGTACGGCGCATCAACTTCACGCGTAAGCTCGAAGATTTCGAGGACGACGTGCTTGGCGTCGCAGACGATCCGGCCAACGAGCCGACGCAGGCCCCGATCGCGGCTGAAGGCAAGGAGGCCTAGCATGAGGAAGAGCAACTGGACTATTCTGGCCGTTCTGGCTGTCGCTGCGGGCTTTTTCCTGTGGCTGTGGTACTACTTGGGCTTTAACTTCGTCGACGATCCGCTCGACTTGGTGCTCGCCGTGGCGTGGTGGGCGATGGTCGTGGCGCTGGCTGTGGGCATCCATGCTGCTGAGAGCAAACGCCGACGCCGCGTGCGCACGACCTATCTCGCGCCAGATGTGCTGTTCAACAGCGAGGCTGGGTTCGTCAACCTTGGTGCGTTCGAGGAGGGAACCACCCTCGCGGACGCGCTCGAGTATACGCTTGCCGGCTTGAAGTATACGTTCGACCGCAAGGATCCGTCATCCGATGCGCTCGGTGCAACGGGAGAACCCGTGGGGGCCGCCGGCCCTGAAGCCGTCGACGGAGATGTTGCATCCAGCGAGGGGCCTGCTGAAGTCAGACCGCAAGGTCCGGTAAGGTTCGAGCGCATCGTGCGCACGGACAAGTTCGACAAAGACGACGCCGAGAAGTGGGAGGGTGAGGTCGTGGACGTGAAGACGAGGCGCGCCGTGCCTTTCAAGGGCAAAGAGGAGCTCTCCGAGCTTTTGGCGGCTCAACCGATCTGAACGCGACAGTGGCCTCGTTAGGCACTCCGGCGAACCAATCGACGCCCCCTCGACCGAGGGGGCGTCGCCCGTTATGGCGGGGTCGCAGGTTCTTGGGCGAAGCGCTTTGCGTCGACGGCAATGCGAGCGGAGCGCATCCGCTTCAAGTCGCGTCGCTTGAAATCAGGCCGACTCGGCGATCTCGCAGACTTTACCCGAATTTGACCGGCTTGCGACGGCGCTTTGATGCTTGGTGCCCATCATGTTCTCCAGTGCTCCTTCCGCTCGAAGGGGCGCGTCGAATGTATGGGAGCGCCCTGAGGGGCTGCGAGGAAGGAAGAGCATGAAGAAGCGTTTGACGATGATCGCGATGGGAGCCGTGCTTGCGCTCGGTTTGTTCGGTCTCATGGGCTGCGCAGGCGGCGGGAACGAGGGATCCGCCGACGAGCGCGGCGGAGAGTCGGGCGGAACAGCTGCTGCTCCCTCGGGCCAGATCTCGGTGTACTCGCGCGAAGACGGCTCCGGCACCCGCGGCGCGTTCATCGAGCTGTTCGGCATCGAGGAGAAGGACGCGAACGGCGACAAGGTGGATATGACCACTCCGTCTGCGGCCATCACGAACTCCACGTCGGTCATGATGACGTCGGTGTCCGGCGACGAGAACGGCATCGGCTACATCTCGCTCGGCTCGCTGAACGACACGGTGAAGGCGCTCAGCATCGACGGTGCCGAGGCGACGGCCGAGAACGTGAAGAGCGGCGAGTACAAGGTGGCCCGTCCGTTCAACATCGTGACGAAGGACGGCACCTCCGATGTGGCGCAGGACTTCATCGACTACATCATGAGCGCCGAGGGTCAGAAGGTGGTCGAGGATAACGGCTGCATCTCCGTGGCCGACAACGCGGGCTCCTACACGGCTTCCGGCAAGTCCGGCAAGATCGTCATCGCCGGCTCTTCGTCGGTAACCCCGGTCATGGAGAAGCTGTCCGAGGCGTACAAGGCTCTCAACCCCGACGTCACCATCGAGGTCAACCAGTCCGACTCGACCACCGGCGTGAACATGGCCGCCGAGGGAACCTGCGACATCGGCATGGTCTCCCGTGAGCTCAAGGACTCCGAGAGCAGCGTGAAGGCCACGGTCATCGCGCAGGACGGCATCGCCGTCATCGTGAACCCGGGCGCGTCGCTGGACAACCTGACGTCCGACCAAGTGAAGGGCATCTACACCGGCGAACTGACCACCTGGGAAGATATCGTTCCGTCCGCGTAGCAGCCGCCGGAAGCGCTCGACACTGCGAGGCGCCGATACACTCCGAATCGCCCCTTATCGCTGCGCGAAACGGGGCGATTCGGGGCCCCCGGCGCCTTTCGCTGACTTTGCCAAACCAAGGAGTTTTCATGTCCCACCCGCATATCAAGGAAGGCATCGCGAAGGCGCTGTTCGTGGGAGCCGCGGGGATTTCGATCATTGCGGTCGCCCTCATCTGCGTCTTCCTGTTCGCCAACGGCGTGCCGGCCATCGCGCAGATCGGCCTGCCGGAGTTCCTCTTCGGCACCACGTGGCGGCCGGCCAACGACATCTACGGCATCTTCCCCATGATCATCGGCAGCATCTACGTGACGGCCGGCGCCATCGTCGTGGGCGTGCCCACGGGCCTTCTGTGCGCTATCTTCCTCTCGCGATTCGCCAGCGGAAAGGTCGCAGCCGTGCTCAAGCCCGGCGTCGAGCTGCTGGCCGGCATCCCGTCGGTCGTGTACGGCTTCTTCGGCCTCGTGCTCATCGTGCCGTTCATCCGCGCGAACATGCCGGGCAACGGCCTGTCGCTGCTGGCGGCAGCCGTGCTGCTGGGCATCATGATCCTGCCCACCATCATCACCGTGGCGCAGAGCGCGCTCGATGCCGTGCCGAAGAAGTACTACGAAGGTGCGCTGGCGCTGGGAGCCGACCACGAGCGCTCGGTGTTCCGCGTCATCGTGCCCGCCGCCACCTCCGGCATCATGGCCGGCGTGGTGCTGGGCGTGGGCCGCGCCATCGGCGAGACGATGGCCGTCATCATGGTGGCCGGCAACCAGCCCCTCATCCCCGAGAGCATCTTCAACGGCGTGCGCACCATGACGGCGAACATCGTGCTGGAAATGGGCTACGCGGCCGACCTGCATCGCGGCGCCCTCGTGGCCACCGGCGTGGTGCTGTTCGTGTTCATCCTGCTTATCACCATGCTGTTCAACGTAATCAAGAAGCGAGGTGAGATGAAGTAATGAGTCCGAAGCTCACCATAGCCTACGAGGCCGGTTCCGCCCCCGCGGCGCCTGCCGATTCCGACGATCGCATCGATGCCCTGTTCGCCGTTGCGGAAACGCGCCAGCGCAAAACGCGTCGCGTCGTGTCGGCGCTGCTGCGATCGCTCGTGTACCTGGGCGCGCTGCTCACGGCTGCGGTGCTCCTGTTCATTGTGGGATACATCCTGGTCAACGGCGTGCCGTACCTCACGCCCAGCCTGTTCGCCTGGGAGTACACCTCCGACAACGTCTCGCTCATGCCGGCGCTCGTCAACACGCTGCTCATGGCGGCGCTCTCGCTGGCTCTCGCGGTGCCCGTCGGTGTGGGATCAGCCATCTACCTGGTTGAATACGCACCGCGCGGCAGCCGTTTCGTCCAGATCGTGCGCACCACCACCGAGACGCTGCAGGGCATCCCCTCCATCATCTACGGCCTGTTCGGCATGCTGTTCTTCGTGACGGCGCTGCACTGGAACCTGTCGCTCATGGCGGGCGCGTGCACGCTGGCCATCATGGTGCTGCCCGTGGTCATGCGCACCACCGAGGAAGCGCTCATCGCCGTGCCCGACGCCTACCGCGAAGGCGGTTTCGGCTTGGGCGCGGGCCGTTTGCGCACGGTGTTCCGCTGCGTGCTGCCCTCGGCGGTTCCCGGCATCCTGGGCGGCGTCATCCTGGCGCTCGGCCGCTGCGTGGGCGAGGTGGCAGCCCTCATTTTCACGGCGGGCTCCATCGCCCAGATCCCGAACTTCCTCGAGCAGGGCGGCATGGCGCTGTTCGACTCGACGCGCACCCTGGCCGTGCACATGTACGTGCTGGCCAGCGAAGGCCTGCATGTGAACGAAACGTACGCGACGGCGGTGGTGCTGCTGGTCATGGTGGTGCTGCTGAACCTCCTGGCCACGTTTGCCGCGAAGAAGATGAGCAAAGGAAACCAAGATGACTAACGCTACCGTAGAGAAGACCACGACGCGCGCCGCAGTCCCCGCGACCGCGCACACCTACCTGCCGCAGGCTCGCGTGCGCACGGTCGAGCGCAGCGGCCGGCAGGCTCCCGCCGATGCGCCTGTGAAGATGGGCGTGCGCAACCTCGACCTGTTCTACCAGGACTTCCACGCGTTGAAGGGTATCAACCTGGAGTTCCCTCAAAACCAGGTGACGGCGCTCATCGGCCCGTCGGGCTGCGGCAAGTCCACGCTGCTGAAAAGCCTCAACCGCATGAACGACCTCGTGGCGGGCTGCCGCGTCGAAGGGGAGATCACGCTCGACGGCGAGGACGCCTACCGCTCACTCGACGCGAACAGCCTGCGCCGTCGGGTGGGCATGGTGTTCCAGCAGCCCAATCCCTTCCCGATGAGCGTGTACGACAACGTGGCATTCGGCCCGCGCACGCACGGCATCAAGAACCGCGCCGACCTCGACGTCGTCGTGGAGCAGAGCCTGCGCGACGCAGCCATCTGGGACGAGCTGAAGGATCGCCTCAAGAAGAACGCGCTGGGCCTGTCCGGCGGCCAGCAGCAGCGCCTGTGCATCGCGCGCGCGTTGGCGGTGCGCCCCGAAGTGCTGCTGATGGACGAGGCCACCAGCGCGCTCGACCCCATCTCCACCGCTAAGATCGAAGACCTTGTGGGCGAGCTCAAGAGCAAGTACACGGTGATCATGGTGACGCACAACATGCTGCAGGCGCTGCGCGTGTCCGACAAGACCGCGTTCTTCCTGCTGGGCGAGATGGTGGAGGCCGGCTCCACCGACGACATCTTCACGAACCCGGCCGACCCCCGCACCGCCGACTACGTGGCGGGAAGGTTCGGCTAGGTCGGAGCGTTGTCATCCTGAGCGCAGCGCCGAAGTCGCGGCCTGTCATCCTGAGCGGAGGCGGCAAAGCCGCGTTCCCTCAGGATGACAAAGGGGCTTCCTTTCGGCTTTACGCAAATTTGACGTTGCCGCAAGCCCGTGGTTTTTCCTCCTGCTTTACAATAGGCTCGACGGCGGCGAAAGCGCGCTGCCGGCCGAAAGGACCAACCCATGATCTACTACGTTGAAGACGATACCAACATCCGCGACCTCACGGTGTACGCTCTCAAGCAGGCCGGATTCGAGGCGGCGGGCTTCCCGGCGGCGGGCGAGTTCTTCGCCGCGTGCAAGGAGCGCCTCCCCGAGTTGGTGCTGCTCGACATCATGCTGCCGGAAATCGACGGGCTCGAGATCCTCCATATGCTGCGCGAGAACCCGGCGACCAAGCATCTGCCCGTGATGATGCTCACGGCCAAGGGCACCGAGTTCGACACGGTGAGCGGCCTCGATGCCGGCGCTGACGACTATCTGGCCAAGCCTTTCGGCATGATGGAGCTGGTCAGCCGCGTGAACGCGCTCATGCGCCGCGCGTCGGCGCCTCCCGTCATGGCCGACGACGAGCTGTCTTGCGGTCCTATCGAGCTATGCGTGTCGGCTCACACCGTGCAGGTGGGCGGCGAGCCCATCACGCTCACGCTCAAGGAGTTCGACCTGCTGCACACGCTGCTGCAGAACCAGGGGCACGTGCTGTCGCGCAGCCAACTGCTGGAAGACGTGTGGGGTATGACGTACGTGGGGGAGACGCGCACGGTGGATGTGCACGTGCAGACGCTGCGCCAGAAGCTGGCCGCGGCGCAAGAAGGGGCCGACGCCCTCGTTCGTACGGTGCGCGGCGTGGGCTACTGCATCAAACCCTCCTCGTGAGCGCGCGCATGAGCCCGACGCATTTCAAGGTTAAGAGCCTGTCCGGCAAGATTTTCACGAGCGTGCTCGCGTTCACGTTGGCCGTCATCGTTGCGCTGTCCGTGACGATGACCACCATCTACTACCTGTCTTACGAGCACGACGCTGAAACCGAGCTTGCGGCCAGTGCCCAGGATGCGGCGCGCTATCTGAACGCCACTCCGTCGTCCGAGAACGCTCCCGCGCTGAAAGAGCAGTTCAGTGGACTGACGCGCTACACGCTCATCGATGCGGACGGCACGGTGCTGTTCGACAGCGCCGCCGACACCGATGCCATGGACAACCACGCCGACCGCCCCGAGGTGCAGGAAGCGGCAGACATGGGCGAGGCCGTCACCATGCGCTACTCTGAAACGCTGGGCACCGACACCGTGTATGCGGCGGTGAAGCTGGACGACGGCAGTATCGTGCGCCTGTCCGAGACGCGGCATTCGCTGCTATCGTTTCTCAGCGAGATGCTCATGCCCGTGCTCATAGCGCTCATCGTGGCAGTGGCGCTCGTGTTCCTGCTGTCGAAGATACTTACGAGCCGGATCATGAAGCCCATCGACGCGCTCGATTTCGCGAACCCCTTGGACAATGAGATATACGAGGAGATGGACCCGCTGCTCATCCGGATCGACGAGCAACAGCGCCAGCTCAAGCAGCAGAACAGCGAGCTGGCCGAAGCCGAGAACATGCGCCGCGATTTCTCCAGCAACGTGAGCCATGAGATGAAGACGCCCCTGCAGGTGATATCGGGCTACGCCGAGCTCATGAAGAACGACATGGTGCAGCCCTCCGACCGCCAGAAGTTCGCCGCGCTCATCTACGACGAGGCGCAGACCATGCGCTCGCTGATCAACGACGTGCTGACGCTGTCGAAGCTTGACGAGTCGGCCTTCGAGAACGACGGTGCGACGGCCATTAACCTGTACGCGGTGGCGCAGCGCGTGGCCGGGAGGTTGTCCAGCTTCGCGGACGACCAGGGCGTGCGCGTGCGGGTGGAGGGCGCGTCGGCGTGCATCGCGGGCAGCGAGACGTTGGCCGAGGAGATGCTGTACAACCTCATCGAGAACGGCATCCGCTACAACCACGAAGGCGGCCTCGTCACCATGAAGGTGGGCTCCGAATGCGTGGAAGGCGGGCTCGCGAACGCCGCGTACCAGACGGTCGTGCGCGTCAGCGACACGGGACCGGGCATCCCGGCCGAGTTGCACGACAAGGTGTTCGAACGCTTCTTCCGCGTGGACAAGAGCCGTTCGAAGGAAACCGGAGGAACGGGACTGGGTCTGGCCATCGTCAAGCATGCGGTTATGTACCACGGAGGCGTTATCGAGGTGGAGAGCGCCGAAGGGCAGGGCACCACGTTCGTGCTGCGTTTTCCCAGCGCTTGACCTCTCGGCTACTATCGAGCATGCACGGCTTTTTGCGCCCTCTCCGGAGGGCGCTGCCGTTCTTCTGGAGCTTGCGATCGGGCGCGCACGTTACTGAGAATATCGCTATACTAGGACGCAATACCAGTAACCGCGAAGCGCAAACGCCGGCATGTCCGTTACCGTGAACGAAGGCTCTCCATGGCTGAATACAACGACGATCTGAACTATCCCGATCCGTTCTACATCTCGGACATCGAGACGTACGAGCTTCTGCACGTGAACGAGGCGGGCCGCCGGCTTTTCAAGGTGCCGCTCGATGCCGATCTGGAGGGCGTCAAGTGCTACGAATTCCTGCAAGGGCGCGATGAGCCGTGTCCGTTCTGCACGAATCATCTGCTCAGCGTCGAGAAAAGCTACGTGTGGGAATTCACGAACCCTTTGACGAACCATCGTCATCTGCTGAACGATCGTCTGATCAACTGGGGTGGGAAGCTGGTTCGTCTTGAGGTGGGCTTCGACCTCACCGATCAAAAAGAAGAGGGTATGCGCTTTCGGAACCTGCATCGCAACGAGGAGGTCATCCTCGAGATCGCTAACGATCTGTATCGCGAGACCGATCCGGAGCGCGCGTCCGTGCGCATGCTCGAACGGTTGGGCGAGGAGCTTGGAGCCGAGCGTTCCTATCTGTTCTCGGCTCGCGGAGAAGGGTTCAGCAATACGCACGAGTGGTGTGCTGACGGCATATCCTCCCAGATCGAAAGCCTTCAGGATATGGACTACCGTTTGTTCGAGCGGTGGCTCGACCTGTTCGGTCGGGGGGAATGCGTGCTGATCGAGGATCTGGACGCCATCAAGGGCGTTGTCGATCCTCGGGAGTACGAAACGCTGCACGTGCAGGAGATCGCCAGTCTGGTCGTCGCACCCATCGAACGCGACGGGCGTCTCGTGGGCTTCCTCGGCATGGACAACCCTCCGGCCGACCAGATCCGCGACATCGCGCCGCTGCTGCGCACGTTGTGCTACTTCTACAGCATGACGTTGCAGCGTATCGAAAACGAGCGCCAGCTGGTGGCGATGAGCTATCACGATTCTCTGACCGGGCTGTACAATCGAAACCGCTACAACGAGGACGTGCGGCGCCTTGAGAAGCTGGCGCGCCCGTTCGGCGCGGTTTTTCTCGATGTCAACGGCATGAAGGAGATCAACGATCGCGGCGGCCATGCTGAAGGCGACCATCTGTTGCAAGCATGAGCTCAGACGATGCAGCGCGTTCTCGGAGAGGTTGCGCGGCTGTACCGTGTGGGCGGCGACGAGTTCGTGGCCACGGTCGTGGATACCGACGAAGCGGGCTTTCGGTCGCTTGTGGAGCGGCTGCAGAAAGCGTTCGACGAAGTTCCGTCGTGCGAGGTGGCTATCGGCGCGCAATGGACGCCGCGATCGAGTGAGATCGATAGAACGTTGTTCGATGCAGACGAGGCGATGTACCGCGATAAGCGCCGTTTCTACCAGAACAGGAGCACGTCGGACGTAGCGCCTTCTCGACGTGCTCGCGGCGACCGCTTCGACGAGCGCGAAAGGGCGAAGGCGCGAGATGTCGCGCAGGAAGGCACGCTCATGGAGCTGCTGGGCATCGGGTTTGCTCGTCATAGGTTGGATGAAGCTTTCACAACTCTCGAATCCAATGCTTGCTACAGTTTGGTGACGGGCGACGACGAGGAGGGGCGTCGAGCCGTCGGTGCGTTGGCCAAGGAGGCTCGCGAGGCGGGCGAGCGAGGCTTCGCCGGAACCGTGTGTGTGAATCGCGGCGGCGCTCCCGCACGGGTGCGAGTTTCAGGCGCTTTCGCAGAAGACGAGGCCGCGGGAGGTGCGGTGGCGCTCGCGTCCTACGTCGATGTCGAAGATGCGCTTGCGTCCATGGGAAAGGAAGCCTACAGGCCCTCGAACAGCTGACCCAGCGTCACGCCCAAGCCGAGCGCGACCTTCTCCATGAAGTCGATGGTGGCGTTGCGGTTGCCCGCCTCCACCTTGGCGAGGTACGACCGTCCTACACCCGTCATGAGCGCAAGCTGCTCCTGCGTCAGATTGCTCTCCTCGCGAAGCGCCCGGACGCGCTGTCCGACGTTTTTTCTCGTTGCGTGAGTCATAAACAAAGAGTACGGTCTTGTGCGGTATACTACGTGACCTATAGGGCACAATCTGCGAATGTGCCGAGTAGATGCAGGGAGGCATCGAGGGAGGCTCGCATGATCCAAGACGAAGTGCTGTTCACTTTGCAATTGGCTACCGTAGTGGTCGATCTGCATCGCCGTATCGGCGATTCGATTGCAGAGCTGTGCAAGGTGTCTTACCTAGAGTTCTGCCTACTGTCTTCGGTGCGATCCCATGGTGGTGCGATGCTGCTTGCCGATTTTTCCCGCAACGCGCTAGCAAGTGAGAACACTGTCGTAGTGGCTGCGAATGCGTTGTCGCGGGCGGGGCTCGTGAACAAAGGGCGTTGTGCGAGCGACGGTCGGCTGATCGTTCTCGAGGAGAATGTCGCCGGCGCTCGTACGCTCACGCGGGGGTACGAAGGCATATACCGAAATCTGCGATCGTCGGTGTGGGCGAACCATACCAACGAGGACATTGAAGAGATCATGAGCTCCTTCCCGTCGGTGGCTGAAAAGCTTGGGGTGGACACGGTTGAGATCAACCGCTCATGCCATTCGGTTCTCACTCCGGCTTATCTCATGATCGTCGCGGCGTTGTTGCGGCGTTGGGCGCAGGTTGTCGTGCAATATGCTGGACTGTCGTTCGTCGAGTATCGATGCCTTGCCGTTTTGGAAACGCGGCCTTCGCCTTTGCCTTGCTCGGTTATCGCCGAGATTCTCATGCTCGAGCGAACCACGGTTTCTACGCTGGTGGCGAAGTTAGCTCGCAAAGGTCTGGTTTCATACGGCGTCGGAGTTGATCGTCGCCACAAGGCGATCAGTCTCACCGAGAAAGGCGAGGTGAGCGCCGCGTTGGTCACGGGCAAGCTGGGTCGCGTCACGGCCGAGCTGTATGCCGGCGTGGATGCTTCGCTCAAATCCAAAACGAACGAATTGCATATGCGCATGTACGCAACGTACTCCCGCGCATAGTATCGGTTTTATTTAGCCTGATCAAACTATTGTCGCCTATCCTTCTTACGCTGAATCGCATGATGCGTCGCATCATGCGAAAAACGTTGTATCAGAATGGATACACCTCGTAGACTGGCAGTATGGAAGCCATGGGGAAACGGGGAAGCTATGAAGCGAAACGAAAGAAGGGTGCCTTACTCGTCGGCAAAGGCGCTGGCGTGCGCGTTCTCGACGTTTGCGGTTTTGGCGCTTGCGCTTACGGGATGTGCGCCGAAAGCTAACGACGCCGTTGTTACGGGCGAAGACGAGGCTGCGGCAGTGCAAGTCGACTTCACGTGGTCTGAAACCGGCGATTGCAGTATGTGCCACGCAAAGGAACAGGCGTCGTTCGAAGACGGTTCCTGTGCGATATCTCGGCACAAGGACGTGGCTTGCTCTCAGTGCCATGCCGATGTAGCAGCGCTTTCTGCGGCGCATGAAGGAGCCACCGCTGAAAAGGCAGCCAAGGCCGTCCTCAAAACCACAGCGGTGGATGTTGCGACGTGCGAGAGCTGTCACTCGCAAGACGAGGTGGAGGTCGTTACGGCTGGCGTAACCGTGCTAACCGACATGAATGGAACGATAGTGAACCCGCATGCGTTGCCAGAATCGGCCGACCATGCCGAAGTCTCCTGCGTGAGCTGTCATCAGATGCATGCGGCGGGCTCCATCGAGAAGAAGGCTCAGCGTGCATGCGCCAGTTGTCATCACGCCGACGTGTACGAATGCTACACCTGCCATAGCTAGGGTTTGCGCGAATCCGCGCGAAGGGATAACGCGGTTTTGCCGCGTGCCCCGCCGCGCCGAGAAACGGTCGCGGCGGCATATAGGAGGAAGGGAAAGGTACGATTATGGGGAACGAGAATGCACGCTTCTCTCGCCGAAACTTTTTGAAGGGGACCGGCGTTGCGGCGCTGGCAATGGCGGGCGGTGCGCTGGTTGGATGCTCATCCGGAAACGATGCATCCGCTTCAGGTGTCTCGTCCGAGTCGACCGCTGTCGACGGCTCGTCCATCGCGTGGACGAAAGAGGCCGACGTCGTGGTATGCGGCTATGGTGCGGCGGGCGCTTCCTGCGCCATCGAAGCGGCGGCGAACGGGGCTTCGGTTATCATTCTCGAGAAGGCAGCGCTGCCAGGTGGTTCTATGGCTCGTTGCGGCGGTGCCATCATGGGTGCGCCGACGAAGATCCAGAAAGCTCTCGGCATCGAAGACAGTGCCGACGCGTTATTCGATTGGATAATGACCTGCACCGACGGCACATGCAGCAAGGATATCGCACGCGCTTATGCTGATGTGGCTGGTCCGAACGTCGACTGGCTCGATGCGCTCGCCGAGGAATACCTGGGTCAGCCGTGCTTCGAGGTGGCCATGGCCGAGGCAAACGTCGGCACAGCCGACGGGGGGCACAACGGAGCGGTTGGCGGATGCCTCGACGCCACGGGTTGCGAATACGAGAAGTTCGGCGTCAAATTGGAGGAAGCCGTTCCGCGCACCCACTGGGCCAAGGCAGCCCCCGACAACACCGCGAATTCAGGTCCCGAGCTGTTTGACCCGTTGCTGGCATGCATCGAAAAGCAGAGCAACATCGAGGCGGTCTTCAATACGGCGTTGGTGAAACTGGTAACGAATGCCGAGGGCGTGGTTATCGGAGTGGAAGCCGAAGGCGCGGGCGGCAGGGAGTTCTATAAGGCAAGCAAGGGCGTTATGCTGGCTACAGGCGGGTTCCCGGCCGGTTTAGAGATGCAGGAGCGATTCTGCCAAGACGCGCTCGATTATAGCACGTATATGTGCAAAGATTGCACGGGGGATGGCGTGAAAGCCGCCATGGCCGTAGGAGCCGATCTGTACAACATGTGCAACTATTATCCTATCGAGGTTGCGCAACAATACCATTACAACGTGCAGTACAACGACGTGTACAACAGTTGGGATATGGATTCCGACGGATACATGGAAGTGCCGGCTATGAATATGGCGGAAACGCACGGCGGCCTCGTCATCAACACCGACGCCCAGGTTCTCGACGTATGGGGCGAGCCCATTCCGCATTTGTACTGCTCCGGTTGCGATACCGGTTCGAACATCTTCGGCATTCCGGGCAACTATCCTGGATGCGGATGCTACGTAAGCTTCTCGTTTGCGTTCGGCCGCATCGCCGGCAAACATATGGCCGATTCGGAAGCCGTCGCTTAGGCACTTCTTTGCCGTGCGGCATCCCTCCCCGCCGCACAGTCGGTTTCCTAAAAGGAAAGGGGCTGCAGTTTGAACTGCCTCCCATTTCTTGGACAAGAAAGTAAAGTTCGAGAGATGGGAGGCTTCTTTATGCCGCCGAAGCATGACAGGAAGATGCGCGAACTAGCGGTCGAGCTGTTCGACGAGGGGTACGGCAGGGACATCGTCGCCGCGAGGCTTTGCATGTCGGCCAGCATCGTGGAAAAATGGCTTCTGACGTACAGGTCGGTCGGAAGCGAGGTGCTGCTCTGCATGGGTAGCCGGAAAACGAGATACGCTTGGGAGACGAAGGTCGCCGCAGCTCGGGCCGTCGTGGACGAGGGGATGGGCAAGCCCGAGGCCATGGCCGCCTTCGGCATCGCGTCGAGGACCCCGCTCGACTCCTGGTGCCGGCTCTACCGCGAAGGCGGGGCCGACGCTCTCAGGCCCAAGCCCAAGGG
>JABLTR010018152.1_pt1 | contig 19599 bp, 20 predicted proteins | sample 7160071 | NCBI WGS metagenome assembly JABLTR01 (sample SAMN14651230, study PRJNA627086) | human gut metagenome | isolation source: feces | host: Homo sapiens | reverse complement strand
CGGAGCGGCGGGGGCGGCAGCCGGCGCTGCCGGAGCGGCAGGCGCAGGAGCATAAGCCTCATATTCGTCCACCAGCATCGCCTTTCCGGCCTCGACCTCCACCTCATAGGTGCGGCCGTTGAGGGTAACCTTATATTTCATCTCTACGAAACCTCCTTAATGGAAATGAAGCGGAGCTCGTTGACCGGTTTCCCCATCCGGTCGGCCACAATGGCCATGAGCATCGCAGCCGTTTTGGGATCGGTATTATATAGCTTCAGCTTACCGGCAGAGCCCGGCGCTGCGAGGCAGCTCTGTACCGGCGCAGCTGCGGGAGCGGACTCCAAAGCCGGCTCCTGCTTTTTTTGCGCCGATTGCATCACCTTCCCCATAATTGCCATGACGGCCATCAGCAGCGCGATTCCGAAAAACACCACCAGATAGCCCGTGACGGCAGCCAGACCTGCCTCTCCAATGGAAGAAATCACATCCGTCAATACCATGGACCGTCCCTCCTTAGAGCGCCTCGATGGTGTACGTGGCCTCATTCTCCTCCCGGGCCTTGCGTTCGGCAAAGAACTTCTCAGCCAGCTGGGGGAAGGCAATATAGCTCAGCACATCCTCGTCGCTGCGCGCAATGCCCTTCAGTTCCTTTTTCGTCTTCTGGAAAATCGGCTCCAACGTGTCGGCGTAACGTCCGGTGAGGGGCTTCTCATCACCCAGAATCTTTTTCCGCACCTCCGGATCAATGGGAGCGGGCGTCTTGCCGTACTCGCCCCGGCAGTAGGCCTTGATCTCCTTGGACACGTTCCGATAGCGCTCCCCATCCAACACGTTCCGCACTGCCTGCACACCCACCATCTGACTGGTGGGCGTCACCAGAGGCGGATAGCCCATGTCTTTCCGGACCTTGGGCGTCTCCACCAGAGCCTCGTCGAAGCGGTCCAGGGCGTTCATCATTTTCAGCTGGCTCAGCAGGTTGGAAATCATACCGCCGGGGACCTGATAGCTCAAGCACTGGGTATCCGTCACCATGGACTTGGGCATCAGGGTGCCGTCTTTTATGTAGCCGTCGCGAATGGGCTTGAAGTAATCGGCAATGGCTTTCAGCGCCTGATCGTCCAAATCGCACCCGTAGCCCAGCTGCCGCAGCGCATAGACCAGCGTCTCTGTGGCAGGCTGAGAGGTACCGCCGGAGAAGGGAGAAATGGCGGTGTCGATGATGTCCACACCGGCTTCCACCGCCTTCAGGTATGTCATGAAGGCAAGGCCCGTGGTAGAATGGGTGTGCAGGTCCACAGGCAAGTCCACCGCATCCTTGATGGCAGACACCAGGTCATAGGCCTCCTTGGGGCCCATGATTCCGGCCATATCCTTGATGCAGATGGTGGCAACCCCCATGGCCTTCAGCTCCTTGACCATCTTGACATAATTGGCCTGGGTGTGAACGGGGCTGGTGGTATAGGAGATGGTGCCGGAAGCAATCGCCCCGGCTTTCACGGTCTCCTCAATGGCGACCTTCATATTGTTTACATCGTTCAGGGCATCAAAAATGCGGATGATATCAATCCCGTTTTCCACGGATTTCCGGACAAACATCCGGACAAAATCATCCGGATAATGAGAATAGCCCAGAACATTCTGACCGCGGAGCAGCATTTGCAGCTTGGTGTTGGGCATCTTCGCCCGGATCTTTCTCAGCCGCTCCCAGGGATCCTCCTGCAAATAACGCAGGCAGACGTCAAAGGTCGCGCCGCCCCAGCATTCACAGGCGTAATAGCCCGCCCGGTCCATTGTAGGCAGAATGCCCTCAAACTTGCTGTAAGGCAACCGGGTGGCAATGAGGGACTGGTTGGCATCCCGCAGGACCGTCTCCACAAACTGGACCTTTGGGGCCTTCTGTTTTCCATTTTGTGCCATAAGGCAAAACCTCCATGTAACCGCACTTGCGGTTCAATTTTGAAACAAATCGTCTGCGGGAAATGGCCGTACGACCGCCGGGTATGGGCAGACGCACGGCCCTTCCCCGCAGACTTGCATTCCATGCGTCGCAGAGGCCTTCCGGCAGGGGCTATTTTCTTCAGGCGCAAGCTGTGCCGCCGAGCCTTCTCCAACCGCCCCACCGGCTTACCCACAGGCGGCAGAAGCCGCCTGTGGGGCAGGAAACGCATTATTTTGCCTTGGGCCCGGCCTCTGCAATGTTCTTGGGCATATTGGGATACTTTTTGGCAAAGTTCTCCGCAAACATGTTGGCCAGCTTGTTGGCGGCTGCCACATAGTCCTCCTTGGTTTTACCGTTGGCAATCCACATGGTCTCCGGATTCAGAATTTCGGAGGGGCATCCGGTTACCGCCTTGGGCATTTCCACATTAAAGATCTCAGAGTGCTCATACTCCGCCTCGGCCAGCTCGCCGTTCAAAGCGGCTGTGATCATGGCCCGGGTATAGCGCAGCTTCATCCGGCCCGCCTTGCCCAGCTCCTGGGCAGAGCCGCCGGCCCAGCCGGTGTTGACCAGATACACCGATGTGCCGTACTTCGCAATCTTCTCACCCAGCATGTTGGCATAGACCGAGGGGTCCATGGGCATAAAGGGCTCGCCGAAGAGCGTGGAGAACGTGGGCTTGGGCTCCGTGATGCCCCGCTCGGTGCCGGCCAGCTTCGAGGTAAAGCCGGTGACAAAGTGATACATCGCCGCGTCCGGGCTCAGCTTAGAAATCGGAGGCAGCACGCCGAAGGCGTCTGCGGTCAGGAAAACAACCACCTTGGGAATGCCGCCCACGCCGGGAACCGCTGCATTGGAAATAAAGTCGATGGGGTAGCCCACCCGGGTGTTCTCCGTCAGGCCGGCATCGTCAAAGTCAAATTCCCGGGTCTCGGGATCCAGGGCCACATTCTCCACCATCGCGCCGAAACGAATGGCATTGTAAATGTCCGGCTCGTTTTCAGCAGACAGGTTGATGCACTTGGCATAGCAGCCGCCTTCAATGTTGAATACGCCGTCGGCGGACCAGCCGTGCTCGTCGTCGCCGATCAGCTTCCGGTTGGGATCGGCGGACAGGGTCGTCTTACCGGTGCCGGACAGGCCGAAGAAAATGGCCGTCTCATGGGTGACCGGGTCCATATTGGCAGAGCAGTGCATGGGCAAAATGCCCTCTTTGGTCAATACGTAGTTCATGGTAGAGAACACGCTCTTTTTGATCTCACCGGCATACTGGGAGCCGCAGATGACAATGAGGTGCGCCTCGTAGTCAATCATAATGGCCGCTTCGGAATGGACGCCGTCTACGGCGGGATCGCAGTGGAAGCCGGGGGCGGCAATGACCGTATAGTCGGCCTCCCCGTAAGCCGCCAGCTCTTCCGGGGTCGGCCGGATCAGCAAGTCACGGATGAACAAGTTCTGGGAGGCCAGTTCATTGACCACGCGGAACTTCTTGGTATACTTGGGATCGGCGCCGGCAAAGCCGTCAAAAATAAAGATCTCTCTGCCCTGGAGGTAAGCGCAAACCTTCGCCAAAATGGCATCGAAACGCTCCTTGGCGATGGGGCGGTTCACCTTGCCCCAGGCGATGTCGTCATGAATGGCAGGGGTGTCGACAATAAACTTGTCGTCCGGGGAGCGGCCCGTGTACTTGCCGGTGGTAACGACCAGCGCGCCGGTATTGCTCAGCTTTCCCTCACCCCGGCGGAGCGCCGCTTCCGTCAGCTGTGCGGGGCCAAGGTTCCGATAGACGGCGCTGGGATTCAAAATTCCCAGTTTTTCCAGACCATAGGTTTCCATAATGAATCCTCCTAATGAAAAAGATAGAACGCGGAACGCACCGTGAGGGAAATTCCCGCTGTTCCGAACACAAATGATGCAGGGAAGCCGGTAGAATGCCAACTTCCACCAGATATCATTTTAACATATACGGCAACTTCTGTCTATCCCATTTTTCAAGAAAATCGGTACAATTTTATCGGTTTTTGCCTACCCTGCTATGTACACTTTTCCCCCTATTTCGCCTCCGCGCCGGAGGCATGTCAAAAAGCTGCACGGCAAAAATCCTTTCCGCCGTGCAGCTCTGTGTCGTGATCCTATCCCACATCCACCTCAAATGCAGGACGGAAATTCGTATACAGACTTCCCGCCTCCATGGCCCGGCCCCGCAACCGGGCGAGCTCTGAAACGGTCACGAACTGATAGCCTTCTTGTTCCAACCGGTCGATGATCTCCAAAGCCGCATGGACAGAACTGTTGGACATATCGTGCAGAAGGATGATGTCGCCGTCCTTCGCCTGCTCCACCACCCGGCTCACAATCCTTGCCTGCTCATGCGTCGACCAATCCTTGGGATCTACAGACCAGGTGATCAAGGACAAGCCGTGCGCCTCCGCCGCCTGCACCACCGTCCGACCGGCCTTTCCTCCCGGCGGACGCAGCAAGCTGGATTGGACGCCGGTTTGTTCCCAAAGGAGGTCCTCCGTCCGGCTGAGCTCTTGCTCCAGCATCTCCTCCTCCATACAGCTCATGCAGCTATGGCTGTAGCCGTGCAGGCCGATTTCATGCCCTGCGGCAACCATCTCCCCGGCCAGGTCCGGATACTGCTCCATCCGGTAGCCGCAGAGGAAAAACGTGACCTGGGCCTGCCGGGACTCCAGGCCCTCCAGTAGGCGCCTGGTGAATTGACCGGACGGCCCGTCGTCGAAGGTCAACGCCAGGTATTTCTCATGGACGCCCTGGGCAAAACACGGACAGACCGTGAAACCCAGAAGCAGCAGACAAGCTGCCGCACATCGTATTTTGCGTTTCAAAAATTTCACTCTCCCTGCACCTTGACGGCCAGCCCACAAATGGGCTAAGATAAAAGTCCTACTCTATTGTGCCGCAAGGAGACGTTCTTATGCCGGAAATTCTTTGCCCCTCCTGCGGGGCCGTACTCACCCAGGCAGATAAACAGTGGTTTTGCCGCAACGGACACAGCTTCGACGTCGCCCGGCAAGGTTATGTAAACCTCTTGCCTGTGACGCAAAAGCATTCCCTCCATCCCGGCGACACCCGGGATCAAGTCGCCGCCAGACGGGCCTTTCTGGACGCCGGATTTTACGCCCCCTTGGCGAAGGCCGTCTGCCGGACCGCCGTGGAGTATACCCCTACTGCCCGGGCCATCCTGGACGTGGGCTGCGGCGAGGGATATTACAGCGCACAGATTGCCCACGAGCTTCCCCAGGCGGCGCTGTACGGCCTGGATATTTCCAAGGACGCGGTACGCCTGGCCGCCGGGAGATACAAATCCGGCGTCTGGCTGTGCGCCACAGCAGCCCATCTGCCCTTTCCCGAGCACAGCTTCGATCTTCTGATCAGTATGTTCTCCCTCACCGTACCCAAGGAGTTTCATCGCGTTTTGACGCCCGGCGGGACATTTCTGCAGGTTCTGGCCGCAGAGGACCATCTGCTGTCCTTGAAACAAACCATTTACCCGCAGCTGTTACACCGGGAAAAAGCGTTCGCTTCCGCCCTGCCCGGCTTCACCCTGGCGGAGTGCAAAACCATAGACTTCTCCTTTACGGTACAAGACGCGCAAATTCAGAATCTTCTGGCCATGACGCCCCATGTTTGGCGGATTACCCGCCAGGGCGCAGAACGCCTCGCCGGTCTGGAACGCCTCACCGACCGGGCCTCTGTGGTGATTCAGGTCTACCGCGCCGGTTGACCCCCGGCCCTGGGGCACGGCGCAGATTTGCCGTCCGCTTCTCCCCACCAGGCTGCAACAGAGCCGGGCGCGCGCCGGAGCCCCGCTCTGTACCGGCGCTATACCCCGGCTTCTACCCGTTCATACACCGGCCGTCCCGGCTCATAACCCTGGGGGCGGTATACCACCGAGGAAATGGGTTTGCCCTCCAGACCATACCGGGCGTTATATCCAAACAGATTGATGTACCGGAGCAGGTCGTCCCGCTCCTCCCACATGGCCTGCAGCACCGCCACCGTGGCCAACACGTCGTCGATTGCCCGGTGGGAATTCTGCACCCGGTCCTGAAGGCCGTAAGCCTCTATGGCGGAAGCCAGCCGGTGGGGGTAGGCCCGCCGGTCCCGGTATACCGTGAGCAAATCCAGCTTGTCCTTCCCCTTCAAAACGGCCGGGTCCCCATCTCTTCGCAGAGCATAGAAGAGAAAACTCAAATCAAAATGGGCATTGTAGGCCAGCAGCAGCGTCCGGTCCCCGGAAATGAGCTCCGCCACATCCCGGCACAGCCGGGTCTTGGGAATTCCACGTTCCCGTAAATCCTGGTTGGTAATGCCTGTGAGGGCTTGAATTTTAGGGGGTACAAACCGGCCGGGGGAGAGGGCAACCAAATTGTCATACTCCCGCGTCACTTCTGCCCGGCCGTCTTTCCGCTCCAGCACCGCTGCGGAAAATTCAATGATTTCATCCCGGTTGGGATACAAGCCGGTCGTCTCCGTGTCGAAGACAACCAGCTGATCATACCGGGTAAACAGCGCTTCCAATTCCGCCATACAGCCTCCTATTTCTCTGTCAGGGCCATGGCCCGTAGGAACTTGCTCCGGGGCTCCTCCAAAAGGCCCCAGGCATCGGCCAGAGACCGGCACCACTGCGCCAACGCGTCCTCGCTGCCGCCTTTCAGCTCCGCCTCCAGTTCCCAAAACGGCGTTTCCCGCCCTCCGCCTGTGAAGACGCCTTCGTCCAGGGCCAGCTCCGCCGTGGCGCCCGGCAGCTCCGCCAGACAGCGCAGCCGCCGGAACCGGACGCCGCACTGAGACCTCAGCTGCTCCGGCGTCAGACGTGTCAAATCCAAAGGCGCGCCCTGCTCCGCCAGGCGGTGCAAATCCCGCAGGGTTCCCCCCGGCAGCTCCCATTCGCTCCGCGCCCTGCCCGGTCCCGGCGCTTTTGCGGTGAGCACCGGCACGCCGTTCTCCCGACGTACCCGCAAAGTCCACTGCCGGCCGGACAGCAGCCGGTCTTGCGTATCAAAGTAGGCCGTCTCCATCTTGACCTCTTGCCACGGTCCGAAGCGGCCGCCCAATTCATCGGCCAGCCGGCTCCATTGTCCGGCGCCGGATAACGCATACTTGAACTCCAGCTCTGTGCCCATGCTCACTCCTTGTCATGCTTCTGCTGCTTCATCCAGATCCGCATCACCAGGCTGTGGGGCAGCAGCTTGACACCCCGGACCTGCCAACGCACCGGGGCTCCGTGAATCGACAGGTCTTTCCGGGTGTGATAGAGGTCCCGAATCGCCGTGGCTACCACGTCCTTCGCCTCGTACATAATGTTATAATACGTCACAGCCGTGTCGCTGGTTTTGGTGGCATGGTCAAAAAACTCCGTCTTCACCCAACCGGGGCTGACCGCCATCACCCGGATTCCCCGGGGCTTCAGCTCCTGATTTAAAGCCCGGCTGTAGCTGAGGACAAACGCCTTTGTGGAACCGTACACGTTAATGTATGGAACCGGCTGAAAAGCAGACAGCGAATCCAGCTCTACAATTTTGCCGTCCCGATGCATATACGGCAGAGTCAGCTGCGTCATCGCCACCAGGGCCTTGCAGTTCAGGTCGATCATATTCAAGCAGTCCTGAAGGGGGATCTGATCGTACCGGCCAAACTTGCCGAAGCCTGCGCAGTTTACCAAAACCTTGACCTCCGGCTGCGCCATATCCAGAAGATCGGCATACCGCTGAAAGCTCTCCGGGTTCAACAAATCCATCGCAATGGGGCGAACCGGACAATGGACCGAATCCCGCAGCGCCTCCAGCGCCTCTTTCCGGCGGGCGATCACCCACATTTCATCCAAATTGACCTCTTGAGACAGCTGAATCGCAAATTCCCGGCCCATTCCGGAGCTGGCGCCGGTGATCACCGCGATCTTCATATCCATTCCTCCCATAGCAAGGGGCAAAACCCAAATTTGATACTTTCATACCACGATTTTCCTCTCATGTCAAGAGAAATCCGGAACTCCATTGACAAATTGTCCGGTACCGGATACACTTTGGGAAAAGGCGGTGGGCAGGGCGGCGCCTCCGGGCGACGTCCCGGCGGGGTCTGTGCCCCCACTGCACCGCATCCCACGACACCTCAGGAGAAAGGACGCGCCATGATCCACCATACCGAAAGTTACGCCGGGAAAATCAACCGGAAGCTGCAGAAAAAGCAGCGCATCATCGAAGTGGCAACCGGTCGCCAAAAAGCAGACCTGGTTTTGAAAAACGCCACCTATGTCAACGTATTTTCCAACGAGCTGTGCACCGCCGACATCGCCGTGGTGGAAGGACTCATCGCCGGGATCGGCTCTTACGCAGGCGTGCAGGAAACCGACGTGCGCGGAAAAATCGTCTGCCCCGGTTTTCTGGACGCGCACATCCACCTGGAGAGCGCCCTGGTATCCCCGGGAGAGTTCGCCCGGGCCGTCCTGCCCCACGGTACCACCACAGTGATCTGCGATCCCCATGAAATCACCAACGTCATGGGGACGGACGGCATCGACTACATGCTGCAGGCCACCGAGGGGCTGCCTGTGGACGTGCGTTTCATGATTCCCTCCTGCGTCCCGTCTTCTCCGCTGGACGAGTCGGGCGCCAATTTGGACTACCACGCCATCGACTCCTTTTTTGAGCATCCCCGGGTCCAGGGACTGGCCGAAATGATGAACTACCCCGGCATCACCGGCGGGGACCCCGGCACCGTGGCCAAAATTGTGGCGGCTCAGGCTCATCATAAAAAAATCGACGGCCACGCCCCGGATTTGACCGGCAAAGCCCTGAATGCTTACATCGCCGCCGGGGTTTACTCCGATCATGAGTGTCACGATCTGTCGGACGCTCTGGCCAAGCTGCGCCTGGGACAATTCATTATGATCCGGGAGGGCACCGCCGCCCGGAACCTGGAGGCCCTCATGCCGCTTCTGACGCCGGAGTACTATCACCGCTGCATGTTCTGCACCGACGACAAGCATCCCAGCGACCTTTTGGAGAAGGGCCATATCGACTATATCGTCCGCAAGGCCGTTTCCCTGGGCTGCGACCCCATTTTGGCCGTCTCAGCGGCCTGCCACCACGCAGCCCGGTATTTCCTCTTGAATAACCGAGGGGCCGTTGCCCCCGGTTACTTGGCAGACTTTGCCATTGTAAACAATCTGACCGACTTTCAGGTGGAGACCGTATACAAGAAAGGACGGCTGGTGTATCATCGCGGTCACCTGACGGACTTTCCGGACCCCACCGTGGAGCCGTACCTCCGCGGCCGGGCCCGGGATACGTTCCATGTCGCCCGGCTCACAGCGGACAGCTTTACCTGTCAACGGCCCCGGGGCGTCATCGGGATGGTAAACGGGGAGATCACCACCACGGACTGCGGATATGCCTCCGCTGTGGATCTCCAGCGGGACATTCTGAAAATTGCCGTGGTGGAACGGCACCAGAACACCGGGCACATCGGCATCGGCTATCTCCAGGGCTACGGGCTCCGGAGCGGCGCCGTCGCCACCTCCGTCTCCCACGACAGCCACAACATCATCGTGGTGGGGACCAACGACCTGGATATGGCCTTCGCAGTCAATCACATCGCCCAGCAGCACGGCGGCATCGCCGTGGTATCCGGGCAGCAGGTCCTGGGGAATCTGCCGCTGGAGATCGCCGGTATCATGAGCGGCGACACGCTGGTGAACGTCAATGAAAAGCTGGAGGCGGCCAAGGAAGCGGCTTACCGTCTGGGAGTCAACCGGGAAATTGATCCTTTTATGACCCTCTCTTTCATGGCTTTGCCCGTCATCCCCACCTTGCGCCTCACAACCCGCGGGGTCATCGACGTCCTCACGCAGCAGTATATCTAGACAAAACGTGCTGCAGGAGAAATCCCCCCGCAGCACGTGACTGAGTCCTTATCTCCCGTCCCCCAGGAAAAACAGCGCCAGCATCCCGGGTCCCACATGGGCCCCGGTGAGGGGTTCATGCAGGCTGACAATCAACTCCTTCGGCGGAGCGGCCTCCCGGACCATCCGGGCCAGGCGCTCCGCTTCTTCCAAGCAATCCCCATGGGAGAGGTAAACCCGCTGCTCCTCCGGACGGCGCACCCGCTTCCGGTACAGCTCCGCCAGGGCGTCCACCGCACGCTTTCGTCCCCGAACCTTGTGAAACACTGTAATATGACCGGTCTCGTCCCCCCGAAGCAGCGGCTTCAGCTGGAGCATGGTGCCCAGGGTGGCCGCCACGCCGGATACCCGTCCCGTGCGGCGCAGAAACATCAGGTCGTCCACCGTAAAAAACTCACACAGGTTGCTCCGGTCTTGCTCCAAGGCGGCGTAGGTCTCCTCCAGGCTCATCCCTGCCTTCCGGCAGTCGGCGGCCCGGCCCAGGAGCAGGCCCACGCCGAATCCCGCCCCCAGAGAGTCCAAAACCCGCACCTGCCGGTCCGGGAACTCCTCCTGCAGGCTCTGAGCCGCCTGCAGGCCCGAGGCCACCGTACCGCTGATCCCGGAGGAAATGGTCACATATAAAATGTCCCTTCCTTCCGACAGAACGGGGCGAAACGCCTCCTCCAGCCGGGCCGCAGGAATCAGCGAGGTCTTCACCACGCCCCCGTTGCGGAGATAGTCGTAATATTCCCTGCCGTCAAATTTCTCCAGGTCAGGGGGGCACGGGACGAGCATGCCGTCCCGCTCATAGGAAAACGGGATGATCTGCACCTGGAATTCCTCCAGCTGCGCCCGGGGCAGATTACACGCTGAATCGGAAAAAATGGCAAAGCTCATAGAGATATGCGCCTCCGCATCTTGTATTTGATAGTAGTATACATGATTTGCAAGAGCATGTAAAGACGGAAGTTGTAAAAACTTTATGTCCGCCGGGCCGGGCGGCCTTGCAGCGGGGCCGACGGATGTGCTATAATGTCACATCATGCCCCATTGGGAAAGGTGGTCCGTCTATGGCCTATGACAAGCAGCAGGTAGCGGAAAAGCTTCGCTACTGGCAAAGATTCATGCAGAATTTCCACCTGCCCACCTGGGAGGAGCTGCCCGACCTGGAGCTGTATATGGATCAGGTGGTGTCTCTGGTGGTCCGCTATGTGAATTTGCAGCCCCATTCCGCCCCCAAGGACTCCATTCTGACTGCCAGCGCCGTGAACAACTACGTGCGGCTGAAGCTGATCCCCCCGCCTGTGAAAAAACGATACAGCCGGGTTCACCTGGCGCATTTGATCGTCATCTGCTGCCTGAAGGGCTCTATGAGCCTCTCCAGCATTCAGCAAATGTTTCCCATTGCGCTGTCGGAGGAGGAGGCCCGGCAGGTTTATTCCAACTTTGTCAACCGCTACCGCACCGCATACCTGCGGTGTGTGGAGCAGCTGGAGCTGCTGTCCGAACCGGTTCTGGACCCCGGCAACGGGGAGCCCAGCCAGGTGGACAGCCTGGTCCTCACCACCGCCGTGGCAAGCACGCTGTACAAGCTGGTCACAGACAATCTCCTGGCTCTTCAAACGCCGCCGGAGAAGGAGACGGAACCCTCCTGCTAACCCCCCAGCTCATCCGGCGGAACCCAAGCCCGAGTCATAAAAAATTGCGTGAAGACTGCAGATGCAATCTTCACGCGAATTTTTTAGGCCGTCACCTGTACGGCGCGTGTCATACGTATTGAATTTTCATCGTGCCGAAGCTGACTTCTCCCTCCAGGACAATGGTCCCCCGGCAGACGTCATCCGGCTTCCCGGAAACATTCATTCCCCCGCCTGTCCGGTCCATGTCCAGCTCCACCCGGTACTGCCGCGGGATCTGGAGGACCAGATTGCCGAAGGAGGTGTCCAAGTACAGGCGGCAATCCCGGGCCACCGATTGACAGCCGGTGAGATCCAGGACCAGGCTGCCGAAGGCCACCTCCACCTTGCCTCCCTGGAACTGCTCCGCCTGAACCAGAATCCGGTCGGAGCAGAAAGCAAAGTCCCCCCGGATCTCGCCGGAATCGTTGGAGAAGAACCGACGGCTCCGCTCCTCGTCATCCAGAGGCTTGCCGTTCACGGTGATATGCGCGTGTCTGCCTTTGCCGCCCCTGCGTCTGTACGCCCGGTCCAGAATCATGGACAGGCCCCACAGAATCAGCAGGAAGCCCAGCACCACAGGCCAGGTGATCAAAGAAGGAATGATCCCCAGGTTGACCAGAAGGAAATACACGCCGGACACTGCGGCGCCTATGCCGAAAGCAGACACCCGGGAGGCGCAGGACGACAGGCCGATGGTCAGCAGCGCATAGGGCCACAGAATGGACCACAGCCCCGTCTCCAGCTTCCAATATATGGCAGCCAGGTAGGTGACGCCGGTTAAGATCAGGAACAGCGCAAACCAAATTCCGCTGCCTTGCCAGTCCATATGAAATCCGCTCTCTTCCGCATCCCGAACCACCTCGTCCACCACTTCCCCCACGTGGGATTTCCGGGGCTCCTCCGGAGCCCGGGCGACGCCCAGCAATTCATCTGTGGAAATGCCGAACAGCTCCGCCAGCCGGGGCACCGTGGTGACGTCGGGGCAGGAAAGATCATGCTCCCACTTGCTGACGGCCTGCGCCGTCACCCCCATTCTTTCCGCCAGCTGATCCTGGGTCAGACCCAGCCGCTTCCGGTGATACAAAATTCGCTTGCCTAAAGTCAGGCTCGCCGTTTCGTCCATGTTTGTGACCTCCTGTTGGATTTGCTTCTAATATGCCACAAAACCCGGAAAATTGCTATCACCCATTTGTTTATTTTGAGGCTTTCCGGCCTGCAACGGCTGGTTGTAACCCGCTCAACAGCCGGTTGAAGAGCCGCCGCACCGGCGGCTCCGGGCCCGGTGGGGGAGGTTGGTAGAAGCGCGCTCCGAACATTTCAAGGCAAAAGCGCCGAACCACGGCCTTTTGCGATTCGGCGCTTTGCCTTTTCGTCACGTCAATCAGGAGGCCGAACTTTTGTAAATGATGGATTCCAGTCGCCGGTCTCGCGTAGGCGGAAGCAGGTTAATACGCTTCTGTAAAGGGCAGGAATCCCAGGTAATCTTTGATCTCCCTGCGGTATTGTACCGTTTGAAGATAATCCTCTCGGTAGCCGGGCTCCACCCAGGGCAGAAATTTGTTGGCGACGGCATAGCCTGCATAGTGCGCCAGCTTGGGGCCTGCGGTATCCAGCGCGATAAAGTAGGCGCGAATCGCATCCTGATACCGGCCGGTTTCTTTGGGCAGAGCCTTCCGAAAGGCATCCTGGGTTGCGCGGGCTTCTTGACACACGGGGAACGTGCCCATCAGGTGATCCCGAATCAGGTGCGTGAAATCCTTTGACGCAAAGTCAAATTTACACGGGCTGTGGAAGTTCTCCAGATTCACCCGATAGCCCAGGTATGCCGCGTACAGGATGTCCGCAATCACCTCTCTCCGGCACGCCGAGAGATACGCATCCAGACTGGGCGCGGCGGCCTCACCCAGCTGGGCGCGGAGGGCCGAGACAGCCGCATGATACTTCTTTTCCGTGTCGGGAAACTCAGAATCATGTTCTCTGAGCAGACCGGCAAGGTCATGGAGGATAGAAGGACCCGTAAACCGGTCCATGATTTCGTCCAATGTTTTCATTGTCATCTTCCTTTTTATGCGAAATCAACCGTGGCCACAGTCGGCAGAACCAATTTACTGGAAATGAGTCCTTGCAAAATTGGTATGGCTGATAACTATTGTCAGAAAAAGGCATGTACAGCGTTGATAATCCGCGATCGTTCTTTCTCAGGCAGCTTCATGATTTCTGCGACAAATTCATTTGACACCCCTTCGGCGGAATGCTTGACAACATCTTGCAGCAATGTATCCGCCGACACTTCCAGAGCATTTGCGATATTTACAAAAGTATCCAATTTAGGAGGCTTTACGCCGCGTTCAATGACGCTGATGTGATTGGTGCTCAAATCAACGATCTCGGCAAGTTCGCCCTGCGTCATATGTTTTCTCTCTCGTGCAGTTCTGATTCTACTCCCGATTGCACCCAGATCCACATAAAAGCCTCCTTTCAGAACGAGTTATTGACCTAGTGCAATTATAGCCAGTGTAGAACCAAGAATACAGAAGCCAAAAGAACGAGCAATCATTCCAATAGCATCATTTTTCAGAGCATCGTGCATGCCCAAAAGAATTTTCCTCGTTACTAGCCAGGGACAAAGAAATGCCGGAGAATTTTATGATGCGGATGAACAGCAGACTTGGCAGACCGATCAAGAGATATTTTTATAGCTTAAGAAAGACGAAAGACACAGACTGGAACATGGTTCCGCTTCTGTGTCTTTCGTCTGGAATTTGCGTTTGCAAAAAGATGCCACACCCCAAATTATGTCTGGATCATACATAAGTCCAAAGCGAAAAAATAATCTTAAGTGTAGCTCTTCAACACATAGGCCTGCAAGGCATAATGGAACACCCGCCTAAAAGAGAGCGGGCAGCTCATCCGAATCAAACAATTAGGGGAAGGGCCATCCAACACCATGATGCAGGCCGAGGGCTACTATGAGCTGTTTCTGCTGAACCTGCGTACCGTCCTTCGCCGAGGGGGAGCTGATGGCCCTCCAGTGGGATGATCTGGACTTCGATACTGGAGTAGTGGCGGTGAATAAACAGGTCCACGAGGTAAAAGGACAGCTCCGGCTAAGCGTCCGCAAATTGGTGCTGCCGCCGGGTGTGGTTGGGGTGCTGCAGGAATACCGGATTTATAATTCGGTCTCTCTTTTTCTCAGATAATTTCATCACTACTGCCGTAAATTCATTCAGCACACCTTTAGTGGAGTGCTTAACGACATCTTGTAATAGTGTATCCGGTGAGACTTCAAGGGCATTCGTTATACTCACAAAAGTATCCAGTTTGGGAGGCTTAACGCCACGTTCTATCACGCTGATGTGGTTGGTACTTACATCGACGATCTCAGCAAGCTCGCCTTGCGTCATCTGCCTTCTCTCCCGCGCGTTTTTTATCCTACTCCCAATAGCACGCAAATCCACATCAAAGCCTCCCTTCAGAGCGAGTTATCAGTCTACCATAATTATAGCCACTGTGAAAACAAAAATACAGAATCTAAGAGAACGGGTAGTGATTCTAAAAGAATTATTTTTAGGGCATATTGTGCCTAAGATGCTTTTCTCCATTACTCGCGGTGAATCAAAAGGCCATATACAGTTTTCCTGTTAATTAAAAATTATGCTCCATAGCCCTTTTGAGAAATATTTTTGTGCATAAAAAAACGGCACAGAGTGGAACCTCATTCCACTTCCGTGCCGTCTGCCTGTAACTAGTTTCTTGAATCAAAAAGAGCGTCAAAATTATCACTAATATTAATAATCGGGGCACCTTTGTACGGAAACTCTTTTTGGGCCATGCAGCAAAATAGGGAGTCGCTTAGTGAGAAGCTATTCTTTTGGCATAGCATCTAGCTTTCTTTTAAAATGTTTTTTATATTCCTTCATTTTATCTGGCATTATATATAAATATTTAATAATAAATCCAACAAATTCAATCATATTTTCAACGTCATACTGGTCTACCTCCAGTTTCTTATCGTGTGCAGCTGTATCTCCAAGTTGTTTTATCCATTCCAAGGCTTCCATTAAAGTATCAGGTAGCAGTTCCTTTTTCGCAGCTTCCTTGATTTTGTCGCTTAGTCCCCATTTGGTAGCACCATTATCTTTAAGTATTAATTCAAGTGTACGTCTAATCGACATTAGACAAGCATACTCATCAATACATTTTATTTTCAAGGCAGCATCATAAGACTTTTTAATTGCTCCAGGAACAGAAGCGCTGTCAATGGTATTCAACGGAAAAAGAATTCTATTTGTTTCATCACACCTCACTTGGTATCTGTCAAAGTATCCTATCATTGTTTCGTCACTATATATCTCCCGCAAAGTGACTTTATGACAAACCGGGCAAGCAAACAGTTCATACTTATAAAAAAAATCAAAATCCGAAAACTCTTCGTCGCGTGATCCCCAGGAGTATTCCCCTACTTTGGGCATAGGAGTCTCATTCCCACAGTGGAAACATTTTATTATTTCTTCTTCAGGTAAGTCGCAGCTACGCAAGTAAACTCCCTCCTGCACAGAAAATCATATTTATTCTATTATACAGTGAAGCTGCCCCAGATTAACCAGGAGTGGGTTTGACCTAAGCTGAAAAGGAAAAGGGTTAAAATTGGGGTTTACTTCTAAGTTTCAATTTCGCCCCCCTTCATACGGGAGACACTGACAAAAAACACCTGTAAGCTGCTACAGAAAAAAGACCCACAGAACGACTTACATTAACTTTTAATGTCTCATTCTTGCTAAGGGGAACAAGCATTGAATGACCTGGGTCGTGAGGCTTACAACGTAGAAAAACGGCGAATTCGGGTTAGTCCATGTTTGAATTCCGAATCCGACCTCTGCCCGGATTTTGCTTTTAAACCGCAGTAATTTACCGGCGGTGCTCATCATCGTGGCAGACGTTACATAGTGTAATCAGATTGTCTTCCGTGTTATCTCCACCATCTTTATGTTGCTGTTTGTGATGCAATTCCAGCATTTTTCGAGGATCATCAGGGCGAAGCATGTCTCTGGACCATCCACATTTCGTGCATCGGAAATGGTCCCGCGTCAGAACAGCGACTCTTACAGGATCGGGAATTTTTCTATCATGTACATAGGCTTGGCGATCTCCTTCAAGAACATATACACCAACAGGCAGATCATCGCGGCCGGTATTCTTCGTTACAATCGGCCAGCCTTCTTCTGTGCGCAATTCGCGAACCCTTCTAGCCCATTCTTTCGTATCCCCGGCCAAATAGCTCAGCTCTTCTCCGGTCACCTGTTTGCCCACATTTTTCCGCAAATACTCTATAATCTTTTCCTTAACAGCGGTCTTTTTCTTGCGAATCTCGTTCAGTACATTCCAACGGTAGGCAGCCTCCAAATCTTGAGTCGTTCTCATTAGGACATACTGATCCGGCTTGATACAGGAGGGGTCGATACCCATCGCTTTGAATGCCTTCGCATCGTCGGGATTCTGTGCCATTTGTTTGAATGTCATCCCGGAATAAATCCACCATCCAAATTGAACTCGCAATTCCCGGACTCGACGAGCCCATTCGTTAATTCCCGACACAACCATCAGCTCATCGCCGTCGATGACTATGCCGGGATATTGCTTCAGATAGGCAATAATACGATCCCGGGCAGAGGCGGCTTCGCTCTTAGGAATAAGGGAACTCCCCAAATCTCTTAAAGTATGAAATGCAGGAACTAAAGTCACTACTTTTTGTCGAAGATCATCCTTTTTCAGTTCTTCGGCAAAATTCGTTAAGAGGTCTACTAATGATTGACGAAGTTCTTCCGGTACATTTCTCGGCTGTGCGCGTCGCGGCATAACGTCACCTACTTACTATAAGTCTTTGTTTAATGTTGCGTAGTTACCGGATGGGCATTGAGATATTTTTTTGCTTTCAACACCGGCATAAAGAAAATCTTTTATCCTAGACAGTAATTGATCTTCATTTTTCTTTTTAATCTCGCACTGCCACACAACTAAAACACGCCAACCTTGGGCATGCAACAAATCTATATCTTTCTTGTCACGCGCAATGTTACTTTCAATTTTGCGGTTCCAGAAATCTACATTTGTCTGCGGCCTATGACCTCGGTTGCAGGAGTGTCCATGCCAAAAACACCCATGCACGAAAATCACGGCTTTATATTTAGGCAGTACAATATCCGGTTTTCCAGGTAAATCCTTTCGATTAAGTCGAAACCTAAAACCATTTTTATGAAGGAGACTGCGCAATTTGACTTCAGGAGCTGTGTTTTGCGGCTTAACATGTCGCATTATCTCCTGTCGCTTTGACGGACTAAAAACATCAGCCATTTTTTGTTTTCATCTCCAAAAGCTGCTCTATGCATTCCGCTACCTGTGCAGCAAGTAGCGGCGGAACAGCATTACCAATTTGCTTGGCAATTTCAATTTTACTGCCTTTAAACTTAAATGAATCCGGGAAAGATTGGATACGAGCCGCCTCCCGGTGCGTGATGGGCCGATGCTGAGAGGGGTGTAAATATCTTCCTTTTTCGGGCTTAAAAAACTCTGTCCGTATTGTCACAGACGGCTTATTCCACCACAGTCGTCCGAACAAATCGGTGCCGCCGGACTTTTTATTAATCCAGCATCTGGGAGTTAACTCCGGCGCAATTCGCTGCAAATCAAATCGATTCATCCCTTCTTCGGGAATGGCTTTATATCGTTTTAGACTAATCTCTGTGGGGGTGCGCCCAAAATGAAGATCCAACGGTGCGGCAACATCGTTTCTAATTTCCACTCCCTGCGGCGCGGGCAAATCACCAATAGCGTCCTGTACAGTCTCCCATGGCTTTGCATCCTTAGCGTAGCCCTCCGTTAAAAGGTCTTCTGCAGAAACCGCGTCGGGATTGTAATGGGTTTTCAACGGAGGAAATACAGTTGTAGGATCGGCAAATTTGCAACCGATAATGAATGCGCGATAGCGCATCTGCGGAACACCGTAATCGGCAGCACAGAGTTTTGCTTTAGCCAAGTGTGTAAATCCCATCTCAGCAGCACATTTCTCAATTTCTTGAAATTCTTCGGAGCTTAATAATTGGGGAACATTTTCCATCACAAAAATGTCTGCTTCAGAACGAGCAACCACTTCCATATAAGGACGCCAAAGGCTTCTTCGCACGTCTCCGGTTCGATTCCTATTTAACAGACTGAAACCCTGACAAGGAGGGCCTCCAATGACAACATCAGCTTTTGGAACTTCAATAGACGGATTTTTGAGAATTTCTATAATGTCGCCGACAACACAATGGTTTCCATAATTCTCATTATATGTATCGGCAGCATACGGATTAAAGTCATTGGCCCAGACAGGCTCAAAATGATGTCCAAACACATCTGAAAACCCTAACGACAACCCTCCGGCTCCGCAGAACAAGTCGATTAATTTGTATTTTTTATTATTTCCCATAATTCACCATATCCGAAAGAGCAGTCGAACCGCTTATATTGTGCCGGGTATCAATGCAATGACAATTCCGACGTATATCAACTTCAGCCCAGCCGTCAATAATAACGCTGAAAAGCACATGAATACTGAAAAAATGGTGTGACATCTTTCGTGTCACACCATCATGGTCCGAGTGACAGGATTCGAACCTGCGGCATCCTGCTCCCAAAGCAGGCGCGCTACCAGCTGCGCTACACCCGGATATGAAGTTGTGAGATGGCCCGGGCGCATTCTCCCAAACCAACCGTGCCCCTCCCAGATATTCTTCTGCGCATATGAGTGAGCCCCTCTGCAGCCCGCCTAACAGCCGAACTTATGCTTAGAAGGGGCTCGGCGGACGGGAAAGAGCCCCTGTCCCCAGGAGCTTCGGCGTTTGGGCCTCATCCATTTGATACGGGGACATTATACTCTATTTTCCCGAACATTGCAAACAAAATTTTTACCGTTTGTATCCTCCATGCCGGACGCGGCATTCGGGCGGACCCGGAAGACTCCGGGTCCGCCCTTGCATGGGAAATTATTGATTTTCCAGGAAACGCATCAGGATGGTCGCAATCTGCGCCCGGGTTGCGGCTCCTCTGGG
>JABLTR010098417.1_pt1 | contig 19613 bp, 18 predicted proteins | sample 7160071 | NCBI WGS metagenome assembly JABLTR01 (sample SAMN14651230, study PRJNA627086) | human gut metagenome | isolation source: feces | host: Homo sapiens | reverse complement strand
TCGGGACGGAAGTTGAAGAACACGACCGCGCACGCGAGATCACGCGCGCCCTGGTGGACCCCGGGTTCGCCGGCTTCGATCGCGGCGCGTACCCGCAGGTGAGCTTCGTGTGCCTGACCGAATACGATCCAGAGATTCCCGCGCCGGTCGCCTTTGCGAAGGAGTTTCCCGAAAACGTCTTGGCCGATACGCTTGCCGAAGCGGGTCTTCGCCAATACCACATCGCCGAAACGGAGAAGTATGCTCATGTGACGTTCTTCCTGAACGGCGGCCGCGAAGAGCCGAAGGCGGGGGAGGAGCGTGCGCTCATCCCGAGCCCTAAAGTGGCCACGTACGACCTCAAGCCCGAGATGAGCGAGCCCGATGTGGCCGCCACGCTGGCCGCGGCCATCGACTACGGCGTGGCCGACGTCTATATCGTGAACTTTGCGAACTGCGATATGGTGGGCCATACGGGCGTCATCCCGGCCGCCGTGGCCGCCGTGGAGGCGGTGGATGCGGGCGTGGGCGAGGTGCTCGCAGCGCTCGAGCGCGCGGGCGGCGTGGCACTTATCACAGCCGATCATGGCAATGCCGACAAGATGATCGCCGAAGACGGCAGTCCCTTCACGGCTCATACGACGGCGCTCGTGCCTCTCGCGCTCGTCGATTTTTCGGGACGGGGACGAACGCTCGACGGCTCCGAGGGCGCGCTCTGCGACATCGCACCAACGCTTCTGGACCTTGTAGGTCTCGAAGCTCCGGCTGCTATGACGGGCAGAAGCCTTCTCGTGTCGGCGCATGCTTGCCCCGATCCGCACGTTTCGCTATACTGAATAACTCGCATACCGATATCACTTTGAACGAAAGAAGAGACCAACCTTGAACCCGCTTCTCATCATCACGCTCATTCTGCTCGTCGTTTCGGGCGTCGGCCTCATCGTATTCATCCTGTTGCATTCCGGCAAGGGCACGGGAATCTCCGATATGATCGCCAGCTCGGTGTACTCCACGCAGACCGGCACGAGCATCGTCGAGAAGAACCTCGACCGCATCACCATCGTGTTCGCGATCGTGTTCATGCTGTCGCTCATTGTGCTCATGATCATCTACCCGCATGGCACGATCGCATCGAGCTAGACGGCAAAATTGACGAAAAAGGTTCTTCACAAGGGGAGTCAGTTCGGGTAGAATAACCTGCGTTGCGCAAAGCGCGAGCAATGTCGGAGTGGTGGAACGGCAGACACGCTAGCTTGAGGTGCTAGTGCCCACACAACGGGTGTGCGGGTTCAAATCCCGCCTCCGACACCAGCAAAATCGAAACACCTGCTTCTGCAGGTGTTTTTTGCATTCGGGCCCAAAACTCCTGCATCGCAGCCTCAGGTCCGCCCTGCGTTCTGCCGCCTGGTGCATTCGGTCCATCACCGCGTATCTTCCGATAGGGTTTGGTGCGGCTTTCCGTCGTCAGTCGCGAAGTCGAGGAACGTGCGGACGATCGGAGACGGTTTGCGTCGTCGGTTCCAGGCGATTCTGATCTCTCGATATGCGGGGTGCTCGAGGTCGGTTGTAACGACCCGGTATGGGGCGCGCAGCAGGCTCAGCTCGTAATCGAGGCTTATGCCGAGTCCGCTTTCCACCATGGCTACGGCCACAGCGTCCTCGCGCACGCTGTAGTCGATGCGAGGGCGAATGCCATAGGCGCGGAAGTACGATCTGAATCGATTGCCGTCTCCCTCTTCGATCATAATGAAAGGATGCCTTTCGAATTCCGAAAGAGGGAGCGGGCAGTCTGTCGGACCGTCGAAATGCTCGGGAAGCACCGCGACGATTTTGTCGCGGAAGAAAAACCGGCTTTCGAACTTAGCATCGACCGGATCGACGAGAAAGCCAAGATCGACACGGCCCTCATGCAGCCAAGTCTCAATGTCGGAATAGGTGCCGTGCAGTATTTCGAAGTCGATCCCCGGATAGTCTGCTTTGAACGAGCCGATGATCCGGGGGAGTGCGTGGGTGGAAATACTGCTGAACGACCCGATACGCACCAGTCCCGTTTCCAAGCCTTTGCAGGCGTCGATCTGCTCATGAAGCGCTTCTTCGGCTGCGACGAGGTCTTGGACGAACGGAAGCAGCCTCTCGCCGTCCGACGTCAACGATACGCCGTTGCGGTTACGTGCGACGAAGGTCACGCCCCATTCTGCTTCGATCGAGTTCAGAAGATGGGTGATGCCCGATTGCGTGTAGCCGGTCTTCTCTGCGGCTTTCGTGAGGCTTCCGAGCCTCACGACTTCGATAAGCGTGCGATAGCGTCTGCTCATAAGCATGCAGCTTTCTCATGAATAAAATTATAAACATGCGTTTCACAAATATACAGCAGCCGCTTACCATATGTTTGGCAAAGATGCGGTCTATCGAAAAAAGGAGCAGCAGCATGTCTCAGAGGAAGAGCGAGCTTGTGCTTATCAGTATCGCGATGGCATGGGGTCTTTCGTGGCTGTTCATGAAGATGGGCATCGAGGGACTCTCGCCGCTCGATATCGTGTTCCTGCGCTTCTCCGTCGCCTTCATCGCGGTCGCCGTCGTATTTCGCCGCCGGCTGCGCGGCATCTCGCGTTCCACGGCGCTCTGCGCCTGTGCGAGCGGAGCCGTCCTTTTCGGGGTGTGTACGAGCGTCCTGTACGGACTCGGCACCACCATGGCCTCCACGGGCGGCTTCATAATCTCAATCCAGGTGGTGTTCGTCGCTGTTTTTCAAGCCGTGCTCGTCAGGAAGCTGCCGCGGCTGGGGATTGTGATAGCGGCCGCACTCTGCATCTCGGGCGTGTGCTTCCTCACCGATGCGAATCCGCTCGACTTCGATGCCGGCTCGCTATGGATACTGCTTGCAGCTTCCCTCAATGCGGTGTACATCGTGTTCGTCGGCTCCGTCTCGCATCGGGTGGACTCCTTTCAGCTTGGGGCGTTGCAGCTGGGCGTCGCGGCGCTTCTTGCAGGCGCAGGGACGGTATGCTTCGAAACGATCGTGCTTCCCGCGACGCCGCAGCAGTGGATCGCCGTTCTCGGGCTCGGGCTTCTGTGCAGCGCATACTGCTTCGTGATGCAGCCCGTCGCGCAGCAGAATTCGACGCCTGAACGCGCGGGCATCATCTGGTCGTCGGAAGCATTGTTCTCGGCGGTGTTCGCGTTCGTCTTGTTGGGCGAGCGGTTTGCGCCGCTCAACTACCTCGGTGCCGCGCTCATGATGTCCGGTGTGGCGATCGCCTTGACGGATTGGGATCGAGTGCGAATGCGGCTGCGCGCCCCGACCGCGTGCAGTGCGGCCGACGGCGCCGAAGCATCGCGTTGATCGACTGGCCGAAGAGCGGCGAGGGCGGCGGCAAGGAGCAGGCGACGGCTTGTCGCCGACAGCCTCATTTTTATCCGACGGTTTCGAAAGTGCGCTATGATGGTCGGATCCGCTCGCATGAGGCCTTCGAGGTAAAGAGCGTCGCGCAACCCGTGCAGGCAGCCTGTCGGAGGGCCGGCCGCTTGCGAGGGACGGCGATTATTCCGTTCGAGCACGAAAGAGGACGCGCCATGGCCAAGGCGTTCGCATCGAAAAATCCCGTATCGCAGCGTATGCGCTCCATCAGGCGCGTGCTCTGGATCGTCCTCATGCTCAACCTTGCCGTCGCTGCGGCGAAGTACGTCTACGGCGTGATCAGCGGTTCGGCTTCCATGCAGGCCGACGGTATTCACTCGGTGTTCGACTCTGCCGGCAACGTCGTTGGGTTGGTAGGCATCGCGCTCGCGGTGCGCCCGGCGGACGAGGGGCATCCTTACGGTCACGCCAAGTTCGAGACCTATGCGAGCCTCGCCATCGGCGCATTGCTGCTTCTGGCTGCCTTCGAAGTAGGCTCGAGCGCGATCGCGAAGCTTGTTTCCGGGGTCTTTACGGTCGAGGTCACGCCGATCTCTTTCGCTGTCATGATAGGAACGCTTGCAGTGAACCTGGGCGTGACGACGTACGAGCGCCGCTGCGCGAAACGGCTTAAAAGCGAAGTGCTTGCGGCAGATGCCAATCACACGCTCTCCGACGCGCTCGTATCGGTGGGGGTTATCGTTGGACTCGTCGCGGTTTCGCTCGGATTTCCCATAGCCGATCCTATCATGGCGCTGGTGGTCACGCTTGCCATCCTCGCGACCGCCTACGATGTCTTCAAGCATGCATTCGCCACGCTTTCAGATCATGCGCGCATTCCCGAGGACGATCTTCGGGCGACGGCCATGTCGATTGCGGGTGTGCGGGGCGCCCACCGAATCCGCACGCGCGGCACGGAGGGCGAGGTGTACGCCGATCTGCATGTGCTTGTGGCTCCTGACATGACGGTGGTTGCAGCCCATGAGCTGGCGGAAGCGGTCGAGTGCTCTGTCCAGCGGCGCTATCCGAATGTGGTAGAGGTCCTCGTGCACATCGAACCCGATGACGGCCATGAAGAGTAGGACGATACAAGCGGTGTGTTTCGACGTGGGCTCGACGCTCATCAGACCGTGTCCCTCGGTGGCTGAGACGATGGCGCGAGTGGCGGCGGAGCGCGGTCATGACCTCACGGTGCGCGATTTCGAGCCGTATATGCCTGCGATGGACGCCTACTACGAGGCCGAATACTTGCGCGATGGCGACTTCTGGTGTTCGCACGAAGGGTCGACGGCCATCTGGCTCGATCAGTACCGCTATGTGTGCCATCTGGTCGGCATAGGACACGATGCTGACGGCATGGCTGGCGAGGTCCATGCGGCGTTCGAACGTTCCGACCACTGGGAAGCCTATCCCGATGTTCTGGGATGCCTGCGCGCGCTCAAGGAACTCGGGTTGCTGCTTGCCGTCGTCTCGAACTGGGACGCGGGTTTAGAAGATCTGCTGCGTGGCATGCAGCTGCTGCCGTACTTCGACGAAGTGGTGTCATCGGCAGTCGTGGGCTACCGCAAGCCCGATCCCGTCATATTCGATCTCGCATGCGAGCGCTTGGGTGTCGGGGCGGCGCATGTTGCTCATATCGGCGACCGTCCTGACGCCGACGGCGACGGGGCTTCAGCCGCAGGAATCCGCCCCATCATCATCGACCGTCGCGATGCGGAAACCGACTGTCCTCACGTCCGCGTGAGAACCCTTTCGGACATTCCAAGCTTGCTGTAGGTGATGCTTCACACGTCGAAGCCCCCCGGCCGGTTCGGACGCCCGGGCCCGCCGGCAGCGAAAGAGCTCCAACGAGCAGGCGGCTCTTGCGGGCGGAGGCGCATGGGATGAGGGGCTTTCGCACCTGCTCGGCGGCTCCGCACGTCCTCTCCCTGCGAGAGTCGCCTCGTAGGTTGCAGGTCTACTTGCGCCTTCCCGCGTTCGGGCCGCTCGTCCAGTGCCCCTCCTCCCAGAGGCTCTGCGCTACGGGCGCCCAGTGGTCGGCCGTAGCGTGCGTCTTGGCGCAGAGCGCTGCCGCGTCCTCCGGCTCTTCCAGGTCGGTAGAGTGCGCGCCCGAGGCAGCCACCATCTGGGCCAGGCGGTCTTTGTTGTCTAGCACGGGGCAGGGGCGCAGGTGGTTGTCGTTGAACGGCTGGTTGTCGTGGTAGGCCATGAACAGCGGCCGCTTGAGCGCTTCGAGGATAGGCGTGGTGCGGATGTTCGCGTCGGAGAAGTGGATGAACGCGCAGGGCTCGATGTCGCCGTTTGCATTGATGTGCAGGTAGCGCCGCCCGCCGGCGATGCAGCCTTGCGTGAACTCGCCGTCGTTCCAGAAGTCCATGGTGAAGATGGGCTTCGTCTTACGGAAGGCTCTGATCTGGCGGTACATGAACGCACGGTCCTCAGCTGTGGCAAGGAGGTCGGTCGGCGCCGAGGCCCCCACGGGCATGTAGGTGAAGAACCAGGCGAACTTTGCCCCGCGCGCCACGAGGTCGTCGATGAACGCCTCGCTGCCGATGGAGGCGGCGTTCTCGTGCGTGTAGCAGCATGACACGCCGAAAGGCAGGCGGTGGCGCTTGAGCACGGCCATGGCGTGCACGACGGCCCGGTACATGCCGGAGCCGCGGCGGGCGTCCGTGGCCTCCTCGAAGCCCTCCACCGAGATCGCGGGTATGAAGTTCCCCACGCGCAGCATGTCCTCGGCCAGCGTGTCGTCAATGAGGGTCGCGTTTGTGAACGCCGTGAACGCGCAGTCGTCATGCTTCTCGCACAGCCGGATGATGTCCCGCTTGCGCACGAGCGGTTCGCCGCCCGAGAACAGGTAGAAGAACACGCCCAGCTCCTTGCCCTGCTCCACGATGGAGTCCAGCTCCTCGAACGAGAGGTTCAGCCGATCGCCGTACTCGGCAGCCCAGCAGCCGGTGCAGTGCAGGTTGCAGGCGCTCGTGGGGTCCACGAGCATGGCCCACGGCACGTTGCAGCCGTGCTCGGCCGCTGCGGCGTCCTGGCGGCGCAGGCCGATGAGGCTTGCGTTCACGAGGAAGTTCTCGATCGCCTTCTCGCGCACGCCGGGATCGATATCGGTCCACAGGCTTCTTAGTAACGTCATCCAGTTGTTGTCGGGATCGTCGATTACCTGGTGGAACAAAGCACGTTGCTCCACCAGGTAATCGTTGGGCATCAGCACGTCCACGGCCCTGAGGATCTTGGGCAGCTGCACATCCGGGTCGCCCCCTTGCACGTATCCGAGGATGGTTCGCGCGATCGCTGCCTGCGCGCTTTCGGCCAGCGTCTTCTTCGTTTCCGCCATGTACCGCTCCTTTGTTGTAGAACCCCGTTCGCCCCAAGGGCCGTGCTGCGCGCCCGTCGCAGCGAAGGCCGCCGTAAACGGCGGCCTTCAATATCGACCGGGCACGTCGGTTTTTCGATACAGCAGTATAAAAACGATGTTTTACACGAGCATTGCAAAGGCGGATCGTTCAACGAATCGTAACGCGCACGTGAAGATGCGTCTGCGTTAGACCATCCCGAGCCACACGGCGATCTTCGGAACGTAGCCCATCGCAAAAATCGCCAGGATGAGCGCTGGGATGCCGAATTTAAGCCATAACCGTGACCAGGCTGGGAATCTTGCGCCTTTGCCGGCGTCTGCTTCAGCCAGAAAATTATCCCAACCCCAACCGCTCTTTGTGACACAGAACAAGACGAAAAACAGGCTGCCGAGCGGCAACAGGTTGTTTGAGACGATAAAGTCCTCGATGGATTGGATGTCGCCAAGAGCGGGCACGGTCACGCCGGAGAGCACGTTGAATCCGAGGGCGCACGGCAAGCTGAGCACCGTAACGATACCGGCCGTGCGTGCAACGGCTGTTCGGCGCGTCCAGCTCCACTTGTCCATCGACCAGCTTATGAGGTTCTCGAACACCGCGATGATGGTGGACAGCGCGGCGAAGCTCATGAACACGAAGAACAACGCGCCCCACAGCTGGCCGAGCGGCATTTGGTTGAATACGCTGGGCAACGTGACGAACACGAGGCCCGGCCCGCTGTCAGGCTCCACCGCGAATGCGAAGCATGCCGGGAAGATAATGAGGCCAGCCATGAGCGCTACGGCTGTGTCCAGCCCGCAGATGCGCAGCGCCTCGCCGGTGAGCGAGCGCTCCTTGCCGATATAGCTTCCGAAGATCTCCATGGCGGCGATGCCCAGCGACAACGTGAAGAACGCCTGGCCCATGGCTGCGAATACCGCGTTGCCGAACGTGGCCCATTGTTCTGCAGCCGTTGCGCCTGCAAACAATTTGCCGAAGTCCGGAACGAGGTAGAACGCAAGGCCCTCCAACCCTCCCGGCAGCGTGACGGCGCGTATCACGAGCAGCGCCATGATGCCCAGCAGGCACACCATCATCGCTTTCGTGATGCGCTCGACGCCCTTCTGGAGTCCCAGGCTGCACACGAGGAAGCCCAGCACGATGACCACGAGCATCCATCCCACGAGTTCAGTGGGATTCGCCAGCATGCCGTTGAACACGGCGCCGACGCCCGCGCTGTCCAGGCCGTTGAACGCTCCCGTGCCCATCTTCACCACGAACGACAGCATCCAGCCGCCCACCGTGGTGTAGAACATCATGAGCACCATGCACCCGATGTAGCCCCACCATGAGAACCAGTGCCATCTACCTGACGGCTGCAGCGTGTCAAAGGCCTTCGCCGCGCTCTTTTGGCTGGCGCGCCCCACGGCGAACTCCATTACCATGACGGGAAGCCCCAGGATGACAAGGAACACGAGGTACATGAGCACGAAGGCCGCGCCGCCGTATTCCCCCGTGATGTAGGGGAAGCGCCACACGTTGCCCAGGCCGATAGCGCATCCTGCCGATATCAGGATGAATCCCAATCGCGACCCGAACCGCTCCCGTTCGCCGGTCGTCTCGATCTTCTCGGCTCCGGCGGCTTCTGCTCTCGCCATACCACGTCCCTTCGCAGCTTGTCTTGTACAAGATTGCCCTGTTGGCAAAACGTTGCAATTGTACAGCAAACAGATTCGGAAGGGGAGGCGGATAGGGGAAGGACGGGGAGCGGCGGAGTCGGGGAGGACGGGGGCTTCTCGCTCGCATATCAGTCAGAAGCTTCTCGATGGTTCGAGAACGACGGAATGAAAGAAAAACCCGCCGCGCGTTGCCGCATGGCGGGTCATGGTTTCGTGGAGCGGACGACGGGGTTCGAACCCGCGACCCCGACCTTGGCAAGGTCGTGCTCTACCAGCTGAGCCACGTCCGCTTATAGGGCTGTACAACATTCGCAGGCACAAAGGAAAGCGAATGGAGGCGACGCCCGGATTCGAACCGGGGGTGAAGGCTTTGCAGGCCTCTGCCTTACCACTTGGCCACGTCGCCACGCAGCGATCCGTCATGAAAAGGCCGGTCAAACCAAGTACGAATGACCGGCCTTGCACTGACGATGGAGCGGACGACGGGGTTCGAACCCGCGACCCCGACCTTGGCAAGGTCGTGCTCTACCAGCTGAGCCACGTCCGCATCGCGAGGAAATATGATATCCGAACGTACCGGGGCGCGCAAGTCCTTTTTTCAATTCGGTAGAAAATCAGGTTTCGGAGCCGGTCCGTGTGTCGTCGGTGCGGCAGTCGGGCGGAACGTGCTCTGGCTTGGGCTTGATGCCGGTTCGCCTTCGGCGAGAGCGTTTCGGTTCAGGGCCGCACCTATCCACAACTATAGCCCCGCAGGACCGAAGGAGGGCTCTTCGATGGACTCGGGAGCTTCGCCATCGAAGCAGCGGACCCAGTTCATCTCGACAAAGCGCTCGACGTCCTCGCTGCTGTAGCCGAGTTCCTCCATGACGGCGGCGGTGTCGTAGCCTACTGGCTTCGCGCGCGTGATGACCGGGTCGCCCACGCTTTTCAGTCGCACGGGCGTCGTGGTGATGGCATGCTCGCCGATGCTGTCGTAGCGGATGGGCCGAAGGATGTCATTGGCGTAAGCCTCCTCATCGCGCATCACGTCGTCCATGGTGTTGCACATCGCATAGGGGACGTCTTTCTCCTTGAAAAGAGCCTCCCAGTACGCCCAGTCGTGTTGCGAGAAGGCATCGGCCATCATTTGGATGACGGTGCGCACCTCTCCGTTTGCATTGATGTGGGCGCAGTTTGCGAAGCGTTCGTCCTCGGCGTACTCCTCGAGGCCGATCAGGCGCATGACGAAGGGATACCATGCATCGTACGATCCGTAGCAGATGAGGAACCACACGCCATCGGACGTCTGGTAGGCGTTGTTGGTGGGGCAGGGGGCCTCTTTGCGGTTCTTCGGGAACGGCACGCCGAAGGGTTGGGAGACGACGGGTACTTGCATGGCCCACAGCGCCATATGGTGCAGGTTCACGGTGACCAGGTCGCCGACGCCGGTTTTTTCCGCACGCCAGAGCGCGCTCATAAGGCCCATGCCGAGCGCGATGCTCGCGTTCCAATCGCCGAACGCCGCCGGCATATTGCCGGGCTGGAAGTGCTCGTCATCCTGCGGAATGGACATCAAAAGCCCACCGCGTGCCGAGTAGCAGGTGGCGTCGAAACCCTTGGCGTCCTTCATGGGGCCGCGTTCGCCGTAGCCGCGCATCTGGCCATAAACAAGTTTGGGGTACTTCTCATGCAGGGTCTTGTAGTCGTAGCCGAGCCGCTGGAGCGACGGATTGCGAAGGCTCGTCACGAAGATGTCCGCTTTGTCCAACAACTTCGACATGATTTCTCGTCCGCCTTCCGTGCGCATGTCGAGCGAAAGGAATCGCTTGTTGGCGTTGCTCATATCGAAAGCGGGGTTGTCCATGCCGAGCTCGGGCATGCCGAAGCCCGGCCCGTCCATGCGATGAAGGTTGCCCGAAAGCGTCTCCACCTTGTACACGGTGGCTCCGAGTTCGCCGAGTTGCCGTGGACAAGCTGGCATGGCAACGTAATCGCCCAGTTCGACGACGACGAGGCCCTCGAGACCGCGAGGGACGGTTTCTGGTCGTTCGGTCATGTCCATCTCCTTTGCATTGGCACACGTTTCTAAACCATGGAGACAGTATAGGCGAGGGGCGGCGCCACGTCTCTGAGAGATGGCTGGATCTCTCCGGAAGCTCGACAACGAGCGAGTTCGAGGTTCGTGAGAGGCGCACAGGGCATCCCGAGCTTCAAAGGATCTGCATGCGGCCGATCGTTGCGTTGTTGAATCGGGGAGAGGGATGATGCGTTGCGGCATGCGAGGTGGCTGCTGAATTTTTTAAAAACGGTCTTTGCCGCGCGGCTTCGTTCTGGTAGACTGTCTTCTTGCTGATGCGAAAACGCATCGCACTTCATCAGCATGGGCGATTAGCTCAGGGGGAGAGCACTACCTTGACACGGTAGGGGTCACAAGTTCAAATCTTGTATCGCCCACCATGCATATGATAGCCGGGAACCTCAGGTTCCCGGCTTTTTTATCGGCCGAACCCTGGGCGGTTTGCCTCCGGCGGCAAAAAGCGAATTCGATACGGAGGCGAGCATCGTTCTGTCCGGATGGACTCGAAGTGCCCGGCTTGCAACCGCCCGCTCAGGTGTCGGCTAATCCTTTTTCTCGAACTCATGGTGCCCGCAGTTGGGGCAGGCGGGCAACGCCTCGGTCTCGCTTGTGATGCGGACGATGTACCCGCAGTTCTTGCAGCGGTACGATCCCTCGCCCGGCTTGTCTCCAGTCTTGTACTCCATGAAAAGCTCCTTTCATCGGGTGCGTGCAGCCGAAAGACTATCACGCTCGTATTCCCGTCGGGCAGCGGTCGGAACCCGGATGCGCGACGGTTTGTTGACGGCGGGATCCTGGCCGACCGTGCAAAACAGCTCGACTTGGGGGATAATGGGTTGTCGAAGGGGAGCGCGACATACCCTGTGCTGCGACAGAGGGAAGGAGGGCGAGGTGGGCGCCTCGAATTTCAGCGACTATGTCCTGGCGGGTAAAGATGAGACGTATGCGGAGGCGGTCGCTGCCCTGAGGACGCGCCATGGTTTCGATTTTGTCGCGCTCGGCCTTACAGCATTCATCGGCGCGCCGCTCAAATGGGTGTACAGCGCTGGCGCGACAGGGGAGCGCTATCGTCGCATCGTGCTCGCACCCGGTCACGGTATCGGCGGCATCGTGATCAAAGCGGGCAAGCCGATGATGTTCATCGACATCGATGAAGAAATCGATCCGCGGGAATACTCGTCGTATCCCATCGTTTTCGCCGAGGATTTGCGCAGCTTCTGCGCACTGCCGCTCATGCAGGAAGGACGCGTGGTCGCCGCGTTGCTCTGCGCGTACCGCTCGGTGAGCAGTCGTCACGAAAAGGCCTACCGGCGGCTGATCGAAGATCTGGGCGGTCAGATGTGCGATCTGGACGTCGTGTCCGCCGACTTCATGGATTTCGAGCGCATCGCGTCCGGGAAACGTGCGGATTCCGCGCGTAACCCCATATACGTTCGTTCGGAGCTCTCGCGCGTCATCGCCGCGCAGGAGGATGAGCGCAAGCGTATTTCACGTGAACTGCACGACGGCATCGCTCAGGAGTTGCTGGCCGTTTCGTTTTTGCTCAAGCGTCTTGATGCCCACGTTGACAGCGAAGGTGCCGCGCTCGTCTTCAACGCGGCGAACGACATCGATCGCATTCTAGATGAACTGCATAACATATCGGTGGAGCTCAGGCCCTTGGCGCTCGATCATCTGGGCTTCGTTGCGGCGTTGCGTTCCCAGGCGGCGGTATTCGAAAAGACTTACGGTGCTGAGATTTTGTTCGCGGGTGGTCTCTCGTGCGACCGGTTCGACCAGGCGCTTGAGACGCAGGCGTACCGCATTTGCCAAGAGGCCATTCTGAACGCGTGCAAGTATTCCGACACCGATCGCATCTATGTAACGCTTGAGGACTCCGATGGTTGGCTGCACGTGAGCGTGGTGGATCATGGTTGCGGGTTCAATGCCGATGAGCCTGAGATCAAGGGGAGCGGATGCGGGATGCTCGGCATGCAGGAGCGCGCCAATATAATAGGAGCGACGTTGGACGTTGCGTCGGGGCAGGATGGGACGAAGGTTACGCTCGTTGCTCCGATGCATGCGACGGAAGGCAAGGAGGGGGCATGATACGCATCATGCTGGCCGACGACCACGAGGTGGTGCGTGCGGGCTTCAAGATGATACTCGAGCAAGATCCCGAGCTCGAAGTGGTGGCAGAGGCCGCCGATGGAGCCCAAGCGTACGCGGTGGCGGCGCGCGAGAAGCCCGATATCCTCCTTATGGATATCTCCATGCCGCCGGGGCAGAGCGGGCTTGTCGCATGTGAAAAGATTGCCAAGGACTTTCCTGCAACCAAGGTCATCGTTCTCACAATGTTCGCCGAGCCGGAGTATCTCTTCTACACCCTGCGCGGTGGCGCATCGGGTTACGTATTGAAGAACTCAACCTCCGAGGAGCTTATCGCTGCGGTTCGCGCCGTGGCCGGCGGAGGCAGTTACATCCATCCTAAGATGGCAGCTCTCCTCACAAAGCACCTCGTGGACGGCGGCGAAGAGCATGATCGCTCGTACCAGCAGCTATCGAATCGCGAACTGGAGATATTGCAGCTGTTGGCCAAGGGCTTCACGAACAAGGAGATATCGGAGCAAATCTACCTATCCGTGAAAACCGTCGAGGCGCATCGCAGCAAGATCTACCAAAAACTCGGTTTCAAGACCCGAGCCGACCTCGTAGACTACGCGCTGCGCCACAAGCTGCTCAACGTGTAAAAACGCTCAGGAGCACGCGCATCCGGTCTCCGCCTCTGCCCGTTACGGGAGCATGCGGCCTTTACGCATGCTCGGCCGCGGGTTCCTCCGTCTCCGCAGGCTTCGCACCGCGGCCGAGCCCAAAGGAGAGCGCTTTGGTGGGGCAGGCGTCGATGCAGGCGCCACATGCCATGCAGTCTCCTGCGCGGACGACTGCATCCTCGCCTGCGAGCACGGGCTCGAGGATGACCGGATCCGCCAGGCAGGAGCGCTTGCAGGCGTTGCAGTGGATGCAGGCCTCCTGATCGAGTTTGACGTTCACCAGGCCTGCGCGTCCAAGCGCCTCGTAGAAGCCTCCCAGCGGACAGAGCGCGCGGCACCATACGCGATGACCCCAGAACAGCTCAGCGAGCATGATGGCGGCCAGCATCCACAGTCCCGTGACGGCGCCGAACAGCACCCCCTTGTTGAGCGCGCTGATGGGCGAGAACGCCTCGAATACGGGAACGCTCGTGAGGGCCGAGAGTGCAAGCACGCCCAATGCGATCCAGAGCTTAGCCCGGCGTGGAACGGGCGCCTCGCGCACTTCGATGCCCAGCTTGCGTCTGAATGCGTCCTCGATCTCCAGCACGAGATTGACCGGGCATACCCATCCGCAGAATGCTCGTCCTCTGATCAGGCCGTATACTAACACTATTGGCAGCGCGGCCAGCAGCCACTCGACCGGTGCAGTCTTCGAGGCGACGATGACCTGCAGGACCCCGAATGGGTCTAGAAGGGCGAGCCCGCCGACGGAGGAGGAGGAAAGGCTGCCGAAGAAGGGCAGGTCGGCAGGAGTGGAGAGCGGGTCGTCGCCGCCGACGGAAGCCCCGAACAGGCTCCAGCCCGCTATGAGCACCGGTGCGGCAAACAGCGCTATTGCCGCCACCTGCACGATGTGGCGGAACCAGGTCCAGCGAAACGAGCGAGACGCATCCGGGGTGGCGCTCATCGCGATCCGGCCTCGGCGAGGGTGGGGTCGTCTTCGAAGTTGGCGTACACGAGGTTGATGCCCGTGACGCCGGGAATGTCGATGAAACCGCTCGCGATGGCATGCGAATCATCGACGGTCTCAGCTTCGATGGTGACGACGATCTTGTAACCGTTCGTCTCGTGCACCTCGACGCCCGCGCGCTCTGCGAGCTCGGCCGACACCTCGTCGGTGCACTCGGGCTTCGTCTCCACGACCAGACTCGATATTACCATGATGCTCCTCGCCTTCGTACTTGTTGCTTCCGGTATCCGTGGGTCGGACCGGAGAGGGAAGGACCGGGAGGGTTGTGCGCCCTCCCGGTCTGCGCGTCCAAAGGCCTTCGGGCCGATGGGGCGCTCGGGCTCTCGCTATCCCTGCACGTGGCAGGTAATGCACTGCGTGCGGGTGGGTTCGAGTTCCTTCGAATTCGAACCGCCGTCCGCGTAATGGTCCTCAGGCAGCGCGACCGATCCGTTGAGCATGGGATTCGCCTGATCGTTCGCACCGTGGCAGCCATAGCATCCGTTCGCGCCGAGACTGTCGAAGCGTCCATCGTGCGTGGCGGGCATGAGCGGCGCGGCCCCTTCGGGGATGCTTGCGTTGACGTCCGCTTTTGCCGGCTCGCTGCTGCAGCCTGCCACGGCGCCCAGCCCCGCGGCCATCGTCATGACGAGGGCCGCCGTAATCAAAGACTTCTTCATCGGTTTCACCCCTCGATCTTCGCGATGGACACGCAGGTCTTCTTGTAGTCGGGTTCCTTGGACAGCGGGCAGTACGTGTCCTGCACGGCCAGGTTGATAAGTGTTTCCTCTGCGAAGAAGGGAGCGAACACCGTGCCTGCTGGCGGTTGGGTGCGCCCGGCTGTGGACACCTTAATGTCGAATTCTCCGAACCGCGATGTCACTTTGACCATGTCGCCGTCCTTCACGCCCAGTGCAGTACAGTCCTCCTGGCTCATGTTGAGCAGTGCCTCGGGCAGCGCTCGGTCAAGCTCGGGTATGCGGCGCGTCATGGTGCCGGTGTGCCAGTGCTCGAGCAAACGGCCGGTGACGAAGTAGAACGGGAACTCGCTGTCGGGCGTTTCCGCTGGCGGTTCGTAAGGGCGGAACACCACCGAGGGCTTGGATTTTGCGGATTTGTAGAAGCTGACGTCGTTCGCAAGTCCGGGGGTGCCATACTGGGCGACGCCCACCTCGTCGAAGCCGTCTTCCTGCGCCCCGTTCGAGAAGCGCCACTTCGTGGGCAGCCACGTGCCGTCGACTTCGCGCACGGGCCAGGTAAGGCCGTGGTGGGCCAGGTACTCGTCATAGGGAGCAAGCTGCTTGGCCTCCATCTTCAGCTTGCCTTCGAACGTCCCGTCGGCATTGTCGTTGATAGCCTTGGCTTTTTCGTTCATGCTCGGGTTCGAGAAGATGCGGTACTCCTCCCAGATAGCCCGGTTCGTCTCGCGATCGTCGCCCTTGAAGTCAGCGGCATCCTTGTCGTAGATGAAGCCGAAGAGGTGGTCGAAGGCGTCCTCGCCGTCGATCTGCTCGCCGTCGAGGACGCGGCGCGCCACTTCCATGATGGCCCACAGATCCCACTTGGCCTCTCCCGGAGGATCGACGGCCTTCTCGAATACAGAACTGCGACGCTCGGCGTTTCCGAACTGGCCCTCGCGCTCGACCCACAGCGCTACGGGGAACACCACATCGGCGTACTTGGTGGACATCGTCGGATACACCTCGTTCACCACGATGAACGTGTCGAAGATGCCCTGGTTGTCCTCGCCCTTGCCGAGGAAACGCGTGAGGTTGGGCATGGACTGGGCCCAGTTGTTGTGTGCCGTCCACAGAAAGTCGAGATTGCCCTTGGACATCTCGCGGAATATCTTCACCGTGTGCATGCCGGGCTTCTGAATTTCGTCAAGGTAGCCTTCCGGAAGATCCCAGATGGCTTCGGTGTAGCGGCGGTGCTGGGGGTTCTTCACCACGAGGTCGGCCGGTAGACGGTGCGAGAACGTGCCCACCTCGCGCGCCGTTCCACAAGCGGAGGGTTGTCCGGTGAGCGAGAAGGGCCCGCAACCCGGCTTGGCGATTTTGCCGGAAAGCAGGTGGATGTTGTACAGATTGTGGTTCATCCACGTGCCGCGATTGTGCTGGTTCACGCCCATCGTCCACAGCGACATGACTTTGGCATCCTTGTCCGCGAACACCTTGGCGAGTTCTTCGAGGTCCTCGACGGGCACTCCGGAGAGCTCGGAGGTGTATTCGAACGTGTAAGGCGCCAGGCGTGCCGCGAACTCGTCGAACGTGATAGGGGCGACATCGTCCACCGTCTTGCCGACATCGGAGGCGTCGTAGCCGTCGTTGGTGGCATTGCCGATGTTCTCTGTGCCTTGTTTGAACTGGAGGTGGTCGTTCACGAACGCCTCGTCGTAGAGCTTGTTTTGCACCAGGTAGTTGGCGATGCAGTTGGCGATGGCCAAATCGGTGTTGGGCTTGAAGAGCATGGTCTTGTCGGCGCTCTCGCTCGTGCGGGTTCTGATGGTGCCCAAGTCGTAATGCCTGACCCCCTCGCCGGAGAGCTTGCGGGCAGTCAGGCGCGAGTAGAGCATCGGATGTGCTTCGGCCATGTTCGCGCCCCAGGTAACGAACACGTCGGCGTTGTCGAAATCCTCGTAGCAGCCGGCGGGTTCGTCGGTTTGGAACACGTTCATGAAGCCCACGACGGCGCTGGCCATGCACAAACGCGCGTTGGGATCGATGTTGTTGGACAGCAGTCCCGCCTTCCAGAACTTTGCGGTGCAGTAGCCTTCGGTGATGGGCTGTTGGCCGCTTCCCCAGAACGCCAGGCGGTTCTTGTCGTTCTTCCATGTTTCCTTGAGCTTGGACGACACGAGTTCGAGTGCCTCGTCCCACGTCGCTTCGCGCAAACCCTCGTCGGTGCCCTTTGTGGAGCTGTCATCGCGGATGAGGGGTACGGTCAAGCGGTCTTCGCCGTACAGGATCTTCGCTAAGTAGTACCCTTTGACGCAGTTGAGGCCGCGATTCGACTGGTTGTCCGGGTCGCCCGTGACACTGATGAGCTTGTTGTCCTTCACCTCGCAGATGACGCCGCAGCCGCATCCGCAGAACCGGCAAACGGCCGTGTACTTCTGACCTTCGCCTGCCGCGCCCGCCGTTGCGTTTCCGCTTGAGCAGCCCATAAGCGACGACATCGTTCCCGCCGCTGCGGCGCTTGCCAGCGCGACGGCCGTCGCTTTGACGAATCCTCGTCTTGAGATGTCCATGACACCCCTCCTTCTGTTCCCGTCGTTCTGTTCGTCCATGGTTTCCTCGTCCTTCAACGGTTCTGAGCCGTTCTTGCAGGCCGCGATTCGCTGCGCAGCGGCCGTCAAGCCTCGCCTCCGTCCGCACGTTCGGCATCCGTTGCGATGCGGATGGGTACCTCGGGTTCGCTTACCACGCAACGCTCCACGCACAACCCGCATCCAACGCATTGCTTCTCGTCGATGACAGGGGCGAACACCGAATGGATGGCGTCGCCTTCGCGGAGGCGATAGTCGATTGCGATGGCCTTGTCGATAAGGGGGCAGACGCGATAGCACACCTCGCAGCGCATGCCCTGGAAAGCGATGCAGGCGTCCTCGTCGATGACGGCGACGCCCATGCGGACGTCGGAACGCTCGTCGATGTCGCGCAGTGCGCCGGTTGGGCATGCTGCGACGCAGGGGAAGTCCTCGCAGAGGCGGCAGGCCTGAGAACGTGCATCGACGATCGGCGTGCCCACAGCCATGCCCACGTCGCTGCCGGCGGGCCGGATGGCGAGGTAGGGGCAGGCCTGCATGCATGCGCCGCACTTGATGCAGTGCGCCGAGAAATCCGATTCTCCGTGTGCTCCGGGGGGCCGCAGCAAGAAGGTCTCGCCGCGCGTTGCGCAGTATGCGGCTTGGAGCACGACCATTGCTGCCGATGCGCCTGCTACGATGCTCGATATCCTCATGCACTCCTCCTTGTCGAAATGAATCATGCACCTGCGGGCGCTTTGCGCCTATCGGGGTATGCGCGGGGAAGGAGAAGGCAAAACCCTTCATAGGGGAAGGGTTTTATTCTATTTTTAGTTAAGAATAATATTGACGTGGAAAGAGGCGAGGCTATCTGCAGGGCGGAACGAGGAGGATCGTGCAGTGCAGGTTATCTTCGCATGAAAGCACACAAAACGCCGGACTCGCCGAGGCGTCCGGCGTTTTGCCGGTCGAGTCGTAGAGGGCTTTACGCGGTCATGCGCACGCCGACATACGTGGCGCTTTCGGGCAGTCCGGATATGCTGTAGACCTCGGAAAGCGCGATGGCCGAGACGCGCCACGAGTACGTCGTGCCGTTCACGTCGATGGATCCGGTGCGGAAGGTGTTGCCCGCCTCGTCAACAGCCGTCTCGCTCGCCGTGGATGCGTCGAAGCCCTCCGCCGCGATGGCGGCTTCGACAGCGGCATCGACGCCTCCAGATGAAAAATCGGTGTAGCGCAGGCGCATGCCCAACGCGTTCTCGCGTTCGACCGTGAACGTCCATGACCCGTTGAGCAGGCGCGCGGCGTCGGGCGCATCGAGGTTCGCGACGCCTTGCTGGTAAAGCAGGCCCGCTTCCGCCAAGCTCACATCGGAAGGCAGCTTGACGAGTTCGAAACCGGCGCCGTCCTCCGAGGGCGAGGGCTCGTAGGTGGTGAAACCTGCATCGGCGAAGGACTGCTTGATCGAGGCGTCGTCAAGCTGGATGAGTGACGGCAAGCTCGGCAGATCGTAGGTCACTTCGCGTGCGAGGTTCTCCTCAACGCTCGCCTGGGAACGCGCCGCGCTGCCCTGTATGGAATCCAGCACGTTGAACAGCAGCACGCCGCCAATGAGAGCGGCGACCGCTACAAAAACGGCCATGAGAGCCAGCTGGCGTCGGGGCATATCGAGCGGTCTGAGCAGGCCGCTGCCGTCCAGGTAGCGAATCGGTCCTTCGTTGTCGATGTATTCTTTTCTCTGTGGCTCGAATAGCATTGCGACTCCTGCTGCGGTTCTCGTTTCGTGTGGGCACGTCGTGCGTTCTGCGCATTATAGCATTGCCGGGCAGAAGCCCTTCTGCGGAATGCGCCCAGCCAAAGCCGGGCGCATTCCGATGCCCGGTGGACGACGTGGGCGCTGCAAGGGTCTATGCCCTGGCAGGTCGAGATCGCCGCGAAAGGAGACGGGGTTGTGTGCTTTGCCCGGTTCCGCATTGTGGAGCTGCTCGCCTCGTGTTAGGATACGTCTCGCCCGTGGGGGAGTAGTTGGCATGCGGCGCAGAGCGCATGCGGCACGTTCAACATCATGGCCTGAACAGCCTGGCGTGTCTGAAATAACGAGACTCACGGCGCCGCTGCACGATCGTGCAGCGGCGCCGTGAGTCTCGTTATTTCAGACACGCCAGGCTGT
>JABLTR010015095.1_pt1 | contig 19613 bp, 18 predicted proteins | sample 7160071 | NCBI WGS metagenome assembly JABLTR01 (sample SAMN14651230, study PRJNA627086) | human gut metagenome | isolation source: feces | host: Homo sapiens | reverse complement strand
TCCAGCAGCGTCACCCGGTTCGCGCCGTCCTCCGCCGCGCTCAGCGCGGCCATCAGGCCGCTGGCCCCGCCGCCAATGATCAAGACTTTCATGCGCGTCCTCCGTTGTTGAAAAATGAATATTATTTAGTATAAACCATCTTGTCGGACTTGCCAAGTGTCAATTCGGCTGGTACAATACATTGCGAACGAACGTGCAAAGGAGGCCCCGCCATGGACAAGCGTGAACAGATCGCGCATCTCGCCGCGACGCGCGAGGAAGAGATGCTGCTCGTGCGCGTGTGCGAAAAACTGGATACCGCCATGCAGCGGGACATCCCGGCGGCGACGAATTTCCTCTCGAAGCGGGAGCAGATGCTCGTCTGCGAGGTGCTGCGCGGCGCGCCGGTCCGCTTTTTCGGCGGACTTTCCACGGCGGAGCGAGAGATCGGCTGCTACCTGCCGGACTATCTGGACGAGGATTGGCTGACGGGCGAGGATGGCCCGGTCGCCGCCGTGCGCGCCGCGTTTTTTGAGCGCGACACGCTCACGCACCGCGATTTTCTCGGCGCGCTGATGGGCTGCGGCATCAAGCGGGAGACCGTCGGCGACATCTACGTGGCCGAGGGCCGCTGCGACTTTCTCATCACGCGCGACATCCTGCCCTACGTCCTGCAAAACCTGACCGACGCGGGCCGGACGCGGCTGCACCTCGAGGAGATCCCGCTCTCCGCGCTCGAAGCGCCGGAACAGAAGACGAAGCAGATCCGCGGCACGGTCTCGTCCCTGCGACTGGACGGCGTCGTGGCCGAGGGCTTTGCGCTCAGCCGCTCGCGCGCGGCGGAGGTCATCACTGCGGGCAAAACGGAGCTGAACTACACGCTCTGCGCCAAGCCGGACCGGGCTGTCGCCGAGGGCGACGTGATCTCGGTGCGGGGCCTTGGCAAAATGCGGCTGGAGGCCGTCGGCGGAAACACGAAAAAAGGGCGGATCTCGATCGAGATCTGCCGGTACATCTAGGAGGCTATTATGGAAAGATCCAGAATCGAACGCATCAACGAGCTGGCCCGCAAGGCCAAGGCCGAGGGCCTGACCGAGGAGGAGATCCTCGAGCGCGACCGGCTGCGGCGCGAGTATGTCGCGGCGTTCCGCGAAAATCTCGTCGCGGAGCTCGAGAACACCTACATCGTCGACGAAAAGGGCAACAAGCACAAGCTGAAGTCCAAGGACGAGCTGCGCGCCGATAAAATTCTGAAATACCCGAACTGAGATGCAGATCACAAACTTTTCCTTCCTGTTTATGTTTCTGACGGCAGCGCTGCTGCTCGCGTTTCTGACGCGGAAGCATCTGCGCGCACAGAATGCCGCGCTGCTCGCGCTGAGCCTCGCGTTCTACGCCTGCTCCGGGCTGCGTGGGCTGTCCGTACTGCTTGCGCTGAGCTTTGCCGTGTGGCTGCTGGCGCGGCTGCGCGGGCGCGGCTGGCAGACGCTCGGCATCGTGGTTTGCATCGCGGCGCTCTGCTATTTCAAGTATACCGGCTTTCTGACCGACAACTGGAACCTGCTGACCGGGCTGAACGCCGCGATCCCGACGATCGCCGCGCCGCTCGGCATCTCGTTTTTCACGTTCCTCGCCATCAGCTATCTGGCGGATGTCCGGCGGGGCACGATCCCGGCGGAGCGGAGCTTTGGCTGTCTGCTGCTCTATTTCACGTTCTTCCCCAAGGCCGCGCAGGGTCCGCTGATGCGCTATGACGGCCTTGCGCCGCAGCTTGCGCAGCGCAGAGCCGATCTCCCGACCGGCATCGAACGTTTCATCCTCGGCCTCGGGAAAAAGGTTCTGCTGGCCGAAGCGGCAGGCAAGATTGCCTCGCAGGTGTTCGTGCTGTCCGCCGTGGCGCTGACGCCGGGGAAAATGTGGCTCGGCGCGATTTGCTATGCGCTGCAAATTTTCTTCGACTTCGCGGGCTACACCGACATGGCCCTCGGCCTTGGCCGGATGTTCGGCTTCGCGCTGCCGGAAAACTTCAACTACCCCTATCTGGCCGATTCCGTCACGGACTTCTGGCGGCGCTGGCATATCACGCTCTCGCAGTGGTTCCGCGACTATGTCTATATCCCCCTCGGCGGCAACCGTAAGGGAAAGGCGCGGCAGATCCTGAACCTCTGCATTGTCTGGCTGCTGACCGGCCTCTGGCACGGGAGCGCATGGACGTTCGTCGCGTGGGGCGCGTGGTACGCGGCGCTGCTGATCCTGGAGAAGCTGTTTTTGGGCCGCTGGCTGCAAAAGGCGCCGAAGATCCTCCGCCATCTCTACGCCCTGCTCGCCATCCTGATCGGCTGGATCATCTTCAACAGCCCGAGCCTCGGCGCGGCAGGCAAATATCTGCGCGCGCTCTGCTTCCTCGGCGAGGGGACAGGCGCAGACGCGCCGTTCTTCCTGCTGACGCTGCGGCAGTATGGCTTGCAGCTGGCGGCCGCGCTGGCGCTCTGCACGCCGGTCGGCAAACGGCTGCTGGAACGGCTGGAAGGCAGCACGGCGGGCCGCTGGGTCAAGCTCGTCCTGCTCGGCATGGTCTTTGCACTGTCGCTGCTGGCGATGACGGGCTCCACGATGCAGGCGTTCATCTACGCGCAGTTTTAGGAGGTACGGCCATGAACCTGACAAAGAAGCTGCTGTGCCTCGGCTTTCTGCTCGTGCTGGTGCTCGTGCCGCTGCTGACGGCCTACGGTGTGCTGACCAACCCCATCGGCTGGTCGGCACAGGAAAACCGCGCCCTCGCGGGCAAACCGGAGGTCTCTGCCGCCGCACTCTGGACGGGCGACACCGCCGTGCAGACCGAGGATTTTCTGAAGGATCATCTCTACAAACGCAATGCCATTCTGAAATTCGGCGTCTGGTTCCAGATGCGTGTGCTGCACCGGCCCGTGGTGGAGGATGTGGTGCTCGGTTCGGAAGTCCTGCTCCCGGTGGCGGAGATCGCGGATTACCGCGTCGGAAAGCTCGAAAATCGGGCAGACGCGATGGCAGAGAGCCTCGCGGCCATTCAGGCCGCGACCGAGGACGCAGGCGGGCAGTTCTGCTACGTCCTCGTCCCGGAGCAGCGCTCGGCCCTGCGGGACTACTACCCGGACTGGATGGAAAACCGCGCCGCACAGTATGACGCCACACGCGCGGCCTTCACCGCCGCGATGGAGGCGCACGGCGTCGCGATGCTCGACCTGACGGAGACCTACCGCGCCGTGGACGATCTCACGGAATACTATTCCACGGTCGACCACCATTACACCCTCCAAGGTGCGGCGCTAGCCTATCAAGCGGTCTGCGATGCGCTGGAGCTGCCCTTCGTGCAGCCCGATGTACAGGTCACGGATCAAGTCTTTATTGGCACCTACAACCGGAAGCTGTACGGCCTGTCCCCCGTCTCGGAGCAGTTCCAGTCCGATCTTGCGGAGTCCATCCCCTACTCCCGCTGGGACAACGGCGAACGCACCGACCGCCCCATGATCGACGCCTCCGGCGCGGAAGCCTATTACACCGCCTACATGGGCGGCGACATGGGCGAAACCATTGTCCAGACCGGCCAGCCGGAGCTTGGAAAGATCCTGATCGTCGGCGATTCGTTTACAAACGCCTTTGAAACGCTCTGTTATCGCAGCTTTGGCGAGATGCGGAGCCTCGATTTCCGGCACTACTCTGAAAAATCGCTCACCGAGTACATTCAGGACTATCAGCCGGACGTCGTCCTCGTCATGCGCGACGACCTCACCTGCCTGAACACCGGCGGCAACGGTTCTCTGGAATAACCATACAATAAACGCCTCTCTGCAACATGCAGAGAGGCGTTTTGCCGTCTTATTCAGAACGTTGCGACCTCGCGCTCCGGCGCACTGGCCGGGGCAACGGTCAGCGCCGTCAGGATCGGGCCGACGCCCTTGTAGAGCGGATGGCGCTGCACCGTGACCTTCGCTGTCACCTGAACCCACGAACGGGGCTTCAGGCCCTCACTGCCAACAAATTTGCACGGCAGGCCCATGAACGTGATATCCGCCTCGCAGCAGGTCATCACGAAACGGCCGGGTGCAAACATGCCCTCCTTCTCGCGGCGCAGACGCGCGACCTGTCCCTTGAACGAGACCGTCTTGCCGTCGTATTTCTTCGGCTCTTCGGTGATGTCACGGTAGAACAGAGCATAATCCTCATCCTGGATCTCGATGATGCCCGCGTTGATGTCGAACGGCAGCGGGTCGACGATCTCGTCGAACTGGCTTGTGCCGTCGGTGTATTCGTACATAATATCGATCTTCCGGTTGACCGCCCGGGCGATCTTGTGGAACGGCATGATGTCCGCTCCCGGCGTCATCCGGTTGAACACGACCAGCTCCGCACCCATCAGCTTGTCCACGACCAACTGGCGCATATTGGCATTATAACCCTGGAATGTCTGCGCATCAGCAAACATGACCTCCTGCGCGATTACCCAGGAATCCGGCGTCTTCATGTAGAAGTCTGCCGCCTGATGCATGCCGTTCAACTCGGCAACCACGCGCTCGGCGTTGTACTTCCTGCGCAGCCCCTCGAGAAATTCCGGGCTGAGCTCGTCATAGTCCGGCGTCTCAAGATAGACATTCTGGCTCGGGTAACGGGAGAGATCATATTCCTCCTCGCCCTCTTCGAGCACAAGCAGGAGCGTCTTCTCGCCGGAGTTGAAGCGCGGATCCTCCAAGGTCTCCTGAATGAATTTCGTCTTTCCAGACTCCAGAAAGCCGGTGAAGACGTACATTGGGATTTGTTCCATCGTCTGCTCCTCAGTGCGCCGTGCCGAACAGCTCAGCCACGGCCTGTTCGTTCAGCTTCGAGCCGATCACGCAGATCCGGCCCGTGACCATCGCGCCGCCCTCGCGGATGTCCGGCTCGCCCGGGACGTAGTCAAAGTGGATCCACTTGCCGCCCTCGGCGTTCGCCACATAGCCCTTGCAGCGCAAGACCATACCGTATTTCTCCGCGTCCTCGAGCGCCTTCAGGCATCTCTCGATCTCGGCCTTCGTGAATTTCTTGTGCGTCTCCTCGCCCCAGCTGACGAACACCTCGTCGGCGTCGTGGCCGTGGTGATGGTGATGATGATGGTGCTCGCCGTCCTCGTCATGGTGATGGTGGCAGCAGCAGTCGGGATCGTCACACTCGTCCTCGTCGTCATCGTCATGATGATGATGGTGGTGTTCGTGCTCGTCCTCATCGTCATCGTCGTCGTCGTGATGGTGATGATGATGTTCGTGCTCGTCGTCATCGTCATCATCGTCGTGATGGTGATGATGGCAGCTGCAATCCGGATCGTCGCACTCGTCGTCATCGTCGTCGTGATGATGATGGTGGTGCGCCTCTTCTTCCATTTTCTCGAGCTCGAGCGCGATGGAGGTCTTCTTCTCCATGGCCTCTTCGATCTGCGCCCCGGTCAGCTCCGGCCACGGCGTGGTAACGATCACGGCGTCGTGGTTCTTCTCGCGGATCAGGGCGACGCAGGCATCGAGCTTGGCCTCATCCATACCGTCCGTGCGGGAGAGGATGATGGTGTTGGCCGTTTCGATCTGGTTGTTGTAGAACTCGCCGAAGTTCTTCATATACATCTTGCACTTCGTCGCGTCTGCCACGGTGACGAAATTGCCGAGCTTGACGTCGTCGTTCGTCACGCGCTGCACAGCCTTGATGACGTCCGACAGCTTGCCGACGCCGGACGGCTCGATCAGGATGCGGTCAGGCGCATATTCGGCCACAACTTTTTCCAGCGCCTTGCCGAAGTCGCCCACGAGCGAGCAGCAGATGCAGCCGGAGTTCATCTCGGTGATGGCGATGCCGGCCTCCTGCAAAAAGCCGCCGTCGATGCCGATCTCGCCGAATTCGTTCTCGATCAGCACAAGCTTTTCGCCGGAATAGGCTTCCTTGATCATCTTCTTGATGAGCGTCGTCTTGCCCGCGCCGAGAAAGCCGGAATAAATATCGATTCTGGTCATAAAAACACCTTCTGTTTTAATTTTTAACAAATGTATTATAGCACGCCCGTCAAGACCTGGAAGACCTTTTTCAAAAGATTTACGATTCTTTCATATTTTCCGGCCCATATTTTTGTTGCACATAGAATTTTAGAATTCCGTTTTCTGCGCAAAAAGAAACAGCGCATCCCGGATGGGATGTGCTGTTTCCTGGCGCGGAAGGAGAGATTCGAATTTTCCTTATAGTGTAAAATACGGAATCATCCTGTCTATCGCTTATGAACTTTTTCGAAAAGAAGCACATCCCGGAAAATCTGGTATTATGAAATGAAAGCTGTAAGGGGAAAAAATAGGAAAAAATATTCGGCAGCATTTGAGACAAAATTAACACTTTTTTGAACTCGTTCGAAGTAGCATCGAATCGAAGTAAGCGCAGGAAAAGGCCCGCATTTGAAATGATACCCTCTTGCTTCTGAAAGGGTCGGATTTGAAATCCGAGCAGTGAATGTGAGGATCGCAACTCGATTTTGTGGTTTTTCCTTGTCTCGTATCTACTGGATTTCTCCGAAAAAAATCCGCAAAAAGAGAGTAGACCGAAAAAACGCAACGGGCTGCAGAAAATTTCCTGCGGCCTATTGTGTTTCACTGTGCTCATTTCAAATGATGTCGCCTTAAATTCTGATTGCTTCCGGCGTTACAGCACCAACCCCTGAATTGCATTCTCATACAGGAATGTTTTCAGCGGCTCTGCTTCGGCGGTATCGTAGTAGTTCAGCAGCGCTTCGTTGAACTGCTCCATATTCCGGGCCGAGATGGTGAGCATGCCAGCTCCGGCCTGCAAGAGAATTTTATTGGCCAGTGTCAGACTAGTGCGCTTATTGCCGTCCCAGAAAAGCTGTCCGCGCGTGCCCCAGCAAAAGGCCGTCAGCGCCTTTTCTGTGGCCGAAGTATCGGCGGTAAGGATCATAGCCAGTTCTGCCCGGACAGCCGTTTCCTGCGGTACAGGCGGCGTGTAGTCCGTACCGGAAATGGCCACGCTTCCAGTGCGCAGCTTGCCCCACTCAATCGCCTCGTTGCGGGCGATAAACTCGTTCAGCTTGCAGAGATATTCCAACGTGACCGGCTCGTCGATCGAACCCATCAGGAAACGCCATGCGTCGCGCATGTTGAGAATTGCCTGAATATCGTCTATCTGTACGCCGGGGACATTGATGCCTTCCAGAATGGTCTTTGTCTGTGGAAATGTCACGGCTCGGTTCTCCATCTTCATGCCGCAGTAGACATTTTCATCCCATTTCTTTTTGGCGAGAAAACGGCTCTGCTCCGGTGTCAGGTGGTATCGGTCAGGGTAGTTCACTTTATCTCACCGTCCTTTTCCACTGCAACAGAAATCTCATTTTCAACAGCGTCAATGACAAATTGGTTCAAAGATTTTCCTCGATTTGCTGCTGCATTTTTCCAACGACTTTTCGTCCCTTTTTCCGCTCTTATCCGCACTTCGTCAAGTTTTTCAAGATATTTTACAGATGCCTTTTTCTGCGCCTCGCTAACTGACATTTATTGTACCTCCGAGATATTCTAAATTTAATTATATCACAATTGTATATATGTTTACATATAAAATTTCAGCAAATATATGGGAGCATATTTATGCGGGCTGCCAATCGAATACTATGGGAACATATAATATAATGTCTACAACAAAAAATAATGGAGTCCTGCAAACAAAAGTCAATAGCTGAAATGAAAAAAGTCCCGCAAAATTTGCGAGACCAAAAAAGAGTATAACAAACCAGGCTGGAAAAGATTGCATCGCCAGCCATGATGAATTTGTCAGTTGTTTTAGCTCTGCGTGATATCCTGCTGTGTGTCGAATGCCTCAAGGCATTCTTTTACGCGGGCATAGTAGATACGCAGAAACTTGTTCTGCGCAGCAGTCATGTAGCCAAAATAAGGCTTGCCCTCGCTACGTTTCTTATCGAGGAACTGGTACACCGGCTCATCTGCCGGGGCTTTTCTCAGGTAAGTGCAGACGATTTGGTACAGCGTTTTCCGCAGATGCGGCGAGCCGCGTTTGGTTGTAGGTACGCTCTTATGGCTTTCCACCCTTTTCCTCATTGCCTGTTCAATCTCCTGGGTGACACGAGCGCACAAGGTGGCTCTACCTGCGCAAATCGAATGCTGCGAATGAGAGAGGCGGCTGACGGACTCCTTTGCGGGCGTGTTGACCCAAGGTTTTTATTGCAATGGAGATCGTTTGCCAGACATTGTAACTTTGAAAATGATTGCAGAAAAATGTAATGTTTCTGCTGATTGGCTACTTGGCAGTACAGATATTTCAAATTCTGACATTAAGAATCGAGATATTTGTCAAAAAACCGGATTATCCCCTGATACTGTGGACGCTCTCAGGCGTTTTGCAAATTCTAATACTTTACACCATTCTTTCATTGCGCGTTTTTTTGAGGATGTTCTTGTTTGGCAAGAAACCAATCTCGAACATACTTGTGAGAATATTGTGCTTGCCGCCCATGCCGCGGCGATTGATAAGAAAACGCAGTCCGCGACGGGTAACGCGAACTTTCGTTTGGCTAATAATTACATTGAGAATCTGCTTGCCTCCATAAACGGCGAAAGTGATGGCCATTATAGAATATCTGCTTTTGACGCTTCGTACTTCTATTTAGAAAATGCGAAAAAGATTCTCGAATCCACATTTGATCAAATTTTGGAGCTAATGGTTGAAGAACTAGAAGCTCAATACCTAAATGACGGACTAATCAGCGATGAAAAAGCCCGAAAGGCTTGGCGCGTATTTTCGGACGAAAGTAAGGATGGGGACGATTTACGATTTAGGGGATAAAGCGAAACACACACCAGCGTTGAGTGTACTGGCGGCAAGGAGGCTTTTATGGGACAATCTACAAAGGCACGATCAGCGCGTGGGACTGGGAATATTCGCAAGAAAACCGTTACACGAAATGGTCAAATATACACATATTGGGAGGCGAGGCTCACAGTTGGTATAGATTCCGGTACGGGTAAACAGATTCGGCGCAGCTTCTCGGGCAAAACACAGAAAGAAGTCCGTGAGAAGATGCAAGCCGCGGCTGTGACGGTCAATGATTCGACCTATCAGGAGCCGTCAAAGCTGACTGTGTCTGACTGGCTCGATGTCTGGCTCGCTGAATACACAGGTGATGTGAAGCCACTGACCCGCTCCACCCACAAGAACAAGGTAGAAAACGCGATCAAACCTGCTCTTGGTGCAATCAAACTTCAGGCACTCAAAGCACCGCAAATCCAGAAGATGCTCAACGACCTCCAGCACGGCACAAGCGGGCGCAAGTCGCTTGCTGCAAAGACCATCAAGGACGTTTATGGCATTTTACATCGGGCGCTAGAACAGGCCGTCGAGGTCGGCTATCTGCGCATCAATCCTTCCAATGCCTGTAAGCTGCCGCGCGTGGAACGGGCGGAAATCAAGCCGCTGGATGGAGCGCAGACTGCCGCCTTCCTGAACGCGATCCGCGTCCAGCCGTTTGAACGGCTGTTCATCGTCGATCTGCTGACGGGACTACGACAGGGAGAAATCCTCGGTCTGCGCTGGAAAGACGTAGACTTCGACACTGGGACAGTGACCGTTGCGCAGCAGCTTCTCAAATCCAAAGAAAAAGGCGGCGCATATTTCTTCGGCTCTCTGAAAAACGGCAAAACCCGCCTGCTGACTCCAGCGCCTTCGGTGATAAAGGCGCTCAAAGAACAGCGGCGGGTACAGGCAGAATAGAGATTGAAGTCTGGAGAGCTGTGGGAAGATTCCGGTTTGGTGTTTACGGATGAACTGGGACACCATTTATCCCATGTGACCGTGCGCAAGCATTTCAAAAAGGCTGTGGAAAGTATCGGTACACCAGAAACGCGATTTCACGATCTTCGTCATTCATTTGCCGTCAATTCTTTACAGGCAGGTGACAGTCCAAAGATTGTGCAGGAAAACCTCGGCCACGCGACGACAGCGTTCACGCTGGATGTTTATGCCCATGCGACGGAGCGTATGAAACGAGACTCCGCTAACCGCATGGAAACGTTGTTTCAGAGCGCGAAAAAGACGGCCTCCCACTTATAAGGGGAAAACTGCGCTTTTTGGCAAAGAAAAAGCCTTGAAAACATAATGTTCTCAAGGCATTTTCGCTGGCGCGGAAGGAGAGATTCGAACTCTCGCTCGCTTTTTAGACGACTACTCCCTTAGCAGGGGAGCCCCTTCGGCCTCTTGGGTACTTCCGCAGGTCGAAATACGACGATATGCATATTGGAAAGAATGGCGGAGAGAGTGGGATTCGAACCCACGGCACATTGCTGTGTCACTGGTTTTCAAGACCAGCTCCTTAAACCGCTCGGACATCTCTCCGAATACCGGCCTCAAAAGCCGAGATTTATTCTAGCATACCCATTTCTGTTTGTCAATCTCTTTTCAAATATTTCCCCACACCATCTCAGGTTCTTGACTTTCCCCGGCTTTTTCGCTATCTTATAATCAAATTTCCGATGAATTTGAGGGATATTGATGTCTTTTGATGTTTCCATCGTCCCCTGCGGGAGCTATGACATGGGGGAAGTCCGCGCAGCGCTGGCCGCCGCGCTGGCCCCGCTCGGCGGCCTCGACTGGGTGCAGCCCGGCATGAAGATCGCAGTCAAGGTCAACCTCATTTCCGCAATGCGGCCGGACGCCGCCGCGACCGTCCATCCCGCGCTGCTCACCGCCCTGACAGAACTTTTACAAGAGCGCGGCGCATCCGTCGTGCTGGGCGACAGCCCCGGCGGACTCTTCACCGCTGCGCACCTGAACCGCGTCTACGACGTCTGCGGCCTGCGGCAGTGCGAGCAGGCCGGGGCCACGCTCAATCTTGACACCGCGCAGACCGAGGCCCGCTTTCCGGAGGCCGTCCAGGCCAAATCGTTCACCTACACCCGCTGGCTCGACGACGCGGACGCGATCATCGACTTCTGCAAGCTGAAAACGCACGGAATGCTCGCGATGACGAACGCCTGCAAAAACTTCTTCGGCGTCATCCCCGGCACGATGAAGCCGGAATACCACTGCAAATACCCGAAAACCGAAGATTTTGCGGACATGCTGGTCGACCTCTGCGAATATTTCAAGCCGCGCCTTGTCCTCTGCGACGCCGTGTTTGCCATGGAAGGCAACGGCCCAACGCAGGGCCATCCGCGCAAGGTCGGCGCGATCCTCGCTGCCGAAAGCGCGCACAAGCTCGACCTTGCGGCGGCCAGCCTCCTTGGCCTCACGGCACAGGATGTCCCGACGCTCGCCACTGCGCTGCGCCGGGGCCTGATCCCGGACGCGGTCGGCCAACTGTCCATCTCCGGCGACCTTGCCGTCCATCTCGTCCCGGATTTCGTCGTGCCGTCCATGCGGCCCGACACGGCCTTCGCGGGCGGCGGCGCGATCGGCAAGCTCGTCAACGGCGCCATCGCCGCCATTCTCCGCCCCTATCCGAAGCTGCACCGCGCCGATTGCGTCGGCTGCCAAAAGTGTGCGCAGATCTGTCCCGCGCACGCCATCACGATGCAAAGCGGCAGGCCGTCCATCGACCGCAAAGCCTGCATCCACTGCTTCTGCTGTCAGGAATTCTGTCCGAAGGGCGCAATGTGCGTCGGGCGGACGCCGATCGCGCGTCTTCTCAATAAATAAGTTGCCTTTTGGCAGCCTTTGCCGTATAATATACGTAACTGCCGCCCGGTGTGTGTTGTGGGGCTGGCAGCCGTTTCAGCCGGTTCTTTCTGGCGCAAAGTGTGTGTGAATTTTGAAAGGATGAAAGCAATATGGGCATCTCCTCTTCAGCCCCGTGGCTGAAATACTACGGCGACACGCCGCACCACCTCGACTATCCGTCGAAGACCATCTACGAGATGGTCAAGGCCGCGGCCGACCAGTTCCCGAAAAACGACGCCTATGAGTTCATGGGCAAAAAGACGACGTTCGCGCAGTTCCTGCAGAAGATCGACGACGTGGCCCGCGCGTTCCTCGCGCTCGGCATCCACAAGGGCGACCGCGTCACCATCTGCATGCCGAACTGCCCGCAGGCGGTCTGCTCGTTCTACGCGCTCAACCGCATCGGCGCGGTCAGCAACATGATCCATCCCCTCTCCGCCGCGGGCGAGATCAAATTCTATCTCAACTTCTCGCACTCCAAGGCCGTCCTGACGCTCGACCAGTTCTATACCAAGGTCGCGGGCATCCTGCCTGAGCTCGAGAACCAGAACACGACGCTGCTCGTCGCGAAGATCGAGGACGAGCTGCTGCCGCACCTCGCCGTCGGCTACGCGCTGACCGCCGGCCGCAAATACCCGAAGCCCCCGAAAAAGGGCAACTATCTGTGGTGGAGCGAGTTCATGCGCCTGGGCAAAAAGCGCAGCCTCCCGCTTCCGAAGGATCTGGGCAATGCCAACGACGGCGCGTCCATCCTCTATTCCGGCGGCACCACCGGCACCACGAAGGGCATTCTGCTGTCCAACATGAACTTCAACGCCCTCGGCCTTCAGACCATCGCGGCCTCCGGCTTCGCGCCGATCAACGGCATGAAGATGCTCTCCGTCATGCCGGTCTTCCACGGCTTCGGCCTCGGCATCGGCATCCATACGGCGCTCATCGGCGGCGCATGCTGCATCCTCGTGCCGAAGTTCAACGTCAACACCTACGCCGAGCTGCTCATCAAAAAGCAGCCGAATATCATCCCCGGCGTGCCGACGCTGTTCGAGGCGCTGCTTCGCGCGGACAAGCTCGAAAGCGCCGATCTCTCCTGCCTCAAGGGCGTGTTCTGCGGCGGCGACAGCCTGTCCATCGAGCTGAAGAAAAAGGTCGACGCCTTCTTAAAATCGCACAATGCCTCCGTCCAGATCCGGCAGGGCTACGGCCTGACCGAGTGCGTCACGGCCAGCTGCCTGACCCCGAAGGACTATAACCGCGTCGGCTCCATCGGCGTCCCCTTCCCTGATACTTATTATAAAATTGTCAAGCCCGGTACCACCGACGAGATCGACCCGAACATCGAGGGCGAGATCTGCATCTCCGGCCCGTCCGTCATGCTCCGCTACGTGGACAACCCCGAAGAGACCGAACATACGCTCCGCCGCCACGACGATGGCCGCGTCTGGCTCCATACCGGCGACCTCGGCAAGATGGACGAGGACGGCTTCGTCTACTTCTCGCAGCGCATCAAGCGCATGATCATCACCTCCGGCTACAATGTCTACCCCGGCCAGCTGGAAAACGTCATCGACGGCCACGAGAAGGTGCTCCTCTCCTGTGTCATCGGCGTCAAGGACCCCTATAAGATCCAGAAGGTCAAGGCATTCGTCGTCCTCCGTCCGGGCTATGAGCCGTCGGACGAGGTCAAGCAGGAAATTCTGGAGTATTGCCGCGGCCATATTGCGAAATACGCCATGCCCTATGACATCGAGTTCCGTGCCGAGCTGCCGAAGACCCTCGTCGGCAAGGTGGCCTACCGCGTCCTCGAAGAGGAAGAGGCCGAGCGCCAGTCCCACGAAACCAATTAAACATTTATAAAGGCTCCCCTTGATTGCATCAAGGGGAGCTGTCTGCGCAAAGCGCAGTCTGAGGGGATTAAGGCCCTCGGTCTGCTGACACGCGCCATTTCAGGAGAACACTATGCAAAAACAACGGATCTGGGAACTGGATGCGCTCCGCGGCCTCTGTATCCTCTGCGTCATCGTCGTCCATTTCCTGTTCGACCTGCAATTTTTCATCGGCCTGGACTTTACGCTCCCCGCGTGGTTCCAGTTTATCCAGCAATACGGCGGCATCCTCTTTGTCGTCCTGTCCGGCTGCTGCGCGACGCTCGGCTCGCGGAGCTTTCGCCGCGGCCTGATCGTCTTCGGCGCGGGCATGCTCATCTCGCTCGTCACCGCCGGGATGTACGGGCTCGGCCTTTCCGACCGGACGGTCATCGTCTGGTTCGGCGTGCTGCATCTGCTCGGCATCTGCATGATGGTCTATCCCCTCTTCCGCAAGCTGCCCACCGCGCCGCTCGCCGCGCTCGCCCTCTGCATCATCCTCATCGGCTATGCCATCACGGGCCTGCGCGTCTCCGCGCCGTTCCTGTTCCCGCTCGGGCTGGTGACGGATCATTTCTTCTCGTCGGACTATTTTCCGATCTTTCCGCAGCTCGGCTGGTTCCTGCTCGGCGTCGTCCTCGGGCGCACCGTCTACGCCGAAAAGCGCACGCTCCTGCCCGGAAACGCGCAAAACTTTTTCCTGCTCCGCTTTTTCTGCTGGTGCGGCCGCCAGTCCCTGTTCATCTACCTGCTCCACCAGCCCATTTTGTACGGCCTGCTCGAACTGCTCGCCGCCCTGAGATCGTAACACCCAAAGGCCCCCTCTCCCAAGAGGGGGCTGTCGCCGAAGGCGACTGGGGGAGAAATCCCCGCCGCAGCGGCTTGCCTCCCCTGAATCAGGGGAGGTGGCATTTGTGAAGCAAATGCCGGAGTGGTCATAGCAAATTTTCCCTCTCAGTCACGGCTTCGCCGTGACAGCTCCCCCAGAGGGGGAGCCAAGCCGCTGTGGCGGTGACGGGCGGGCCATTGAAAGCCACGCCATCCCATACCAACAAAAAAGAGACGCCAAATGGCGAACACGCATAAGGACAACAACGAAATACCGCTCAGAGCAAAGGAAGTCCTTCCGGGAAACCGGAAGGACTTCTCTTTTGCCCAAAAGTCTGCTGGTTTACGCTTTGTAGCCCTGCAATAAAAATGCGAATTGCATTAGGCTTCGGTTCTGCCGTTCTGCTTGTGTCGGCATCCAGGCCAGAGGATGCGGTATAATGACCTCCTGAATCAAAGAACGATTTGCAGGAGGGACTGCCATGAACGAGAGAAAATTATCTGCATCCATACTTGCGGACTACGACCGCTGGCTGCGGCAGGAGGAGCGAGCCGATGCTACACGGGAAAAATATCTGCGCAGCATCCGGGAGTGTGAACTCACGCAAATCGTTCTGGATGATCTCTGCCGGGTCACACATTTCGCCCGCATGAAGGAGCGACAGTTCGCGACGCACATCAACCAGAAAAACAGCGCAGAACTGCGGCAGGCGATGAACCGTGTCCTCCGTGAATTGGACGCAATGAAAAAGCGAAGCGCAGAGCTGTCCAAGCTGTTCAAACGGCTCTATGAGGACAATGTCCTCGGGCGCGTGACCGATGAGCAGTATCGGATGCTCGCCGGTGACTACACAGACGAGCAGCGGCTTCTGGAAGAAGAGATTCCGAAAAAAGAAGAACGTCTGGCACAGCTTCAGGCGCGTGAAGCGAATGTAGATTCTTTCATTGAAAAGGCAAAACAGTATACAACGATTGACACGTTGACGCCGGAACTGCTGCGGCTATTCATTCAGCGCATTGAGGTCGGTGAACGGGAAACAAAATACTCCCGCAATTCCAGCCAGTCTGTCCGCATCATGTACCGGGACATCGGCACAGTGGACAGCGCCATGCAGCCGGACGAGAAACAGCCGAAGCTGCTCCCGCCGCTGAGCGAGGTCATTTCGTTCCCAGCATAAGACGGCAAAAGGAATGCGGGAGCGGACAACTCCGCTCCCGCACCGGGGGGTGACAGTTTGTGTCCCTATCAAGGGAAATAGAGGGAAACGACGGGGATCGTATTTTCTTTTATCCCAGCAGCTCGCAGACCAGATCGCTGTACGCGCCCGGATCTTCGAGCGGCAGATCCGCCATCAGCAGCGCCTGTGCATAGAGGATCTCGACGATCTTCTTCGCCTTCTCCGGCTCCTGAGCCACGGCGATCTGCAGCTTCGCGAACATCGGATGCGAAGCGTTCAGCTCCAGCACCTTCTCGGCCTTCATGTCCATCTCGGGGCTGACACGCTTGAAATATTTCTCCATTTCAAACGTCATCCCCTCGCCCGGCACGACGCAGACCGGATGGCTGCCCAGCGCGTCGGAGAGCTTGACCTCCCTGACCCGCTCGCCCAGCGTCTCCTTGACGAAGTCGAGCGTCGTCTTCGCCTGCTCGGCCTTCTCCTCGGCGGCCTTCTTTTCCTCGTCGGTCTGGATACCGAGGTCCTCCTGCGTCACGGAGCGGAATTCCTTCTCGCCGTATTTCTGCAGCGTCTGTGGCACGAAGCCGTCGACCTCGTCGGTCATCAGCAGCACATCGAAGCCCTTCTCGCGCAGCGTCTCGATCTGCGGCAGCTTCGCCGCCCGGTCGCGGCTCTCCGCGCTGGCGTAGTAGATGTATTTCTGCGCTTCGGGCATCGCGTCGGCATACTCCTTGAGGCTGACCAGCTTGTTCTCCTTCGCCGACCAGTAGAGCAGCAGATCCTGCAGCAGCTCTTTCTTCGCACCGTAATCATTCAGCACGCCGTATTTGAGCTGTGTGCCGAACGCGCCGTAGAACTTCTCATACTTCTTGCGGTCGCTCGTCATCAGCTTGACCAGCTCCTGCTTGATCTTCTTCTCAAGGTTGTTCGCGATGAACTTCAGCTGCCGGTCGTGCTGCAGCATCTCACGCGAAATATTCAGGCTCAGATCCTGCGAATCGACCACGCCGCGCACAAAGCGGAAGCAGTCCGGCAGCAGATCGGCACAGTTTTCCATGATCATCACGCCCGAGGAATAGAGCTGCAGTCCCTTCTTGAAGTCCTTCGTATAGAAATCATACGGAGCCTTCGCCGGGACATAGAGCAGCGCCTTATACGTCACCGCGCCCTCGACGTCCGCGTGGATGACTGCGACAGGATCTTCAAAATCATAGAACTTCTCTTTGTAGAAGTTGTTGTATTCCTCGTCCGTAACCTCGGACTTTTTCTTCTGCCAGATCGGCACCATTGAGTTCAGCGTCCGGTCCTCCTGCACGGTCTCATACTCCGGATGTTCGCTGTCCGCCGTGCCCTCCTTGACTTTCGTGGTGTCCATCATCATCTTGATCGGGTAGCGAATATAGTCGGAGTATTTGCGCACCAGTGTCTGGATGTCCCACGGCTTTAAGAACCGCGAATAATCCTCGTCCTCCGTGTCGGCCTTGAGCTTCATGATGACGTCGGTGCCAACACCGTCCTTCTCGCACGGCTCGATGGTATAGCCGTCCGCGCCGGACGACTGCCATTTCCAAGCCTGCTCTTCGCCATATTTTTTCGAGATGACCGTCACCTCGTCGGCCACCATGAACGCCGAATAGAAGCCGACGCCGAACTGGCCGATGATGTCGATGTCCTCGTCCCTGTTCTCCGCAGTTTCAAGGTCCTTCTTGAATTGCAGACTGCCGGATTTGCAGATCGTACCGAGATTCTGTTCCATCTCGTCCTTGCTCATGCCGATGCCGTTGTCGCGCACGGTCAGCGTCCGCGCGTCCTTGTCCGCCTCGATGCGGATGACAAAATCGCTGCGGCTCAGGCCGACGTTCTCGTCGGTCAGCGCCCGGTAGGCCAGCTTGTCGATCGCGTCGGATGCGTTCGACAAGATCTCTCGCAGGAAGATCTCCTGATGCGTATAAATTGAATGGATCATCAGATCGAGCAGCCGTTTGCTCTCCGCCTGAAATTCTTTCTTTTCCATAAATCGTCACGTCCTTCGTAATTTGGCACTCTCCATCATCGAGTGCTAATCCCATTCTAGCACAGCTTTTCCATTTTGCAACCCCTTTCCGAAAAGTTCACAAACAATTCATAGCCATTCGAAATCCGCCCTATGCAACCGGTAAAAACTGTGATATACTAATTAAAATTATGATTATGACTGGATTTAGGAGCAAACTATGATCACAATTTCCAACCTCGGCATGCAGTTCGGCGGCAGCGTCCTGTTCAAGCAGGTCGACCTGCAGTTCACCCCCGGCAACTGCTACGGCGTCATCGGCGCGAACGGCGCCGGCAAATCCACGTTTCTGAAAATGCTTTCTGGCGAGCTGGAGCCGACATCCGGCGACATCTTCCTCAAGCCCGGCGCGCGCATGTCCGTCCTCAAGCAGGATCAGTTCCAGTACGACGAATACCCCATCCTCGACACCGTCATCATGGGCAACCAGCACCTCTATGACATCATGAAGGAGAAGGACGCCCTCTATGAAAAAGAGGACTTCTCCGAGGAAGACGGCCTCCGCGCCAGCGAACTGGAGACCGAGTTTGCCGAGCTGGACGGCTGGGAGGCCGAGTCCGACGCCTCCAAGCTCCTGCAGGGCCTCGGCATCCCGGTCGAGCTGCACTACGACCTCATGGGCAATACCGACCCGCGCCTGAAGGTGAAGGTGCTCCTCGCGCAGGCCCTGTTCGGCAAGCCCGACATCATCATGCTCGACGAGCCGACAAACAACCTCGACATTGAGGCCATCAACTGGCTGGAAAACTTCATCCTCGACTACGAGGACACCGGCCTCGTCATCGTCGTCAGCCACGACCGGCACTTCCTCAACACCGTCTGCACCCACATCGTCGACATCGACTACGGCAAAATCAAGATGTACGTCGGCAACTACGACTTCTGGTACGAATCGTCCCAGCTCGTGCAGCAGCTCATCCGCAACAAGAATAAGCGCAACGAGGAAAAGATCGCCGAGCTGCAGACCTTCATCTCCCGCTTCGCGGCCAACAAGGCCAAGAGCAAACAGGCGACCTCCCGCCGCCGCCTGCTTGACAAGCTGTCCGTCGAAGAGATGCCCGCCTCCTCCCGCCGCTATCCATTCGTCGGGTTCGAGCGTGAGCGCGAGGTCGGCAAGGACATTCTGTTCGTCACCGACGTGAGCAAGACCGTCGACGGCGTCAAGCTGCTCGACCATGTCTCCTTCATCGTCGGCAAAAACGACAAGATCGCCTTTGTCGGCGAGAACGAGCTGGCGCAGACCACCATGTTCAAGATCCTCATGGGCGAGCTGGAGCCGGACGAAGGCTCCGTCAAATGGGGCCAGACCGTCACCACCAGCTATCTCCCCAAGGATAACAGCGAGTATTTCGACGGCCATACCGAATCCCTCGTCGACTGGATCCGCCAGTATTCGGCCAAGAAGGACGATGTCTATCTCCGCGGCTTCCTCGGCCGGATGCTCTTCTCGGGCGACGATGTGTTCAAGCCTGTCAACGTTCTGTCCGGCGGCGAAAAGGTGCGCTGTATGCTTTCCCGCATGATGCTCTCCGGGGCGAACGTCGTCCTGCTCGACCAGCCGACGAACCACCTCGACATGGAGTCCATCCAGGCCGTCAACAAGGGCCTCACGGCCTTCCCCGGCAATGTGCTTCTCGCCTCGCACGACCATGAGATGCTCCAGACCACCTGTAACCGCGTCATCGAGTTCCAGCCCGACGGCACGATCCTCGACCGCCCCGGCACCTACGACGAATACCTCGACTGGAAACGCGAAAGACTGGCTCAATAATCCCCGCCGCAGCGAATAGGCTCCCTTGTGTAAAGGGAGCTGTCGCCGTAGGCGACTGAGGGATTGTCGCCCCACGGTCTTCCGCCGCGCCTCGCCCGCATTTTTGAACCCATTCTTTTCTTTCTCTGCCAGAAAGAAAAGAACGGTTTCAATCTTCCAAGAAAAGAAAGAGGGCCGGTGCCAACCGTTGTCCTGAATTTGACTCAGAAAATCTCAGCCATCAT
>JABLTR010044524.1_pt1 | contig 19614 bp, 15 predicted proteins | sample 7160071 | NCBI WGS metagenome assembly JABLTR01 (sample SAMN14651230, study PRJNA627086) | human gut metagenome | isolation source: feces | host: Homo sapiens | reverse complement strand
CAGCACCCCGGCCCCCACCGCCAGCAAAAACCCCCGAAGATGCTCTGAAAGCGAAATATCCACCGGCGCCCACCCCTCAGCGGAACAGCCGGCTGAATATTCCCCCGGAGGCCTGGCTTTCGGCATAATTCAGGGAGCTGATATCCCCCGTCACATTAAGCTCCCCGGTTTCTATGTTCAGGCGGCTGATGTTCAGCCCCTTTCCCTTAATGGTCAGCTCACCCAGGTCGGTATATGCAACAATCGCCTGCTCGTCAAAGCTGTCCACATTAGAAACTCCCGTGGCCGTGAGGGACTTTCGGTTTTCCAAAATGACGCTGTGCGGCAGTTTGACTGTTTTTTTCTCTTCTGCCATCCTTTTCCCCTCCATATACTATATGAGATTTTTCCTTATGCTCATATGTATTCGCGGAGGGCTGAGATTATACGGCTTCCTCTAAAATGCGGTACATCGCGGCCGCCTCTTCCTTTTTTGCATACTCGCTGACGCTGAGCACCTCCGCCTTGACCGCACGGGCGCCAAGCTGCAGCTCCAGCACATCGCCCACCTTCACATCATAGGAGGCACGGGCAATTTTTCCGTTCACCAAAACGCGCCCTGCATCGCAGGCTTCGTTGGCGACCGTGCGGCGCTTGATGATCCGGGAAATCTTCAAATATTTATCCAAACGCATGGGACTTTCCTCTCCTTCCAAAAAACTGGGGTCCGATGAAAACAAAAAGGCTGCAACCTGCCGCGGCAAAACAGAAAGCGGCACATCGCAACCTTAAAAGCAAGCTGTAATACGAAAAAGAAAATGTTCTTATTCCGCTACGGAATCCTTAAATGCCTTACCTGCTTTAAAAGCCGGTACCTTGGAAGCCGGGATCGTGATCGGGGAATTTGTTCTGGGATCACGGCCCTGTCTTGCACTGCGGCTGCGCACTTCAAACGTACCAAAGCCAACCAGCTGAACCTTCTCGTCGCTGGCGAGGGTCTCAACAATGACATCCAATACGGCGTTAACCGAATTGTCGGCGTCCTTCTTCGAAATTCCTGCTTTTTCAGCTACAGCAGCAATCAATTCTGTCTTGTTCATAAGTTTTTAACCTCCAGTTTTTATAATCAATATTAATCATCGGCCCGTCCTGAGAAGGGCCGAGAATTACAACTGAACCGCCACAGCCTCCCATAAGCGGGCCAGGGCCTCTCTCTGATCCGGCAAAAGCGGCACGCCCTCCTGCTCCGCTAAACGCTCCATTTTGCAAAACGCCGCTAAAAAACGGCCGCAGGCCTTAGCCAACGCCTCTTCGGGTTCTTCCTCCACAAAACGGGACAGGCCGGCCGCAGCAAATAAGAAGTCGCCGTACGCATCGCCGCAGTCTTCCTCCTGAAGCAAACGGCCGCGCAAGGCCGCCAGAGCACACTCGGTTTGTTCAATGGCCCGCAGCGCCGTTTCCGCACCGGCTCCCGCCTTAAACGCCTTTTTCTGCAGCTTAGCTGCACGCATCAGCGCCGGCAGGCTGGGAGAAACACTCTTCAGTACCTCCGACTGGGTCTCCTGGCCCTTTGATTTTTTCTTCAGGGCATCCCAATTTTCTAAAACATCCTGCGAGTTGTTTACATGCGCCTGCCCGAAAACATGCGGATGCCGGTACACCATCTTCTTGGCTATGCCGTCCACCACATCTGCAAATGAAAAGGAACCCGCCTCCTGTTCCAGCTGCGCGTGGAAAACCACTTGCAGCAGAACATCGCCCAATTCTTCTTCAAGCAAATCCCTGTTTGCAGTATCAATCGCCTCTACAGCTTCGTAGGTTTCCTCTATCAGGCCGTTGCGAAGGCTCTCATGGGTCTGCTCCCTGTCCCAGGGGCACCCGTCCGGCGCGCGCAGCTTCTGCATAATCAGCAGCAGATCATTTATATCATACCTGTCTTTTTGCAAAAAATCCACGATTATTCCTGCTCCCATTGATCTATTTGATGCGGTGCATGATTCATTTTACCCTATCCAGTGATGATTTTCAAGTGTTTTCGCAATTTTTTGTCCGCCGGGAAGGCCCGTAACATCGGATTTCTTCAAAATTCGGAGCATCAAAACCCCCGCCGCATAGACCAAAAAGAAAACCAAAAAGGCGATTAACGTACCGGCCGTCTCTGAAAAGAAAAACAGGCAGCCCTTTCTGCACCAATATCCGGCCACGCTTGCCAGCACAGCGGCCAAAAAGGGCTTGACAAACAACGGAAACAGCGAAAACGAGATTTTTGTTTCCCTTGCAAGGAAATAGAGCGAGCAGAAGGTCAAAAAGAAATAGCACGCCAGGGTGCCGATGCCCGCGCCCAGCACATTGATTTCCGGAACCCCAACCAGGACATAGTTTAGGACAATTTTCAGCACCAACCCGATCCCCATGAATTTAACCGGGAGGTCCACCCGCCCCACCGCCTGCAAAAGGCTGTTCAACGGCGTGTTATATGCGGCAAAGATGGCGCCCAGGCCCAGCAGCACCAAAATTCTGCCTGTTATGGGATTATATCCCAGCAGTGCGGCTGTAGGGCCGGCAAATACGGAGAGCGCCAGGCCCGCCGGAATAGTCACCAGAGAGGCTACCCGCAGCACACGCTCCATCCCCGACTTAAGACGCTCTCGGTTGCCAGAGGCCCAGGCTGCCGTGATGTTTGGCAGCGCCGATATGCCGAAGGCCTGTGTAACCGCCGGAATCAACATGAACAGCGTCACGGCATTGGTATAGCAGCCGAAGAGGGCGGTCGGCACCCTCCCCTGTTCCACATCCACGGGGTCCAGGTAGGCCCCGTACTGCTGAACAAGGCCGCCGGGGTTCTGTGCCATCAGGTCATTGAGGCGGTTTTGCAGAAACGTGGTGTCCACTAAGCTGGAGAGGTTTACCGCCAAAGCCCCAACTGCCACCGGTACCGCCGTTTTCAGCAAAAGGCGAACCAGCTCCCGGTTACTGTGCGGCAGAGGGGAACGCTCCAGCATCGCCTGCGTGATGCCGTCCCGTTTTCTCCAGTAATAGAGCACCAGATAGAGCAGGCTGAACAAGGAGCCAACCGTCACCCCCAGGATGGCGCCCGCGGCGGCATAGGGCAGCGCGGCAGCCTGCGCATAGTCCGCGGACTCCACCGCCGCACCGAACACTGTGCCGGAAAGCAAATATTCCTCCGAAGCCCTTTGAAGCACCCAGGAGGAGCATCCAAGCCCTAAAAACAGCTTGAACAGCGCCTCCACAACCTGAGAGACCGCCGTCGGCGCCATATTGCGCAGGCCCTCGTAATAGCCGCGGTAAATCGCCGCCAGCGCGCTGAACAGCACCGCCGGCGCCAGCACGTAAACCGCGGGCAGCGCGTTCATGTCGGACCGGTTCGCATATTCCAGATAGGGCCGGGCCCCAAACGCCATGACCAGGCACGACAATGTCCCCAGCGCTAGGAAGATGGGAATGGAGAGGTGGTGAACCCGCCTGGCCTCACGATACTGCCCCCGGGCGCAGGCCTCCGACACCAAACGGGAAATTGCCACCGGAAAGCCTGCCGTCGCCAGGCTGAATATGGGGTTGTAAATTGTGTAGGCCGTACCGAAATACCCCATGCCCACATTACCGATAATTTGGTTCAGCGGTATTTTGAAAAAGGCGCCGATCACCTTGACAACCGCCAGTGAAAGCAGCAGCAGAAAGGCCCCGTGAATAAAGCTTTGCTTTCCGTTTTTCGCAACTTTTTTGATAAGACCACATCCGTTCCGTAAAAGTGAGTCTCCTTTGTCCTATTTATACGAAGCGGAAAAGGACTTTATTCGAGCGGATAAAAAGCCCGCCCTGCCTCCGGCAAAAACGGAAGCAGGGCGGGCAAAAGTCCTCAACAAATAAAACAGCCTGTTTTATGCGTTCTCTTGATTTTCACGGTACTGGGACATGTAAAGCTTGTAATAGTTGCCCTTTTTCGCCATCAATTCCTCATGGGTGCCGCTCTCCATAATGCGCCCATCGTCAATATACATGATGCGGCTGCAGCTCTTGATGGTAGACAGGCGGTGCGCAATGATAAAGCTGGTCCTGCCCTTGAGCAGGATGTTAATTCCCCGCTGTACCAGCTGCTCGGTACTGGTGTCGATGGATGAGGTCGCCTCATCCAGAACGAGGATTTTCGGGTCTGAGAGCAGTGTTCTAGCAAAGGCGATCAGCTGCTTCTGGCCCTGCGAAAGGCCGCCGCCGCGCTCCTTCACCTCGGTATTGTAGCCGTCGCGCATCCGGCTGATGAACTCATCCGCCTGCAGCAGCTTTGCAGCGCGCACCACCTCGGCATCGGTCGCATCCCGTTTGCCGTAGCGGATATTGTCCGCAATGGTGCCGGAAAAGATGAAGCTGTCTTGAAGCATAATCCCCATCTGGCTGCGCAGGGAGTGAATCGTCACATCCATAACGCTGTTGCCGTCAATAAGCACCTTGCCCTCTTCAATATTATAAAAGCGGCTAATCAGGTTTACAATGGTGGTCTTGCCAGCGCCGGTAGGGCCTACAAAGGCGATGCTTTCACCGGGCTTGGCTTCAAAGCAGACATCCTTCAAAATCTTCTGCCCCGGCTCATAGCCGAAATTCACATGGTCAAACTTGACGTTGCCAACAATCGGCGGCAGCTCATAGGCATTCGGCGCATCCTCAATGACGGGCGGCTCGTTCATGGTTTCGCAGACACGCTCAAGGTAAGCGATGGCATTGACAAAGTTATTATAAATATTGGCCAGGTTGATAATCGGCTGCCACAAGCGTGAAGAATAAGTGCCCATGGTCAGCAGCACGCCGAAGGTTGCCATCGGCTGCAGCCAGAAGGCACCGGCAATATAGACCAGCGAAAAAGCAATTTGGGAAACCGTCTCCGTCGTATACCAGACGGTGTTGGAAACATAGACCGCACCCATCCAGGAATTATAACGCTCTGTCAGCAGCTTATTTAAAATACCCATATTGGTCTTTTGACGGTCGAACGCCTGGGTAACCCGCTGCCCCTCGATAGACTCCTGCACAAAGGCGTTCACATTGGAATTTTTATTGGAAACCAGCTGCCAGGCCTTGCGCTGGCGCGGCTTGATCAGCAGGATAAAGCCTGCGACAACCGGCAACCCCGCCACGGTAACAGCCGCCAGCAGCACGTTGACCTGGAACATAAAGACAATAATAAAAATGATGTTGATGATTTCAATGATAAAGTTCAGAATACCGTTGCTCAGTGCGTCTGACACATTATTCACATAATGCACAACACGCACCAGAATTTTACCGTGCGGCCGGTTGTCATAATAAGCAAACGGCAGCGCCTGCAAATGGTCAAACAAATCCTTACGAATATCATGAATAATGTTCTGGCCTACTTTGGCGACAATTACCATACGGATCGTATTAAAGCCGATATTGACAATGATGGTCAACGTCAACAGTAGCGCCAGCTGAACCAGATAGGGCACATTTTTCTCCGGAATGGCGACATCCAACGCCCGCTGTACCAGCAACGGCCCCGTCAGGCCGACGACACTGCCCACAGCGCTCAGCAGCAGCGCAAAAATCATGCTCCACTTATACCGCACCACATAGACCATTACTTTTTTCAGGTTGTCAAAATTAAATGGGGATTCCAGCTCCTCGTCCACGTCAAAACGGTTACGCGCCAACGTCATCGCCTCCTTCGTCCACATTGTTCTGCAAGGCCCAAATATGGTAATAGTAGTCATGGTTTTCCAGCAGCTGGGCATGCGTGCCCTGCTCCCGGATTTTGCCCTCGTCCAGAATAATAATCCAATCTGCATCCTGAACAGAAGAAATCCGCTGTGCAATAATTACCTTTGTGCACAGAAAATCCAAGTGGCGCAGCTGGTCCTGAATATACTGCTCCGTCTCCATGTCGACCGCAGAGGTCGTGTCGTCTAAAACCAAGACTGAAGGCTGCATTGCCAGCGCCCTTGCCAGAGAGATTCTCTGCCGCTGCCCGCCGGAAAGGCCCACGCCGCGTTCGCCAATCAGCGTGTCGTAGCCCTCCTCCATCTTTTTGATAAAGCCGTCGGCATCGGCAATCCTGGCAAACTTCTGCACATCCTCAAAGGAAATATTTTCCGCGCCATAGGCGATGTTGCCTTCGACCGTATCGGAAAACAGGAAAACATCCTGCATGGCGGGGTTTACCGTTCTATGTAGGTCGGACAGATACATATTCTGTATATTTTCACCATCCAGCAATACCTCGCCGCTTGTCGGCTCATAAAAGCGCTCCAGCATATTTACCACGCTGGTTTTTCCGGAGCCGGTAGGGCCCATAATACCGAGTGTCTGCCCGGGCTTGATGTGAAAGCTGATATCATCCAGAATAACATTGCCGTCGATTTGAAATGAAACATTTCTAAACTCTACATCGCCCTTACAGCGTTCCGGAAGCGCGTGCGCCGCGCTGCGGTCAATAATGCTGGGCTGGGCATAGAAAATTTCCATAACCATTTGGCAGGAGGCGAAAAAGCGCTGAATATCGTTGATGATCATCGCAAGGTTGGTCAGCGGGTTGGAGAGCGCCCAGGTCAGGGAGTTAAATAGCAGCATTTCGCCCGGCGTCAGCTCCCCATTAATCATGAAAATACCGCCTACCAGCAAGGTCGTAATCGTAAGCGACTGTGACAGCAGGCTTATCAACGGGTTAAACTTAACGCTGACGTAGGTTGTCTTTAAGTTGATGTCACGGAACTCCTCGTTCCGCTCTTCAAACTTTTCCTTTTCAAACTCCTCGGCCGCAAAAGCCTTGACCACACGGTTGCCGGCAATATTCTCCTGCGCCACGGTGTTCAGCAAAGAAAGCTTGTGGCGCACCTGAATAAACATTGGATGGATGATTTTTGAAAACATCCGAGTGATAATCATAATAATAGGCGTAATGATTACCAGGCAGAGCGTCAGCTTAACATTGACGGAAAGCAGAAAAATAAAGGTGACCAGGAAAATTACGACCGAGTCCACCGTCATGTAGGAAATCCACGCCGTGCAGTGGCGCAGTAAATCCAGGTCGTTCGTCATACGGGTCATCAGGTCGCCGGTACGAAAACGGCCCAGAAAATGATAATCCTGTTCCTGAATTACCTTAAACATTTGCCTTCTTACGTCGTCAATCAACGTCTGGCTATTTTTTTCAAGACAAATGACCATGAGGTAACGCAGCGTCAGCCGAATAATCTGAACAAGGAGCATTGCCCCCAAAATGGGAAGCAGCAGGGTCGTGTCCTGCGGCGTAATGACGTTGTCGATCAGCATTTGTGAAAGCCTCGGGTTGACTACCAGCATAGCCGAAGTAATCGCTGAAAGAACCAACCCCACAACAAACAGCTTGCGTTTGCTGCCCATGTACTTCCAGAGCCATTTCAATTGTAACAAAAAGCATACCCCCTCCACACAAGCTCTTTTTAGGTACCACGAAATGATAAACCTTTTGTTTTCTTTTTTCTACCCCTAATTTGAAATTTTGAATAATTTGTAACAATGCATAAAAACCGCCTAAATTCATTCTACAGCTTGTTTAAATCTCCTTTCTCTTTCTTCTTATTTTCAGCATAAAAGCCCAACGTTCATCATAGACGAACGCTGGGCTTTTGTCCAAAAACGAAAAGTGTGCGCGAAAACAGGGCTCCCGGCCCTCGCAGGCCTATCCCACCGAAAAATACCGCAAACGCCGCCCTCACCCTAGAGGCCCCGGGGGCCGTTTTTCTCCGCAGTTCCACATTCACAGCAGAATCACCACTTCCTTTTTATTTGGGTAGTGCCTGCTCAAAATTCTTCAAGGCGCGGTCGGGCCGGCCAAATTTCTTCCTGCTGTTCCAGACAAAGACATAAAATTCAATTCCTATCTGTATATATTCTAATTTTATATACAAACAGGATGTAAAAATAAGCAAATAAACTCGTTATTTTAATTTTTTGCTATATCTCGCCCGAATGTAAAATAAAATTACTCCCTGGTTAAAAACACCTCGCAGCAGCCGGGGCCCATCAATAATGTACGCTCGCCGCCTGCGCAGGCATAGCCGTCTGGCACCCGGACACGCGCCTCGGCATTCCATGGCACCTGCACCGTCATCAAAAGGCGATCCGCCTCCTTTTTCCAGCTGCAGCGAACCGTGCCGCGGGTCGTCTCATAAGCTGCCGTCACCCGGTTTAAGCCTTCAGGCACAGAGGGCCTCAGCTCTATCCCGCCGACAGCCAGGCCGCTTTCATCGCGTATGCCGCCCAGCGCTTTCAGGAACCAGATGGTAAAGGCCCCCAGCATCGGGTGGTCATGCGAGTTCATGTAATTGCCTGTCAGGTTCTCCCAGCGCTCCCAAATGGTGGTCGCGCCGTTTTCAAGCATAAAGCCGAGGCTGGGGTAAGTCGTCTGCCCAGCCAGACGGTAGGCAATATCGTCCAGCCCTTCTCGGTTCAGCAGTTCATAAAGGTACTTGGTCATCTGGTTTCCCGTTGTCGTATGGTACTGGTTTTCATCCACAATATTGAGCAGCAGGTTTCTCAGTACCCGCTCTTTCTGATCTGGCGGCACGATGTCAAGGAAAAGCGGGAAAATATTGCAGGCCTGAACATTGGTGCCATAGCAGCCCTCTTCTCGATTAAGGTAAGCGCGGTTCACCGCCTCCTTCACCTGTTCCTTCTCCGCGGCAAAGCATGCGGCTTCCTGCGGGAGCCCTAGCACACCGGCTGCTTTCTCCATTATGTAATAATCATAGTATAAATAACCGGTTGTAATAATTGGCGCCGGGATATTGGCAGGCAGGGCATCCACACCCCGCATTAGCAGCGCCTGAGTCATTGGCGGGGCCCATTCCCCGCAGAAACGGTCGATAATCAGTCCCGCGCCGTCGCGCTGCGAGGCCTTGAAGGCCACATATTTTTTCATGGCCTCATAATGGCGGCTCAGCGGCTGCAGGTCGCCATAAAACTGGTAGTAGAACCAGGGGAGCAGCACCAGCACGCTTGAGATATGGGAAGCCGGAAGGTCGCCGAAGAAATACGGGGCCGTATCCGGGATGGCGCCGGTGTCCGGGTCCTGGGCATCCGCCAGGTCATTGAGCCATTTTTCATAAAAAAGCGCCATGTCAAAATTATAAAGGCCTTCCTCAAAACGGACCGTCATGTCATTGATCCAGCCCAGGCGCTCGTCACGCTGCGGGCAATCCGTCGGCACACTGTGCAGATTGTTCTGTTCCGTGCGCAGCATCGCATCGTAAATTTTATTGAGCAGTTCATTATCACAGTCAAAGGCGGAGGCCCGCTTTACGGCCGTGTGCACGCAATGCGCCCGCACCTCTTCGATCATCACCCCTGCCGTCATCTCAATCTGAACATAGCGGAAACCATGGTAGGTAAAACGCGGGTGGTAAACAGCCGCCTCCTGTTCCCCCAGAATATAGGTGTCTGTCGCGCGCGCATAGCGCAGATTTTTCTGGTTCACCGTGCCGTCGGCATTCAGTACCTCACCGTAACGCAGCGTTACGCTGCCGCCCGCGCTCCCTTTTACCCGGATCTGTACCCAGCCGGCGATATTTTCACCAAAATCCGCAACCAGCTTGTAGTCCTCATCCTCCGTATAAGCCAGGTAGGCCGGCTTCAGCTCCCGCACCACCTCAATGGACGGCATAAGCTGGCACACGAGCCTTCCTGCAGGGGCGCCGGCCTCCACAGCCGGAGACCATTCCTGCGGCTGGGGCCGGTAGCCCCGGTCGCGCCAGCCTGCCTTTTCCAACCGGGCATCATACAGTTCGCCGTCATAAATACTGTTCTCTCTGACGGCGCCCGCGCTGCAAAGCCATGAACCGTCTGCACCTGTTGAAAAGCAGGTATCATCCAGGGCCACCTTGCATAAAAGCCGCGGCGTCCCCAGCCAGGCCGGGTAACGGTTGACCAGCTTTTTCATTCCTTCATGCCGGTGCCCATACCAGCCCTCGCCCAGCTCCACAGCCAGCACGTTTTCTCCTTTTTCCAACAGCGCGGTAACATCAAAGCAGCGGTAGAGCACCGTTTTCCGGTAATCCGTCCAGCCTGGGTCCAAAACGCTGGACCCAATCTTTTTTCCGTTTAAATAGGCCTCAAAATAGCCGAGCCCGCTGATGTAAATTCTGGCCAGCTTCGGCAAATCCGCCACCGTGAAGGTTTTACGCACCAGGGTTGAAACCCCCTGCTGCGCACAGGGCATCTGAATCCAGCTCCCCTGCCAAGCCGCGGCATCCAGCAGTCCTGTTTCAAAGCAGGACTCGCCCTGCAAACGGGCGCACGGCTCCGGCTCTGACCACCTTCTCAGAGAAACCTGCACCTGCCACCGGTAGCGCTGCCGGCCAGCAAGCGGCAATCCGTCGTATTCCACCGCACAGGAGCGGTTTGAAAAGACCTCGCCGCTGTCCCAGACCTCCTGCTCCCCGCGCCAAACATGGACACGGTAGGAAACCTGAACCGTATTTTCCCATTCCCCGTTCACCCGCCATGCAAAACGCGGCTTCGGGTTCTGCACGCCAAGCGGCTCTTTCAAATATTCACAAGTTAACTGCATGTTCTCTCCAGACCTCAATGCCATTGGTCAAAACAACCCCTTTCTATATGTCCCATTTTACCCATTTCCCGCCGGGATTTCAACCCAAAATCACAAGAAATGATATGTTTTTTTATACAGAAAAGAAAAGCGGTTTTCTTATTCCCTGAAGTATTTATTTTCCTGCAGCGCTCCTATTGAAATCCGCCGTTTTAAAGGCTATACTTATTTTTAAGCAACGCCGATGCTAAAATATTCGGTACAGCACGGCATTTCCCGCGGCGCTTAAAACCTTGTGAGCCTGCCGGGCGGACTAATAGACGAAATTATGATAAAAGGTAAAAGGTTGTAGGCATGATAACTGGAGATTTAAGGGAAAAAAGTGAAAAGTACTGCGAATGCTTTGAAAGCCTGTGCGGGGCGGCATGCGCCGTGTTCGACGTGGGGGAAGTAAAAACGCTCTTTCAATGCCCCGGCGGCGCAGGCTTCTGCGACAACTGCTCACACTGCCAGGCCCAGTACAGTTACCTGTACGGCTGCCACGAGGCCTACCGCTGGAACGGCAAATATATCTATTATTGCCCCGCCGGGCTTGTATTTATTGCCTCGCCCCTCTCAGATGCGACCGGAGAGCTCGCCGGGGGCATTGTTGCCGGCCCCATCGTAATGGGGGAACCGCAGGACACCCTCTCAGAGCTGCCGCAGGATTTACACAAAAGCATTCAGGCCCTGCCGGTTTTCTCCACCCGTAAGACCAACCATATCGCGGAGACGCTCTCACTGGTCACCTCCTCCATTAGCGGGCTGCCGCACAGCCGCATGGGGAATTTTGTCTATGAGCAGGAGCAGCTGCTCAAGGATATTTATTCCGTGCGGGAGCGAAGCCTCAGCGAGGCCCGCAACCCATACCCCATTGAGGATGAAAAAAAGCTGCAGGCCATGATTCGCAACCGGGACAAGGCCGGCTCTCAAAAGATGATAAACCAGCTGCTGAGCCACATTTTTTTGGCCAGCGACTTTGAGTTGGACGAGATCAAGGCGCGCGTCATTGAGCTTGTAGTGCTGCTCTCGCGTGCGACAATCGATGCCGGCGCCGACATCAATGAAATTTTCCGCTTCAGTAAAAATTACTTCCACGATATTGAACAGTTTCATTCTATTGAGGAGCTCAGCGTCTGGCTCACCGGGATTATGCACCGCTTCATCAACTATTCCTTCGATTTCCGCCAGATTAAGCATGCGGACTCCGTCTATAAGGTGATGGAATATGTGCGGGATAATTTTGACAAAAAGCTGACGCTCGATGAAATTGCCCGCAACGTCTACCTGAGCCGCTCCTATCTAAGCCGGGTTTTCAAGGAGGAAACGGGCCAGAACCTCTCTGCATACATCAATTCCGTGCGCATTGACAAAAGCAAAATCATGCTGATGGACAGCAATGTAAATCTGGCCGACATTGCAAACCTCTGCGGGTTTGAGGACCAGAGCTATTTTATCCGCGTTTTTAAAAAGCTGGTGGGCGTCTCGCCTAAAAAATATCGGGACAGCCGCGGGCACATTTGAAGAAACCGCAATAAAATTTTATAATTGGCAATAAAATTCTATAAAAACGTTTCTCAACACAATAAAATAAGGACATGAAAACAAACACATTGTGAAGGAGAAATTGTTATGGCAATATTGGAAGATATTTGCAGCTTTCTGCAAAAGGGCCGCGCCCCAAAGGTAAAGGAGCTTGTCCAGCAGGCCATTGACGAAGGGCTGCCCGCAAAGGATATCCTTGAGCAGGGCCTGCTCAGCGGTATGACCATCATCGGCGAAAAGTTCAAGAACAACGAGGTTTTCGTGCCAGAGGTTTTGATTGCCGCCCGCGCAATGAACGCCGGCATCACCATTTTGAAGCCTCACCTTGTTTCCGCCGGCGTAGAGTCCAAGGGCACGGCAGTTATTGGCACCGTGCGCGGCGACCTGCATGACATTGGCAAGAACCTGGTAAAAATGATGATGGAAGGCAAGGGCATCACCGTCATTGACCTTGGTGTAGACGTTTCCCCCGAGCAGTTCTATGATGCCGCCGTTGAAAATAAGGCGCAGCTTGTATGCTGCTCTGCACTGCTGACCACCACCATGAACGAGATGAAAAATGTCGTAGAGATCTTCGAGGAAAAGGGCATGCGCGATGCTGTCAAGATCATGATCGGCGGCGCTCCTGTAACCGAGAGCTTCTGCCAGGCGATCAAGGCGGACTGCTATACCCCGGATGCCGCCTCCGCCGCGGATGCCGCATTGAATTTCTGTATAGCTTCTTGAGCATGGGCAAACCGAAGGCTCCCGGAATGATGCCGGGAGCTTTTTTTATTATTCTTTTCAATTCAGGATTGACCCGCAAGAGGGATTCCCTTATAATAACCTCACCGATACCTTCATATTTTAAAAAGCTAGGTGACAACTTATGCCATTCATTAAAATTCAAATGGACCATATGCTCCGGGAAATCCCCTATGAGCCCGATGCCGCCCTTCCGCTTTCGGATCTTCTTGAAAGCGCCGGGGTTTCCATCAATAAACCCTGTGCCGGAACCGGACGCTGCGGAAAGTGCCGGGTTCAGGTAACCGGGGAGCTCTCCGCCCCCACCGGCCAGGAACTGTCCCTGCTGGGCGAAGAAGCGCTGCAAAACGGAATCCGGCTGGCCTGTATGGCTCACGCGTTGGGCGACATCACCGTGGCCCCGCTACAGGAGCAAGGGGCCCTGGCCATTGAATCAGGTGTTATCCTGCCGGAAATCTCGCTTTCCCCCCTAGGCGGAAACGGCAGCCGCTATGGCGCCGCCATTGATATTGGTACCACCACCGTCGCCGCCTACCTGTATGACCTGGCGTCCTGCCGGTTCCGGGCCAAAGGCGGGGCGCCCAACCCGCAAGCTGTTTTCGGCGCGGACGTCATCTCCCGCATCGAGCAGTCTCTTGCTGGAAACAGAGGCCCGCTCTCGGAAAAGATTGTGGACTGCATCAACACGCTGCTCAAAAGGCTTGCTCAGGAAACCGGCATTTCTAACCGGGAAATTGACTGTGTTGTCATTACAGGAAACACCACCATGCTGTACCTGCTGACGGCGCAGGACCCCGACTGCCTTTCACATGCTCCCTTTGACGCCGGCCGCCTTTTCGGCGAGAGGCTCTCACCGGCGGAATTGTCCATTGACATCTGCCCGGACGGCCTTCTCTATCTGCCGCGCTGCATCTCCGCGTTTGTCGGCGCAGATATTACCACCGCTATCCTCTCCTGCGGGCTATGGCAGGCAGACAGACCCGAGCTGCTGCTGGACATCGGCACCAACGGCGAGATTGCGCTCTGCCATGACGGGCAGCTACTCTGCTGCTCCACCGCCGCCGGCCCGGCTCTGGAGGGCGCGGGGATCTATATGGGGATGACCGCGCTACCGGGCGCCATCGACCATGTTTACCTGACCGGCGGTAAAATTACCTATACCACCATCGGCGGTGCGGAGGCAAAGGGCATCTGCGGCTCCGGTATTCTGGATGCTGCCGCTGTCCTGCTCGATGCGGGCATGCTGGATGAAACCGGCGTTATTCTGGAGGAGGACCACGACTTCCTCAACATGATTACGGAAAAGGATGACCAGCCCGCTGTAGCCATTGGCCCCGTTATCCTGACGCAAAAGGATATCCGCGCCATTCAGCTTGCTAAAAGCGCAATCTGTGCCGGAATCCTGACCCTGCTGGACACCGCCGGCATTCAGCCTGACGAGGTTGCCTCCTTTTTTATTGCGGGGGGCTTCGGTAACTATATCTCCATTCCCAGCGCCGTCCGCATCGGCCTCATACCGGGCCCGCTGGCTGAGAAAGCAAAAATTCTCGGCAACGCAGCAGCAGCAGGCGCCATCGCCACCCTGCTTCAGGAATCCAACGCCGGGGCCTCCTATTCCCTGGCGGAGGCGGCCCAAACAGCCGACCTTTCCTCCAGTCCTATCTTTATGGACCATTATATGGACTGCATGATGTTCCCGGAAAGCTGACCCGAAAGCATTGTCTGGGCAGCCTTCAGCTTTTACCGGGCCCCTTTGTTCGTCCCCGGCGGAGGCGGGAGCTCATCCCCTGGAAACAATAACAAAAAAACGGCGCGCCGGTTCGTTTCCGGCGCGCCGTTTTTTCAGTGCAAACCAAGCGGCGGCTTACAGGCTTTTTACCGCGTTGTTCAACCGATCCATGGCCTCCTCCAAAACAGAGCGTGGGCAGGCGGCATTCAGCCGCGCGAACCCGCTGCCGCCCTCACCGAATGCGGCGCCCTGGATCAGCCAGATCTTTGCCCTATGCCCCAGAAAATGCTCCAGTTCCTCATCGGACAGCCCTAAAGCCCGGAAATCCAGCCACAGCAAATAGGTGCCTTCGGGCCGCTGGAAGCGAACCTGTGGTATTTGCGTTTTTAAATAGCGCTCAATAAAATCGATATTTCCCGCCAGATAGGCGAGCAGCTCGTCCAGCCATTGCCTGCCGTAACGGTAGGCCGCTTCACAGGCAACCAGTCCCATGGCGTTGACACCGCTAACCGCGACTCTGCCCATCTCTTCCTGGAACCTTTTGCGCACCGTATAATCTGGGATAAAGATGTTGGAGGCCTCCAGGCCCGCGAGATTAAAGGTCTTGCTTGGCGCTGTACAGATGATGGAGTTAAAGGCGTGCTCTGCCCCCAGGCTTGCGAACACGGTGTGCCGGTGGCCCGGATAGGTAAAGTCGCAATGGATCTCATCACTGACTACCAGCACATTATGCTTCAGGCAAATCTCTCCCATTTTACGGAGCTCCTCTTCCGTCCATACCCGGCCAACCGGGTTGTGGGGACTGCAAAGCAGGAACAGCTTGACCTCATGCTCAATAATTTTTTTCTCAAAATCAGCATAATCCACAGTGTAGATTCCATCTGTGCAATGAAGCGGGTTAACCACCAGTTCCAGCTTATTGGACTTTACCACCCCCGCATAGGGGTCGTAAACCGGCTGCTGGATCAAAACCTCGTCGCCTTCCCGTGTGAGCGCCCGCACCGCTGTTGCCAGCGCAAAGACCACGCCCGGCGTCTTTACCATCCAATCCCGCCGGGCCTCCCAGCCAAAATAATCGTGAAACCAGCCGGCGACTGCCTCGTAGTAGCTTTCACCGCTCTCAGAATAGCCGAAAATACCATGCCGGCTGCTTTTTTCCAGCGCCTGCGAAACCTCCTTTGGGATACGGAAATCCATATCCGCTACCCAAAGCGGAATCACGTCCTCCGGCAGTCCCCTGGCCCGGATTAAATCGTATTTTACCGCATTGGTATGCCGGCGGTCTATCACTTCGTCAAACTGATACATTCTTTTAGGCTCCTCTCAAATCTCTAATCCGCATCCTGAAACAGCGGGGTGGAAAGGTAGCGCTCCCCAGAGTCGGGCAGAAGCACCACGATATTTTTGCCGCGGTAGGCCTCTCTTTCAGCCAGCTTCGCGGCGGCAGCAAGCGCGGCGCCCGATGAAATGCCGACAAGCAGCCCTTCCGTTCCGGCGACCAGGCGGCTTGCTTCGTAGGCCTCTTCCTCCTGCACCGCGGCAATCTCGTCATAAATACCCGTATTCAGGATTTTCGGCACAAAGCCCGCGCCAATGCCCTGAAGGCCATGCGGCCCAGCCTGGTCCTTGGAAAGAACCGGTGATTTTGCAGGCTCTACCGCCACCACCCGAATAGCCGGGTTCTTACCTTTCAGGTATTCCCCGGCGCCGGTCAGCGTACCGCCCGTTCCCACACCTGCCACAAAAACGTCCACGGTTCCATCGGTGTCCCGCCATATTTCAGGCCCTGTTGACGTGCGGTGCGCCTCCGGGTTGACAGGGTTGACAAATTGGCCCGGGATAAAGCTTGTTTCCGGCATGGCGGCCGCCAGCTCCTGCGCCTTGTCAATTGCGCCCTGCATTCCCTTGGCGCCTTCCGTCAGCACCAGCTCCGCGCCATAGGCCTTCAGCAGATTTCTCCTTTCAACGCTCATAGTCTCCGGCATTGTCAAAATGACCCGGTAGCCGCGGGAGGCCGCCACACTGGCCAGTCCAATGCCTGTATTGCCGCTTGTCGGCTCAATGATTACATTTCCGGGCTTCAGCAGCCCCCTCTGTTCTGCATCCTCAACCATCGCCTTGGCTACGCGGTCCTTTACACTGCCTGCCGGGTTCAAATATTCCAGCTTTCCGATCAGCCGGGCCGGGATATTCCGGGCCTGCGCATAACGCGCCAGCTCAAGCAACGGCGTGTTGCCCACTAGGTCTGTCAGTCTGTTATAAATCTTCATTGCCTTTCCTCTTCTCCATTATGGTCGGGCCTGTTTTACCCTAATTGCCTCTTTCCGCGGAAAAACGGCAAAAAAGCCCGCGCCGCCTAATTGGCCAAACGGCAACCAGCATAGCGCCGGGCCAGGATGAGCGAGCTTTTTAAATTAAGTATACCCTGCGAAAATAAAAAGTCAATTGTTAAAATCAGTCACGGGGAAAATTTGCCATGAAACCCCAACGGCACACACAGCCGTCAGGTGAAGCCCCCGGAGTAAAACGGTTTACGCCCAAGAACACGATGCAACAAAACCGGCTCCGCCTGAAAACGGAACCGGTTTTGTTATTAAGTGATCATACTCAAAGGGCCTTCCAATTTGCTGCAAAGCGCCCGAAGCTTTTCCAGCGGATAAGCGCCCAGCAGGGCTAACGCACCCTCCTGCGCATCGGCAGAGGAAAGCTGCAGCTCACTCTGTAAAAAAGAATGGAGCAATATGCAGCCATGCTCGTACGCCTCAGCCACCTCCAGGCCGCGGGCCGTCATCTGCAGCACGGAAAAACGCCCTTCCTCAAGCAGCTCCAGACGTACCAGCTGCACCGCCATGCGGTGAACGCTCGGCTTTGCCACACCGAGTTTACCGGCCACATCCAGCAGGCGAACCCGCCCGTTTTTCTGCAATTGATAAATCATAATCAAATAACGCAGCTGTGCAGTTGTCAAATTCATACATGGCAACCCCATGCGGCTTGGAAATCATACATTCCCGTTCTCCTAACTTTAATGCTTATGGCACATGGATGAGCTGGGGCAGTCCTTACAGCCGCAGCCGCAGGAGGAGCGGCCCTTTTTCCGGTCCTTCACCATCTTGCGTATAATCAGAACAACCACAAGCAAAAGCAGCAGGCTGATTATGATTGTCGCCAGGTTATTCACGAAAAATTCCCACATTTAAATTGCTCCCTTCCCGTTCGGCCGCCGCTGTTTCTTACTTCGACACCCGAACCTTTACTTTCAGGGTATTGCTCTCTTTATAAGGCCGTACCAGCAGGAAAATAATTACGGCCAGAACCAAAATTGCAATGGCGGTAAACACACCGAAACCGCCGCCGGTGAACAAGGTGCCGAGCTGGAAAATGCACAGGGAAGTCGCATAGGCGAAAACACATTGGTAGCCAATTGCGAACCAAGTCCATTTTGCACTGTTCATCTCTCTCTTAATGGCGCCGATAGCCGCAAAGCAAGGTGCGCACAGAAGGTTGAAGACCAGGAACGAATATGCGGACAGCGCCGTAAAGGAGGCCTGCATATTGGTCCAGATCTGCCAGCCGTTCTCAGCAACCTCATCAAAGCCGCCATAGAGTACGCCAAAGGTGCCAACGACGTTTTCCTTCGCAATCAGGCCGGTAATTGCCGCAACCGCAGCCTCCCAGTGGCCCCAGCCCAGCGGAGCGAAGATCCAGGCAATGGCATTGCCGATGACCGCCAGAATACTGCCGCTGATTTCAACCTTGCCGAAGCCTCCGTCTGTAAATCCGTAGTTTGAAGTGAACCACACTAGGATTGTTGCAAGCAGAATAATGGTACCGGCCTTTTTAATAAAGGACCAGCCGCGCTCCCACATGCTGCGCAGCACGTTGCCGACCGTCGGCAGGTGGTACGCAGGCAGCTCCATGACAAACGGAGCGGGATCCCCGGCGAACATCTTTGTTTTCTTCAGGATGATGCCGGAAACAACAATAGCAGCCACACCTACAAAATAGGCGCTCGGGCTGACCCACCAGGCGCCATTGAACAGTGCGCCGGCAATCAGGGCAATAATTGGCAGCTTCGCGCCGCACGGAATAAAGGTAGTCGTCATAATCGTCATTTTGCGGTCGCGGTCATTTTCAATGGTACGCGAGGCCATGATGCCGGGAACGCCGCAACCGGTGCCGATCAACATCGGGATAAAGGATTTACCGGAAAGGCCGAATTTACGGAAAATCCGGTCCATGATAAACGCAATACGCGCCATATAACCGCAGCCCTCCAAGAAGGCCAAGAACAAGAACAGCACCAGCATCTGCGGCACAAAGCCGAGAACGGCGCCTACACCGGCGATAATACCGTTCAAAATCAGATCCTGCAGCCAATCCGCGCAGTTAATCGCCGTCAGGCCATTTTCAACCAGCACCGGAATACCCGTAATCCAGGGTCCATAGGCGGCGGGATCCGGCTCCTCTGCGGCAACAGCCGTCTTGAAGTCCTCCAACGAAACAGGCACCGTCTCCTCTACCTCACCGTTATCATCGAGAAATTCCGCCGTGCCCGTGACATTTTTTGCGGCGGCGGCCTCCTCAAACGCGCTGATAACAGACGCATCCGGTGTTTCAGACTCCAGCGTCTCATTCAGCGCCGCCACATCGACACCGGCGGTTTCGGCAGCCTCGATAAAGGCATCCCGCTTCGTCACCTCCGCGTCGTACTCTCCGGTCGCCTCCTCATAGGAAGAAGCACCGATGCCGAACAGATGCCAGCCGTCTCCAAATACCCCGTCGTTGGCCCAATCTGTTGCAATGGTGCCCACCGTGGTTACAGAGACATAATAAACAATAACCATGACAATCGCAAAAATCGGCAGCGCCAGCCAGCGGTTGGTGACAACCCGGTCAATTTTATCAGAGGTAGTCAGCTTAGACTTTGTATTTTTCTTTGTATAACATTTTTTGATAATGGACGAAATATATGTATAGCGCTCGTTTGTAATGATGCTTTCCGCGTCGTCGTCCAATT
>JABLTR010030984.1_pt1 | contig 19618 bp, 17 predicted proteins | sample 7160071 | NCBI WGS metagenome assembly JABLTR01 (sample SAMN14651230, study PRJNA627086) | human gut metagenome | isolation source: feces | host: Homo sapiens | reverse complement strand
CGCAGCAGACCGCCGGACAGTTTGCCGGGCCGGAACTTGCGGAAGTCCTGGAGTCCGACGAATTCGATGGACTCCTCGACCAGCGGCGCGCGGTCGGTTTTCTTCGGCACGTACAGCGAGCAGAAGTAGTCGATGTTTTCGGTGACGGTCAGTTCGTTGAACACGGCCACGTTCTGCGGCACGATGCCGATACGACGTTTCAGCGCGTAGGAGGTCGGCGTCATCGGCTGGCCGAACACGCGAATCGTGCCCGAATCGTAGGTGAGCAGCGCGAGGATGCAGTTGATCGCGGTGGTTTTGCCGGACCCGTTCGGTCCAAGCAGCCCGAAAATCTCGCCCTGGTTCACGTCAAGGTCAAAATAGTCGAGCGCCACCATGTCGCCGTAGCGTTTGACCAGTTGGCTGACGTGCACGGCCAGAGCCGGGTTGGTTGTCGAGTCGTGTTCGGAAGCTCTGTTGTCGGTTGTCATAGTCACTCCCTTCCTTGGCGATTCCATCATCCCAAGAAGGGGCCGGACGCCGCCACAGGCAAACGTCACGACTTGGCCGTACAGGCGTGACATTTGTCATTACAGTCCTTCGGCGTCGGTCTTCATGGCCTTGTACACCTTATCGACCGGCATCAGGCTGATCTCGTCCATCGAATAGTTGGACGCCCTGTGGCTTTGCGTAATCATCGGTATCATCCCTTTACGGTTGTGTCGACGACATCCGACGCTTGTGCCTCATCTATTCGGGAAGTGTAGGCCCGTTGTCTTGGACCGTCATGCGGGTAATTCCGCACGCCCGTCAAGTTCGTCGTGTTCCGCACACCGCTAGACTGGTGGTGGAAGAGCGTCGAGCCGGGGAGGTGCCATGCGCGTGTTGGCCGAGATGGGCTTGCTACTCGTGTTGGGCCTGGCTTTGGCCTGGCTTGTCGGGCTACGGTCCGATGGCGTGTTCATCGCCGGCCTGCTGTTGGCCGTTTCCGTCGCCGGATTGGTGGAATGGCTGCGTCCCGCGCAATGGTCTTGGGTCTTGTGTACGGCGTATCTCGTCATCGCCGTGGCGGTGCCTTCATGGTGCGCGTTCATGCCGCTCATCGCCTACGATACTGCACGGCTGCCGGCCCTCGCCTCGACCGGAGCCCGGGCTGGGGCACGGACTGCGGCAAGTGGCCGCTCCCCCAGTGTCTCGCGGACCGCGGCCTCTCGCCGTTCCCTTGCCGATGCAATGCGTTCGGCCCCGTGGCTTTCGGCCGCCGCGCGCTGGATATGGGTGTTGCCGCTGATCGCGCTCTGGTTCGCCCGTGGCACCGACCGTCTCCAGACGCTGGTGATGACGCTGGTCGCCCTGCTTGGATTCGTTCTGGGCCGGGCCCGCGCCTCCTCGGACGAGGCGCGGCGCGCGTTGCTGCACGCGCAGGACAGGGCGCGCGAATCCTCGCGGGCCACTCGTTCGCGCATCGCCGACATCGATGAGGAACGCGCCCAGTCGATTCGCATGGCGACCCTCGGCGAGCGCACGCGTATCGCCCGGGAGATCCACGACAATGTGGGCCATCTGCTGACCCGCGCGATCATGCAGGCGCAGGCCGGCAAAACGGTGGCCAAGGCGACGAACGATACGGTCGCTGCGCAAGGGTTCGCCACGTTGGGTGCGACGTTGGATGATGCGATGACGATGGTGCGCCGTTCGGTGCATGATCTTGAGGATGATGGCACTGATTTCGCCGCGCAGATCGATGATGCCGTCACGTCGTTCGACGGCATCTCCCCCGGTTTCGCCGTGACGCTGGCCAACGATATCGCCAAGGCGCCTGCGCCGGTCTCGCGCTGTTTCGCGACCGTGATTCGCGAGGCATTGTCGAACGTGGTGCATCACAGCGCGGCGCGCGAGGCGAGCGTGACGTTGCGTGACTTCCCCGCGTTCTGGCAGTTGGTCATTCAGGATCCGGGGCCGGCCGTGTCCGAGTCCGATGGGTCCCGGACGGCCGCTGCCCGCCCGCGTGCGATGCGCGCCACGCACGTCGGCTCGCGACTCGCCGCCGACGGCGTTGCCGATATGCGTGGTTCGGCCGATGAGCTGATGCGCGGCATGGGTTTGGCGGATATCGAATCGCGCGTGCGCGCCCTTGGCGGCACCGCGGTCTGCGGGCCGTATGAGGACGGCTGGCGTGTGTTCGTATCCGTGCCGAAGAAGCGTTGGACCATGGAATCGAGGGATTGATGAGAATCGCAATCGTGGATGATGATCCGATCGTCTGCCAGTCGTTGGAGACGATTCTGACGGCCACCGGCACGGCCGAGGTGCTATGGATGGCAAATGACGGAGACGCCGCCGTGCGCCGTTATTTCGAGACACCGGCGAGCCGACCGGACGTGCTGCTGATCGATATTCAGATGCCCGGCACCAGCGGTTTGGATGCCGCGCGCGAGATTCTGGCCACGGACCCGGCCGCGCGCATACTGTTCCTGACCACGTTTGCGGACCAGTCGTATATCGCGCAGGCGATGGGACTTGGCGCCAAGGGCTATCTCATCAAACAGGATGTGGCGGCGGTCGGGCCCGCGCTGCAGGCGGTGATGGCCGGTCAGGTGGTGCTCGGCGCGGAAGTGCTCGGCAAGCTCACCGAACGAACTCCGGATCCTGCCGATTCCGACGATTCCAGAGATACCGCCGATTCCATCGAGGGCCTGCTTGGCGAGCGCGAACGTGAGATCACCGCGCTGGTCGCCGAGGGCCTCGATAACCGCGACATCGCCGCCAGACTGTTCCTGAGCGAAGGCACGGTCCGCAATCGCATCAGCGCGATACTGGACAAGCTCGGCCTGACCAATCGCACCCAACTCGCCATCCTCTGGCTCAACGCCCATAGGTGAGGGGCTTTTGGTCAAGTAGGCCTCTCCCTCCGACATCGCTTCGCGATGCCACCTCGAACGCGATTCAGGACAGCTTGCAGCTGACCTCTTATTCGCTCGTTGTCACTCACCCTCGCCTAAAAACGCCTCCGGCGTTTTCTTCACGGCTCGGCTCATCAGAGGGAGGTTGTGAAAAACCAACCTCAGCTGTTTTTCATGACGATACTGTCGATGGTGTTGGCCACGCGCTCGCAGTCGTCGGAGCACTGTTCGAGGTGACGGTAGACGTCATGCCAGGCGAACACCTGCAGCGGATCGGTGCAGGTGGTGTGCAGCGTGCGCATCGACTCGATGAACAGGTGGTCGGCGTCCGTTTCGATCGTGTTGATGGCGAACACCAGTTCGCGCAACGTCTTGGAATGCCGGAATCGCGGCAGTTCGTTGACCAGCTCGCAGATGCTTTCCGTGGCGCGCACCACCATATCCGACATCTGGACCGCGTCGTCGCGCATGTCGGTCACGTTGTCGTAGTACATGCGGTTGAGCACGCCTTCGATGCTGTCGGTCACGTCGTCGAGCACGTGGCCGAGCTCGTCGATGTCCTCGCGGTCGAACGGCGTGATGAACGCGGTCACCAGTTCGTCCATCATGTCGTGGCGCACCTCGTCCGCTGACTTCTCAATCGCGTGCATGCTGTCCATGCGTTCGCGCAGCTGGCCCGGATTGAAGTCGTGCATGACCTCGGACAGCAGCTTCGCGGCCTGGCATGCGTAGTCCGCGCTGCGGCGGAATCCTTCGAAGTAGAACGTGTCTTTTTGTCTCGCCATGATGGGTGGATTCCTTTCTAGAACACGACCATGAACAGTTTGGCCATTACGAAGCTGATGAGACCGCAACCAGGGAAGGTGAACACCCAGGTGAGCATCATGTCGCGCACCACGCCGAAGTTGATGGCGGAGAGGCGGCGTACCGCGCCCACGCCCATGATGGCGCTGGTCTTGGTGTGCGTGGTGGAGACGGGGATGCCGAGCACGGTCATGACGAGCAGGCACAGCGCGCTTGACAGATCGGCCGAGAAGCCTTGGTATTTCTCGAGTTTCACCATGTCCTGGCCCACGGATTTGATGATGCGTTCACCGCCGACGGACGTGCCCACGCCCATGATGGTGCTGCACAGAATCATGAGCCAGATCGGAATCATCACACCGGTCACGCTGGGTTGGCCATTGCAGAACGCCATGCCGAGGAACAGCACGCCGATGAACTTCTGGCCGTCCTGCGCGCCGTGCATGAAGCTCATGGCCGCCGCGCCCACGATCTGCGCGTAGGTGAAGAACCCGTTGGTGCGGCGGCGGTCCATGCCAGCGCAAATCAGGGTCACGGCCTTGCATACCAACCAGCCGACGGCGAAGCCGAACAGGAGGCTTGCGACCAGACCGTAGAGCACCTTGACCCATTCTCCCATGTTGATGCCGCCGATGCCGCCTTGGATGGCGATGGCCGCTCCGGACAGGCCGGCGATCAGGCTGTGGCTTTCGGAGGTGGGTATGCCGAGCAGCGAGGCGCCCACGCTGTATACGACGATGGAGAACAGCGCCGCGCATAGGGCGATGAGCGCCGCGTTCGTGTCGCCGCCGAAATCGACCATGTTGCTGATGGTGGAGGCCACGGAGGCGTTGAGCTGCGTCATGATGAAGACGCCGAGGAAGTTGAAGATGGCCGCCATGATGACGGCGGAGCGTACGCGCATGCATCGTGTGGTCACGCAGGTGGCGATGGCGTTGGGTGCGTCGGTCCAGCCGTTGACGAAGATGACTCCCAGCGTCAGCAACGTTGTGACGGTCAGAGCCGGGTTGGAAAGCACTTGTTGGAGGAAATGCGCCAGTGAGACGTCCAAGGGGAATTAACACCTTCTTCTTCGGGGGCGGAAGCCGTCACACTGATTGTAACGGAAGAATGGCTACGTAGTTCCCATGGCGCGCGGGTTTTATGGTGTTGTTATGCTATTGCGGCCTGTCAGCAGCAACAACTGGTATTGGGGTGGAGACGGTCGTATTCCTCGCGGGCGCGAATGAATTCGACCTCGCTCATCGGTGTTTCGCCGGGATGCTCGGCCGCGAAATGCTCAAGATAATGGTCGTAGCGGGCCTCGCCGCTGATCTCACGCAGATACCAGACGATGCCGTGCCATACGGCAACGAGTTTGCCGAGCATTTTGTCTCCTTTCGCTGATTATTGGCTCCCCTTGAAAAAAGGGGAGCCAATGACGCACTACGCTGCAACCTGCCCGTTCCGCACAAGCTCATGCAGCTTGGCGCTGTATTCGCGCTGCACCTTCTTCTCAAGCGCGGTGGCGACCAGGCTGGAGGGCGCGAACCACTGGGATTCCACGAACGGCTCCTCGGACGTCGTTTCGGCACCGTACTTGCCAGCGGCGAACGTGCGCGCCACGACCACGATGCCGACTACCACGAAGACGCCCATCATGACCAGGAAGAACACGGAGAGCACGCCGTCCAGATACGCGTTGGACAGCGCGGCCTTGGCGTTGGTCAGCGCCTCGCCGGTCAGCTCGCCGGAGTCGATCTGCGCCTGATACTTGGAGGCGGTGGTGAAGTAGCTCAGCGGCCCGAAGATCTTCTGGAAGTCGGCGGTGAAGGTCACGGCGATGTCCCACACGAGCGGTACCACCGGTATCCACAGGTGCTTCCAGTAGCCCATCTTGGCCACACACACGGTGATCAGCACGAAGCAGGCGGCGGCGAGCAGCTGGTTGGAGATGCCGAAGATAGGCACCATCGCGTTGATGCCGCCGTTCGCGTCGGACACGCCCATCCACAGCAGTCCGCCCCACAGCGCGGTGGCGATCAGCGTGGTGATGATGTTGCCGGGCTTCCAGGTCGGGTCGGCGAACTTCTTGAGCTTGCGCACGTTGCCGAGCATTTCGCCGATCTGGTAGCGGGCCACGCGGGTGCCGTTGTCCACGGTGGTCAGGATGAACAGGGCTTCGAACATGATGGCGAAGTGGTACCAGAAGGCCATCGAGTCGTGGCCGCCCAGGTAGGACTTGAGGAAGTTGGCCATGCCCATGGCGAACGTGGTGGCGCCACCGGTGCGGGAGACGATGGAGGTCTCGCCGATGTCGGCGGCGGCCTGCTCAAGCGCCGCGGCGCCTTCGTAGGTCTTGGCCGCGCCGTTCTCGTCCACGGAATCCCAGGTGACCTGCATCTGGTTGCCTTCGATGTCGGAGACCTTCATCGACTCCACGGCCTTGACGGCGGCATCGGCCTGTTCGCCCGGCGTGGAGGTGGCGGAGATGCTCACGCCGGATGCGGCGGTGATCTGTGCGGCGGACATGTTGGTGGAGAAGTACACGCCCTGCGAGATGGTGATCGCGGCGATCAGCGCGATGACGGCGGTGAACGATTCGACGAGCATCGAACCGTAGCCGATCATGCGAATCTGGTTCTCCTTCTCCACGGCCTTCGGGGTCAGGCCGGAGCTCACCGCGCCGTGGAAGCCGGAGAGGGCGCCGCAGGCGATGGTGATGAACAGGAACGGGAATAGGTTGCCGGAGAAGGTCGGGCCGGTGGAGGTGGAGGCCAGTTCGGTCAGACCCGGCACCTTGACGGACGGGTTGGCGATGATGATGCCGATGACGAGCAGCACGAGCGTGCCGATCTTCATCAGCGTGGACAGGTAGTCGCGCGGGGTGACGAGCAGCCAGTGCGGCAGCGCGGCGGCGGCGAACGAGTAGATCACCAGGGCGATGACGAGCTGCTTGGCGTCCAGTGTGAACACGGCGGCCACGGCCGGGATAGAGGCGATCCATCCGCCGGCGACGATGTCGAGCACGAGCAGCACGAAACCGAGCAGCGTGGTCTCAATGACACGGCCGGGGCGCAGGAAACGCTGGTAGCAGCCCATGATCAGGGCGATCGGGATGGTCATACCGATGGAGAACACGGCCCACGGCGAGGCGGCCATGGCCTTGATGGCCACGAGCGCCAGAAATGCCATGGCGATGGCGGTCATCACCACGAGGAAGATGGATAGGATCATACCGCCGAACTTACCCATTTCATCAGTGGCCATCTGGCCCAGAGAGCGACCGCGGCGCTTGGCGGAGATCCACAGCACCAGCATGTCCTGCACGGCGCCGGCGAAAATCACGCCGAGGATGATCCACAGAGTGGAGGGCAGGTAGCCCATCTGCGCGGCCAGGATCGGGCCGACGAGCGGTCCGGCGCCGGAGATGCCGGCAAAGTGCTGGCCGAAGAGCACGCGGCGGTCGGTGCGTTCGAAGTTCGCGCCGTCATGCACGCGCTCGGCCGGGGTGGCGTTCGCGTCGTCGGTGCGCATGATCTTGATCTGGATGTAATAGGCATAGAAGCGGTAGGCGATGGCGTAGGAGCTCAGCGCCACGACCAGGAACCAGATGGCGGAGATCCGCTCACCGCGCGAGACGGCCAGAATCGCCCATCCGCAGGCACATACGATGGCGATGGCGGCCCACAGCAGGGCCTTCTTCCATGTCCATACCATTTTGGGACGCACGCCTACGGGCAGTCCCTTCGAATTGCGAATCACACGTTCGGCTTCGTCCGGCGTGTAATCGTCCTTGAATTCCAACTTGCCAGGTGCCGGGGCCTGGGCTGCGGCGGTGGTCATAATAACCCTCTGTTCCTCTTCAATAACCTTTGCGGGAAAGGTTCTCTTCATTGCGACCCTTTTGGGGTATCTCTCGTCTGCTTATGGCACTGGTTGGAAGCGTAGCCACGGCATGTAGCGCCTCAGGAAAATGTCCCAATATGTGAGCTTGGCCACATGTTCACGGACTGCGTTTCATGCCGATTACCCGGGATTCGCACCGCGATGTGCGAAAATGGACACGGTGTCAATCAGGAGGTGCACAGTGGTTGTAAGCACGGATTCGAGCCGCACAATGCCCGATTGGGTGAAGTACGGGGTGTTCTGGCACGTGTATCCGCTGGGCTTCTGCGGTGCCGATATCAGGCCCGCCGGCCCGCGCCAGTTCCATGGCCGCGGCCTTGACGCGATAATTCCCTGGCTGGAGTACGTGCGCGATCTAGGCGCGTCCGGCCTGCTGCTGGGTCCGGTGTTCGAGTCGGCGACGCATGGATACGACACGCTCGACCATATGCATATCGATGTGCGATTGGGCGGGGATGCCGCGTTCGATCAGCTTGTCGCGGCCTGCCGGGACATGGGATTGCAGGTGATGCTGGATGGCGTGTTCAATCATGTGAGCCGCAATCATCCGGCCGTTCAGGCGGCGCTTGACGAGACCGCCGGACGCTTGAATCCGGCCGACAACCCGTGGCATGGCCTGGTCCGCGCGCATGTCGGTGATAATGGCGAACCCGCTTTGGATGTGTTCGAGGGGCACGGGGATCTGGTGGCGCTGGACCATTCGGCTGACGAGACCGTTGACTATGTGGTCCATGTGATGAGCCATTGGCTGGATCGCGGAGTCGCCGGCTGGCGCCTCGACGCCGCGTATGCCGTGCCGAGCCCGTTCTGGGCGCGCGTGTTGCCGCAGGTCAAAGCCGCACACCCGTATTCGTGGATTTTCGGTGAGGTGATCCATGGCGATTACCCGCGCATCATCGAGGAATCCACGATGGATTCGATCACGCAATACGAGCTATGGAAGTCGATCCAGCATGCGCTGGAGACAGAGAACTTCTTCGAGCTGGATTGGAACTTGAAGCGGCACAACGCGTTCCTAGATTCCTTCGTGCCGCAGACGTTCATCGGCAACCATGACGTGACGCGTATCGCATCGCAGATTGGCCCGGCCAAGGCGGCGTTGGCATTGGCGGTGCTCATGACGGTCGGCGGCGTACCAAGCATCTATTACGGCGACGAACAGGGCTATGTGGGCGTCAAGCAGGAGCGTTTCGGCGGCGATGACGACGTACGTCCGAAGTTCCCCGACTCCCCTGCCGAACTGTCCACGCTGGGAGAGCCGACATACCGGCTGCATCAGGCGCTGATCGCGCTGCGCCGTCGCAACCCATGGCTGCTGGATGCGCGTACCGAGGCCGTGAAGCTGGAAAACAAGCACTTCGTCTATCGTTCGACGAGCGCCGACGCCCAGCATTCCCTGACCGTGGACCTCAACATCGAGCAATCCCCCACTTTCACCATCCGCAACGCCGATGGCAGTACAGCGTATCAATGGTGAGCTCCCTCATCAGAGGGAGCTAACTCATTCACCTCTGAATGCCTCGGATCAGCAGGTCGAGCAGGTAACCGTACGACCGGTCGACCCGTTCGCGGCCGCGTGTGCGGGGTTGTGCGGAACGCAGTTCGAATTGGATGAACCCGTGTATGGACACCCAGATGGAGGATGCGATTAGATGGGGGTCATCGCCGCGGAATACAGATGCTGCCTGGCCGTATCGAATGATCTGCGTGATGGCGTCCAGGCAGTGCTGGGCCGAGTCCGACGCCTGCCCCATCCAGACCAGCGCGTAAATGCCGGGGGCGTCCAGCGCGTGTTCACGGTAGATTATGCCCGCCCTGCGCAGGCGCAGCACGGGGTCGGATTCGTCAATGGCGATGAGCTGTTCGCGCAGATCAGTGAAGTATGTGTCGATGAGCGCATCGCACACCGCCTGCTTGCCGCCGATGTGCTGGTAGATGCTGGTGGGCGACACATCGGCCTGTGCGGACAGCGCACGGATGGTCAGACCATCCACACCGTCCCGTTCCACGATCCGCCTTGCCGCGTCAAGGATTCTCCCGTGGATTTCAAGGGTGGGCGTGCGTTTGGATCGGGGCTGCGATTGCGTCATATCCGTTATTCTAGGGTGCGTACAGGCCATTACCGCCGTTTCGGCATGGCCACGATCACAACGACTGCGGCGATAAGTGCAATCGTCATGGCCGCTAGGCAGGCGAACAGGCATCCGCATCGCAAACACCGGCCTATAACACAATCAGGCCCGACGACCATCAAAGGTCGTCGGGCCTGATTCATACGCGCTGTCGGACTAACGGCGTCCAGACTTCATACGGAATGGCGCATTGTGGCGATTCTTCTTGGAATGACGGCGGTTCGGGCCTTCCGTGTTGCCGTATTTGGCGATCATGCGGCGTTCGTGACGCTTGGCACCTTCTGAACGCTCGTCGCGTACGATGCGGTTCTCGTTCTTGCGATGGATGCGCTTGCCGCCTTCGCCCTGACGGGTGTTGCGCATGGACTGCCTGCGGCCGTCATGGGAGCGCTCGTCATAGGAGAAGCCGTAATCCTCGTGGCTGCGTTCATTGCGGCGAGGCTTGCGCGGACGCTCGAAATCGCGGGAATCGGACCGTTCGAAATCACGGCCCGCATTGTGCCTGCGGCTGCCGAAATCATCGTTGCGACCGTATCCGGCCCTGTCGCGCTTATCGAACTTGTCGCCCTTGCCGTACCGATCATTGCGACGGTTCTTGCCGTACTGGCCGCGGCCATTGTCCTGACGCTCGTCGTACCGGTTCTTGCCGTATCCGTCGCGACGGTCGCCCTTGCGGCGCTCCTCGCGGCGGTCATCGCCATGCTCGAACAGATAGTCGCGGCGCTCGGCCTCGGGGTTGCTCATGCCTGCACGGCGTTCCGCACGGTTGCGGTTCTTCTTCACGGCCTTCTTGCTGGCCTTGTCGCCGTGCTTGCGCTGCGGCTCGCCTTCGGCAACAAACTCGCCGCCTGCGTTCTCGTGCTGGAACTCGGTCTCGACAACGTTCTGCTCGTCACGATTGCGATTGTGCTTGCGCTTGCCGCCGCGGCCGGACTCGTCGCCCGCCGCGTTCTTGGCGCCCCTGTTCTTGCCCTTGCGCGGGTTGCCCACGGGCTGCGACTTGTCGAGGCTCCAACCATCCACGCGCTCGGCGCGGTCGCCCACAAGCTCAAGCACTTCGGGCGAATCGTGGGTCACTTCGATCATCTTGGTCTTGATGCCGGCCTGGTTCAGCAAGCGGCGCGTCTCGCGGCGCTGCTCGGGCAGCACGAGGGTGACCACGTCGCCCGCCTTGCCGGCGCGGGCGGTACGACCGGAGCGGTGCACAAAGGACTTCGGGTCGGCCGGCGGCTCGACCTGCACCACGAGCTCCACGCCGCCGACGTCTATGCCACGGGCGGCCACGTCGGTGGCCACCATGACACGCACATCGCCGGAATCGAACGCAGCGAGGTTGCGATCGCGCTGGTTCTGGTTCAGGTTGCCGTGCAGCTCGGCGGCCGGAATGCCGTTCTGCGTCAGGTTCTTGGCGAGCTTCTTGGCCTGGAACTTGGTGCGGGTGAACAGGATGCGGCGGCCTTCGCCCGAGGCGAGCATGCGCACGAGTTCGTGCTTGTCGCCGCGCGTGGTTTCGAACACGTGGTGGGTCATCAGGTCGGGTTCGGCGGTGGCCGAATCGACCTCGTGCACCTTGGGATCGTGCAGGAAGGTGTTCACCACTTCATCCACGCCGTGATCGAGCGTGGCGGAGAACAGCATGTGCTGGGCGTCGGGCGAAATCTGCTCAAGCAGTCGCTTGACCGGTGGCAGGAAGCCCATATCGGCCATTTCGTCGGCCTCATCGATGACCACGACTTCGACGGACGAGAGCGTGAGCGCCTGCTGGCGCAGCAGGTCCTCAAGGCGGCCCGGGCAGGCGACCACGATATCGGCGCCGGCCTTCAGATCGCGGATCTGGTGGATGTACTTGACGCCGCCGTACACCGTGGTGGTGTTCATGCCGAACGTGTGGGCCAGCGGCATCAGCACGTCGTTGATCTGGTTCGCGAGCTCGCGGGTGGGGGCCAGCACCAGGCCGCGCGGGTGCGGTAGGAAGTCGTCGGCGCGGCGCTCTTCCAGGCTGGCCTTCTTGCGGCGCTTGATTTCCTTGCGGAACTCCTCCATCGCGATTTCGCCGAACGAATCGTAGGAACCGAGGCGGGTGACCAGCGGAATGGAGAATGCGAGGGTTTTGCCGGAGCCGGTGCGACCTCGGCCGAGAATGTCGCGGCCGGCCAGTGAATCGGGCAGGGTGTCGGCCTGAATGGGGAATGCGGTCTTCTTGTCATCTGCCGCAAGCACGCGCACCAGCGGTCCGGGTACGCCAAGTTCGCCAAAGGTAAGGGGGCGGGATTCCGCGCTGTCGTTCATCTGAAAATCAGCGGAATCGTCACGATCATCGAAATTATTACGGGGCACAGTGGCCTTTCATGTCAAAGGTTACGCAAATTACGCAAGCTTTCCGAGCTTAGCGTAAGCCCCCTACTTTGCTTGGTGCTCGCCACACTGTCATCCCACTCTTTACTTATGACCCCATGGGGCGGTAACTCGCCCATGGGGCGGCAACTTGCCCATGGGGCGGTTTGAAGAAATTGTGAAACCGCAGAATAAAGCCATTTTCACCTACCGCCCCATGAGGGTTTTACCACCCCATGGGATATTTGCCGCCCCATGGGTTTTACCACCACGTAAGGCGAGCACCGCTCCATGGAACACGCAAATGGCCCCCACCCGTGAAGGTAGGGGCCATTGTGCAAAAGGGCTGAGCCAAGATACAGCCCAGTAGCCCTAAAACACACTACAAAATATCCGGATCGTCTTTGGCAATAGTGCCGGTTGCCTTGCCAATGGCCTTCAGGCCGTGGTAGGCCACAAGAATCACGATCGTGCCAATGGCAATGCCGTTGAAGGAAATGCCACCAACAGTGAACGCGAATTGGCCGATGGCAATGATCATGGTGATGGCTGCCACCATGATATTCAGCGGCTTGTCGAAGTTGACCTTGTTCTCCACCCAGATGCGGATACCGATCATGCCGATCATGCCGTACAGCAGCGTGGTCACGCCGCCGAGCACGCCGGCGGGGATCGTGTTGATCACGGCACCGAACTTCGGGCACAGGCTCAGGATCAGGGCGAAGGCGGCGGCGCACCAGTAGGCGGCGGTGGAGTACACCTTGGTGGCAGCCATCACGCCGATGTTCTCGCCGTAAGTGGTGGTGCCGGAGCCGCCGCCGAAGCCGGCGATCGTGGTGCCCAAGCCGTCGGCCATGAGGGCGGTGCCGATCTGGTTGTCGTAGTCGCGGCCGGTCATTTGGGCCACGGACTTGACATGGCCAACGTTCTCAGCCACAAGCACAAGCACAACAGGGATGAACATGGGAAGGATGGAGAAATCGGCCTGCGGCAGGTGGAACTTCGGGAAGCCGATCCATGCGGCGTCGCCGATGGCGGAGAAGTCGACCTGACCACGGATGCAGGCATATACATAGCCGATGATCACGCCGACCAAAATATTGAGGCGACCCAGCAAGCCCTTGAACAGCACAGCCACGAGCAGCACGGCCAACAGGGTAACCAGTGCGGTGTCGGGCGCGGCTTGGAAGTTGGTCCACACGGAAGGTGCCAGATTGAAGCCGATGATGGCCACAATCGCGCCGTTGACCACGGGCGGCATGATGATGTCGATCCATTTGGAGCCGGCGTAATGCACGAGCACGCCAACCAGGGCCAGCAGAATACCGGTGACCATGATGCCGAAGCTGGCGACCGCAATGCCCTTGTTGGCGGTGGTGACCGCGGTGATCGGTGCAATGAAGCCGAAGGACGAGCCCAAATAGCTCGGCAGCACGTTCCTGTTGATCAGCAGGAACAGTGCGGTGGACATAGCCGTGAAGAACAGGGTGGTGGACGGGTCGAAGCCCGTCAGAATCGGCACCAGGAAGGTGGCACCGAACATGGCGATGACGTGCTGTGCGCCGATACCGGCGGTGCGCACCCAAGTCAGACGTTCATCGGGCTCGACTACCTCGCCGGGCGCCAGCGTCTTGCCGTCGCCATGCAATTGCCATTGGAAGATATTGGACATTACTACTCTCCTCGCTCTCGCTTGGGGCACGGCATTCACAACCAGCCGCACCACGCACCATTCTAGCTCACGAAGATTTTGTGAAGTCTCTCTTCCGGGAAAGGCTATTTGCCGTAATACTCCAGCAGGTGTGGGTCGACGGCCTGCACCACATCCACCAAATCGCCATTGGAGAGATACGGGCGCTTGAATTCGCGCCACGGCTCCACCTTGACCTCCCAGCGGCCGGTCGTCTCGTCGAGCACGGGCCGGGCGGTCTGCTCCCAGCGCACACGCTTGGAAGTGCGGCCGGTTTCCGGGTCGCGACGTGTGTAGTGCAGGCAGGTGCAGTTGGTGATCTTCCAGTCGTCCGAATCGGCGCGATGCAGGAATTCCTCGTCGGCCAGATCCTCGATGGTGAGCATCAGGGCGAGCATGAAGTCGCCGTGGGTGACCATGACCACGGATTCCGAATCGGATTTGCGGCTCAGCGAGGTCAGGATGTTGTGCACACGGTCCTCGGCCACATCGGCAATCGACTCGCCTGCCGGCGGACGCCAGTACAGCGGATCGGTGTTCTTGAAGTTCCAGTTGCGCGCGTAGTTGTTTTTGAATTCGTCCTTGGTGATGGTGTTGATCTCGCCCCAAGAACGTTCACGCAGCACACGGTTCTCCTCCCATTTGGCCTTGGGCAGGGCCATGGTGGCTGCGGTTTCGCGGGTGCGCACGTATGGCGAGACCATGTAGCGGTCGAACAGCTGCTGCTGGCTGACCAGCCAGCGACCGATGCAGTCGGCCTGCTTGCGTCCGGTGGCGGTGAGTCTCCAGGAGCGGTCGGGTACGGTGACGTTGTCCTGCGTGTACAGGGAATTGTCGCCCTGCTCGCCCGCCTGGACGATGACGTTCGCTTCGGATTCGCCATGCCGGATTACGTATAGATCGAGCGGCATGCTCATATATGTTCCCCTTTCGTTATTGGTTACGTTGTGTTGTTTTCTGTTGTTTCCTACTTGACTTGCGTGATGGTGTTCCCCTTGACCATGAACGCGTGCCGGGCCATGTCGATCATCGGCTGATCGAATTTGGAGTCGGTGTAGAACTCGTCGATGACGGCGTCCGGGCCGTACAGTTCGCGGAACCGTTTGGCCTTGTTGGTGCTGAAGTTGAGGTACGTGACCTTCATCGTCTCCACATCCACCTCGCTGGCCACGAGATTCCTCACGCCGAGTCTGCGGCAGGCCTCCCCCACCGTCAGACCGAAGGATGCGGTGAGGATCACATCGTCCGATTCAGGCTGGTACCAGGGCTTGATACGTGAATAGTTCCTATCCCAGAAATCGTCCACGAGCTGTTCGACGCTCGCCACCCGTTTGGATCGGCTCAGTTCCGCGAGATAGCCTTCGGTCATCTTGCCCACGCCGTATTCCATTTGTTCAAGCGTGGCCCGGCCAAGCTTGTATTTGACCGCGTACCGCAGCACGGGGGCGATATAGCGGAACACTTTCGGGTCGTGGCGGGCGGAATACAGGTACAAGTCGAACAGGCTTTCGCCATCATAGATGGTTCCGTCGAAATCGAATACGCGCATACCTTCTGCTTCTACTCTGTTATTCCTTGTCTAAGGCTAATCTCGGTAAGCCGGCGAAAGCGCAAATACGCAGTGAATTTCACATGAACACTGTTTTTTGGATTGATTTCGGTACAGGTAACGTACACTGGTGACAGCGTGGAAGGAGGTGCGTAATGGCGGCGTCTGAAATCGAACAATGGTGGATTGATAAGTTTCAGGAGAACCTGGGTCCGATTCGCAAGGTAGCCGGATGGACGACTCAGCAACTGGCCGACGAGCTGGGAGTCGCGCGACAGACGGTGTCTAACTTGGAGACCGGCAAAAGCCCGATGACCAAACTGCAGTATCTCGCTTTACGTACGGTGTTCAGCGCCGAAATCGCGCGTCGTGAAGACCGCGATCTGGCACGCATCATCAAGACTTTGGTCGACGATCCCATTGAGCAACGCATTCGCGAACGGCGCGCCCAAGAGCAGGACGGCGAGGCCGTTGCCGACAATGCCCCAGTCAATACGGACGGTGGCAACGTTGCCGACAACGCCGCCACCGAGAAACGCAAGCCCAGTGCCGCCACATTGAAGGCTTCAAAGACTGCCGCAACGGGCAAGCCCACGCTCAGCACGGCGATGCAGGCTCTCGCCGTCATCACCGGCGCATTGGCCAGTGGAACCGCCGCCGGCATCATCACCTACTTGATGTTCCCGGACGGCGGCCCGAACAAGCGCTGAGTCGCCGAAATATCGAAACGGATTGGACAACCCAGTTCGAAGCCCTGAGCACCATTTTGTCCGTGTCGCACCAGCGTTTCCCTCATTATCAGCTGTTTCGAGTTGCATGAATGCACCGTTTATAGGCCGAGAATTTCGTGCTTTTTTGCATCAAATTCTTCTTGGGAGAGAATGCCGATATCAACCAATTCCTTCAATTTCTTCATCGCCTCGACTTGTTCTTCCACAGACATGGATGCCGTGTGAGAGGCGGGAGCAGCGGCTTCCGGTGCCGGCGCAGGTGCCGGCGCTTGAACCGGGGCGGCAGTCATAGGATTGATGGCTTGCGCCATATTCATACCAAGCAACATGCCGCCATCGCCAAAGCCGTTGTCTTGAATACCTTGCGCAATGCGCTGCTGGGCAGCCATATTGCCAGCTTGTTGGGAAACGCCCTCGTATGCGGCAACATTCATCTTATTCGAGGCGAACTGCTGCACGAGTTGACGTGATTGCTCGGTGAACTCGATGCTTTCGATGCCCACGCTGGACACTTCAAAGCCAAAACGATCATTCCATGTACCGGCATTGGCTCGATCGCCACGCACGCATGCTGCGATGTCATTCGCCTTGCCGGGCAATTGCGAAATACGATATTCATTGGACAGCAAATTGATGGCCACAATAAACGACTGTACGAATTCGGACAGAATCTGCCTACGTGGCCCTTCATCATCGAATGAATACGACACGGTAGTGGCAGGCACAAAGTTACGAACGAATCGAACTGGATCAGTGACCTTTAGCGACATGGATCCGCGTGCGCGAATTTCCAAATCGACGCCATAGAACCGGTCGTTATACACCAGCGGCGCAGAAGTGCCGAATTTGATGCCACGAATCTCACGCAGGTTGACGAAGGCCACATATTTGGTGCGGCCAGGCTGACCTCCGAAGGTGAATCGATCGGCGACCTGGTTGAAGAACGATCCGATGCCGTCTCCGGCGAGCACGCTCTGTTCCCCGTTGCGATATTCATAACCGCCCGACTCGGTGATGACGTTTTCGATACCTGTTTCAGAGAAAATGAACGCCGCAGTATTCTCTGGCACATAGATACGCGAACCATTGGTGATTATTCCCTCGGAACCGTATTCATTCGAACCGCGATCGTTGTTGCTTCCGCGGGGAATGCCCGGCACAACGACGGTGTGTTCCGTGAACGGACCAGCGGTGATGATATCACGCCACAGGTCCGCGAATGTACCGCCGAGCGCGCCGGCGAACGCCTTAATAACTGCCATCTGTTTTTTCCTCGATATCTCATGCATATGGCCGGTCTTGCGACTATGCAATCGCAAGACCGGCCGTTATGCTGGCATGTTGGTTATAGCTGCGTTTCGCGATCGCAGTATTCGCATCGAACGACTTCTTTGCGATGACCGGAAAGCGGAGCGCCACAACCTTCGCAATTCACCGAAACCACGGGTTCGGTAATCCCAAGCCCACTACGGAATGCGCTAAAAGTGTCTTTCAGTGTCCCGGCCAGAGCCTCCGTTCCGGGGATGGCCTTGTTGAAGGCCGGCTCATCCATTGGCGTGTACTGTCTGCCGCGTATACCCATGTATCGTCATCGTTCCTTTCTTGGAAAACCGTTACCTCGATACGCCAGTCTGATCACTGGCCCACCGATGCGAGCTTCTGCGTGCATCGAGTCATGACCTCGGTGTAGTAGGCCGAATCCTCACTGCTGAGGGAGTTTTCGTCAATGGCGTCTACCTTCTGGGAGAACTCAGAGTAACGCTTCATCATGCTGGCATAGTCGGTAGCCATGCTGACCACGTTGTCGGATTTCTGATATTTGTTCATGAAGGCAACATACTCATCGATAAAGGCCTCGTAGCTGTCCATCGTGGACTTGAAGTCAGCACTGTCATTGGTGTTCTGCTGCGCCTTCTGATCCGAAGACTGGTCGCTCTGCTTGTTGGCATCGCTGGAATCAGCGCCCGTACCAGTGCTCTTATCATCCTGTTTCGCGGCGTCGCCGTCCGTAGACGTATCTTCCTTCTTTTCCGGAACCTGGATAGTGATGGACATGATGGTCTCGTCGTCAGTGTTACGAGAAACGCTCACACTGTATCCATCGGCGTTCTTGGCATTGAAACTGTCAGCGGACTTGTTATAGTCCACGGTGAAACCGTTGTCTTGCACGGACTTGACGTAGTCGGCATACTGCTTGGCGTCGGTACCGCACACCTCGATGGAGAAATAGTCCGAAGACTCGCTTTTAATTTCACCCTTTGTGGATTTCGGCTGCGGCAGCAGCGCCGCGATATCCGACTCCGGCCATGAATATGCTTCGCACTTGGTGGCGAGCGATGCTTCCAATTCCGCCCGATCAGCCTTGGCCTTCGCATCGTCACGAATTACGAACACGCCACCGATTACCAGACCCACAACGGTGATACCGACTGCCACCCAGGCCAGCACTCGGCCTTGCACCTTGCCACTCGGGCGGGTCACGTATACGGCGAAGCCTGAGAGCAGTGCCGGAAGCACCGTGGCGAACAGCAGTCCGCCCCAGGATCGGCCAGAAACATCCACAAATTGGGCGAGTACGAACAACACTCCCCATATAATGGCGAACACAGCCAGCTTGGAAGTCTTCTTCACCCCTTGTGCATTCGGAGCAAGCACGGCAGGCGCAGCGGCACCAGCAAAACCAGTGGCAGCACCGGCACCATGTGTGGCGGGTGCAGGAGCCACACCAATACGCTTGTCCAGAGCGGCGAGGAACTCATCAACGCGCTTGGCGCTTTCGTTTCCAGTCGCCTCCAGACGAATGGCGGCCCCTGCCGCACCCTGCGGGACTACGGTTAGCGTGCAGTTCACTCCATCGTAGGAGTGGAAGGAAAACGCTCCGGTCTGGGTGTTTTCGTTATCCAAGGTAAACGTGGCGCCAGTAGTCAGCTGGTCGTGAATAACTTGGAACAGCTGTTGCGGACTGACCGCATATACACGATCAAATGGCGCGCCGGCGGGCCGCTGCGATGCCGTAGCCGGAGCCATCGGAGTGGTGGTAGCACCATCAGACGCTACGTTCGGTTGGCCAGCCGGTACAGTATTCGGCACGGTAGGCGCATTCGCGCGATCTTCCGGTGCGTCATTCGTGCCTTCGGACGGTGGAACCGGCTGAGGTTGTTGATCAAATGGCGTTGTCATGATGCCCTTCTTTCCTTAAGCAGCAGCATTACCAGCACAGAAGAGGCAATCCCGGCAACCGTTACGGTCAATCCGACTGCCATGGCAAGCCGGTATCGTTCGCTCATCATTGCGTCCCTTCTTATTGCTCGCGTTGCTCTGCGATACATCGAAACCAGTGTATGGCGTTGTTATTATGTACGCAAATTAGCATTTTGTATTCATGTTAGCTTTATTGTCGATGCTTGATACCGCGCATGAACATCCTTTCCGCCACCGCACCTACACGGATGGCATCGACCATTGTCGGCGACACGCGCGGGCCATACATCAGCTGACAACTGAATTTTTCGGCGTGTTTCCGAAAAGTCGGCGTCCTGTACGCTGGGAATCGAGCAACCGCGTACGATGGCGCAGCACAGCACCCGCAACACAGCGACAAGGAGCAT
>JABLTR010064252.1_pt1 | contig 19648 bp, 19 predicted proteins | sample 7160071 | NCBI WGS metagenome assembly JABLTR01 (sample SAMN14651230, study PRJNA627086) | human gut metagenome | isolation source: feces | host: Homo sapiens | reverse complement strand
CTTGATTCCAAGACACCGGATATGGAGAACTATATGGACTTCCTGAACGGTGAGGTTCGTTACAATTCTCTGCAGCGTCAGAATCCTGAGAAAGCAGCAAGACTGTTCGCTAAGAACGAGTCTGAGGCTCAGGCTAGATATGAGTATCTGCAGAAACTTATCACTCTTTACGGAGCAGATAAGAAAGAAGACTAATTACTGATCAATAGTTACTGTTTACACAGTGTGCTTGCTGATTAAGCATTAGGTGAAAGGCCTGCGGTGTTTAGCGCACCGCGGGTCTTTTTTCATATACGGGAGAAGACATACATGAAAAAAAGAAAAACAGATTTTTACATTCTGTATACCATTGTCTTTGCAGCGATCTCGCTGTTTATTTACTGCTGTTTTTACTTAAATGGAAAATCACTGATCTGGAGTCACGATGGCGTTCCGCAGCATATCAATGCACTAGCCTACTATGGCAAATATCTGCGAAATGTACTGAAGACCCTGGTGATCGATCATAAATTGTCCTTCCCTATGTGGGATATGCATATCGGATATGGTTCCGATATCCTTACTACACTTCACTATTATGTGATTGGTGATCCTCTGACTTTACTCTCTGTTTTTGTACCGGAAAAAAATACAGAAGTTTTATACGAGTGCCTGATCTTTCTCAGGATTTATCTTGCAGGGATCACGTTCAGTATTTACTGTTTTTATCGCAAAAATCCGAAACAGGCGACTTTTATTGGAAGTCTTGTATACATTTTTGCGGGATGGACTATCTATGCGTCCATGAAACATCCTTATTTTTCCAATCCGATGATCTATCTGCCGCTGGTACTCATGGGCATTGAGAAAGTTTACAAAAAAGAAAAACCGTACCTTTTTATATGGTCTGTGGCAATAGCGGCAATGTCAAATTTTTATTTCTTTTATATGATCAGTGTCTTTATGGTACTGTATGCAGCTTTTCGGTATTTTGGAATATTCCGGAAACGTTCTGTGAAAGATGTATTTCGATGGTTCTTGAAATTTACCGGTTTCTATCTGGTATCCCTGATGATCGCAGCGTTGATTTTTTTACCGGTGGTCATGACTTTGTTTGGAACCGAACGTTTTCAGGCGCAGAACTATGTGCCATTGCTGTATGATCATATTTACTATGAAAAATATCTCGGCTGTCTGATCGGCGAGAATATGATCCAGTGGGGTGTTGCTGGATATTCTGCAGTTGCCATGGCAGGCGTGTTTGTAATATTTTCCAAAAAGAAAAAATATACAGGTTTGAAACTGGGATTCCTGCTTCTGAATCTGTTTCTTCTGATCCCGTTTGCAGGACATGTGCTGAATGGATTTTCCTATGTGTCAAACAGATGGATCTGGGCTTATGGAATGTTGATCGCCTATATCCTGGTGCAGGCATATCCTGAACTTTTTACTTTGCAGATCAGGGAAAAAAGAAAGATCTTTATTATGCTGCTTGTGTACTGTGTGCTCGCATTATTTTCAGATGCTGCCCGGACAGAACGAAATATCATGGCTGTAATGATGCTGGTTCTGGCTGTGTTTACAGTAGTTTCCTATGGAAATATTTTTGTCCAGGGGAAATATCTCTGCGAAATGATCGTTACAGTACTGGTAGTCAGTATCCTTCTCAACGTGTTCTATCAGTATTCATATGAGAAAGATTATCTTTCTGAATTTGAGAACAGGAACCAGGCACTGGAAGCACTGGAATCAGGACCGGATAAAGAAATAAAGGATCTGGAGGATTCTTCCAGCAGCAGATATGATCAGTACAAAACAGGCTCATATGTGAATTCAGCCATGTATATGGGAACCAACAGCACATCCTATTATTTCAGTGTTGCCAATGGGAGCATCAGCCGCTTTTTTGATGAGATGTATCTGAATACTCCATGGGATTACCATTACAGCAGTCTTGATGGAAGGACCATTCTGGATCGTCTTGCATCTGTGAAGTACTTTGCCATCAGGAAAAACGGTTATGGATATATTCCCTATGGTTACGATACTGAAACTGTTTTTTCCGGAAAATACAGAATCTATGAGAATGAGAATGATCTTCCTTTGGGTTATACTTATAATTCCTGGATTTCCAGGGGAAAATATGAAAAGCTATCTGTGACACAGAAACAGCAGGCACTTCTCCAGGGGGCAGTCGTGGAAGAAAGCAGTCTCCCGGAAACAGAGCTTTCATTTGATGATAAGAAAGCGGATTTTACACTGGAGGCAGGGAAAGGCTGTAAGATCAAAGATGGAAAAATCATTGTTACAAAGAAAAATGCAACAGTTTCCATCGGATATCAGGGTGAACCTGCATCTGAGGTCTATCTTGTAGCAGAAAATCTGGATTTTGATGCTTATTCTCCAAGGGAGCAGGTCAGTGATAAAAAATGGAATTCCCTTACAGAATATGAAAAGAACACTATTCTCTATGAGGATGACAACTGGCGTTACTGGAAAGAGAGCAAAGAAGCAGCTGTAGAAGTTTCACTGGGTTCTGTTGATAAAACGATTCGGATCTTCACGGATAAATACAATGGCTACAGCGGCCGTCACAATTTCCTTCTTAATATGGGATATAAAAATTACAGTGCAGGAACAATGAAGCTTACTTTTTCCACACCTGGAGAGTATACTTTTGATAATCTGTATCTGGTGTGTCAGCCCATGGATTCTGTGGAACAGGAGACAGAGAAGCTTGGAAATGAAAGCCTTCAGAATGTGAAAGTCGGAACAAACAGGATAACAGGAGAGATAGAAGTATCCTCAGATAAATTTCTGGTATTTTCTATTCCGTACAGTGCCGGTTTTACGGCTTATGTAGATGGTAAGGAAACGAAACTGGTTCAGGCCAACAGCATGTACATGGGAGTTGAGCTGAAAAAAGGAAAACACAGCATCGTACTTACTTACTGCACGCCATATCTTGTTCCAGGAATCATACTGACTGCGGCAGGGCTGGCAGCTTTTCTTCTGATCGTGATATATAACAGATATCCCGGAAAGAAGAAAGAAAGGGGTAAACAGAAGAAATGAGCAGATTATCAGTAGTTCTGCCGGCATATAATGAAGAGTTGATGATTGTAAAAGCCTGCCGGACGCTGAAAAAGTTCCTGGATCAGGAGAGGATTCCGTATGAACTTGTCCTGGTGGATGATGGATCGACAGATGAAACCTGGAATCAGATAGAGGAGATATCCATGCAGGATCCTAATGTGACAGGAGTGCATTTTTCCAGGAATTTCGGAAAAGAAGCTGCAATTGTAGCAGGACTTGCACAGGCAGGTGGTGATGCAGTGGCCGTGATGGACTGCGACCTGCAGCATCCGCCGGAAAAACTGATAGAGATGTTCCGTCTCTGGGAACAGGGATATGAAGTGATCGAAGGTGTGAAGACCAGCAGGGGAAAAGAAAACATGCTTCATAGAAAAAGTGCCGGATTTTTTTACAGGATCATGTCCAGGACAACCGGATTCGATATGCAGAATGCATCGGATTTCAAGCTCCTTGACAGAAAAGCTGTACAGAGTGTTCTTTCTATGCCGGAGAGGAGCATGTTTTTCCGTGCCACTTCATCCTGGGTAGGATATAGAAGTACCTCTGTGTTCTTCGAAGTGAAAGAGAGGGAGGCAGGAGAATCCAAGTGGTCAACAAGAGCACTGATCAGCTATGCATTTCGGAACATTGTAGCATTTACCACACTTCCGCTGCAGTTTGTGACAGCCGGGGCAGTCGGGTGCTTTATCTGTTCGCTGATTCTTCTTGTGTATTCGCTGGTGAGATATTTTACCGGGCATGCAGTGGAAGGATATACCACACTTCTGATCGTTTTGCTGTTTATCGGAAGTGCAGTGATGATGAGCCTGGGTATTATCGGCTATTACATTGCACGGATCTATGAGGAGGTTAAGAGACGTCCGAGATATATTGTGTCAAAGATCATACACGGAGGAGAGAAAGATTGAAAAAACTGATTTTGAAAATTTACGGGAATGATGTGATCCGATATGTTTTCTGGGGTGGTTGTACAACCCTTGTAAATCTCGTAAGCTTTTATATTATGAGACTGGCAAAAATTCCGCTTATGACTGCAAATGTGATTTCCATTATCCTGGCGATTCTGTTTGCATATATTGTGAATTCCAGATTTGTATTTCACGATAACTGTGAAATTCTGAAAGACCATATCCGGCCTTTTGTGAAATTTATAAGTGCCCGCCTTGCAACCATGGTGATCGAGGTTGGTGGTGTGTGGCTTCTGGCTGTTGCCATGGGGCTTAACGACATGATCGCGAAATTCTGTACCCAGTTCATTGTGCTGGTGCTGAATTATATATTTAGTAAATTTTTAATTTTTACTACAGGTAAAAAACGGGAGGTAGCAAATGATGACATTAAATGAGGCAGTGAAGAAGATTCGTCCGCTGGATGAGAAAGCAATCGAAGGAGCTAAAAAGAGATGGGACAGTATTGCGAAGCCGTTACATTCTCTTGGAGAGCTTGAAAATATGCTGATACAGATCGCAGGCATCACAGGAACACCGGATGTCCGTGTAGAAAAAAAAGCAGTTGTTGCCATGTGTGCAGATAATGGTGTTGTGGAAGAGGGTGTAACACAGACAGGGCAGGAGGTAACTGCCATTGTTGCTGAGAATTTTCTGAATGGAGCTACTACATGCTGCGTAATGTGCCGCCAGTGCGGTGCAGAGCTTTTCCCTGTTGATGTGGGAATGGTCGTTGATACAAAAGTCCGCACAGATCTGAAAGTTGCCTATGGAACAAAGAATATGACAAAAGAGCCGGCTATGACAAGAGAGCAGGCGATCAAAGGCATAGAGGCAGGTATTGCCATGGCTCAGGAGCTGAAAGAAAAAGGTTATCAGGTTCTTGCTACCGGTGAGATGGGAATCGGAAACACGACAACCAGCAGTGCAGTGGCCTCTGTACTTCTCGGAAAGCCGGTTGAGGATATGACAGGACGCGGAGCAGGTCTTTCCGGTGAGGGACTTGTGAGAAAGATTAACGCTATCAAAAAAGCCATTGCCCTAAACAATCCGGATCGTTCTGATGCCATTGATGTTCTGGCCAAAGTCGGAGGATATGATATTGCAGGAATGGCTGGTGTATATATCGGTGGCGCTGCTCTTGGAATGCCGGTTGTCATGGATGGCTTTATTTCCTGTGTGGCTGCGCTGGTAGCTGTAAAGATCTGCCCGCAGATCAGCGATTATATCATCGCATCTCACGTGTCCAAAGAGCCGGCTGCACATATGATCCTGAAAGAGCTGGATAAAGAAGCGGTCATTCATGCAGGAATGTGCCTTGGTGAAGGAACCGGAGCAGTAACACTGTTTCCGCTGATCGATCTTTCCTGTGCTGTATATAATTCAATGAGCACTTTTGGGGATATCAATGTAGAACAGTATGAGGAGTTGAAATAAATGCTGGTTGTAGTAACAGGGGGCAGCGGAAGCGGTAAATCAGCTTTTGCTGAAGAAACAGTTTTATCCTTCGGGGAAGCCCGGCGGACTTATATTGCTACCATGCAGGCATTTGACGAAGAGAGCCACAGGCGTATCCGCAGGCACAGGCGGATGCGCGCCGGAAAAGGCTTCGAGACAGTGGAACGTTATACAGCCCTGGATGAGCTGGTTCTTCCCAAAGGCAGCGTGGTTCTTCTGGAATGTATGTCCAATCTGGTAGCGAACGAAATGTTCCGGGAAGACGGTTTCCATCCGGAGGTTTCGGAGGAAATCACAGGTGGTGTGAAACACCTTCTTTCTCAGGCAGAACATGTGGTAATTGTAACCAATGAGATTTTTTCAGATGGTATTCTTTATGAAGGAGAATCAGAAAAATATAAAGAACAGCTTGGTCAGATCAACTGTAATCTGGCTGAGATGGCAGACGATGTTGTGGAAGTTGTTTATGGAATTCCTGTCTGGCACAAAGGAGGAGGTGTGAAAGCATGAAAAGTGTGTGGAACAGCTGCAAGGCTGCATTTGCCATGTTTTCCAAGATCCCTGCTCCGATGGTAGACTGGAATAAAGAGAACATGAAATATATGATGTGCTTCTTTCCTTTTGTGGGAGCTGTGATCGGTGTACTGACCTGGCTGACTGGCTGTGTACTTGGAAATTATGTAAAGCTGGAGCCGTTTTTTCTCACAGTGATCCTTACGGTGATTCCGGTGGTGGTTACAGGTGGAATCCATGTTGACGGTCTTTTGGATACTTCTGACGCCTTAAGTTCCTGGCAGGAGCGTACAAGACGGCTGGAGATTCTGAAAGATTCCCATGCAGGAGCATTCGCTGTGATCACAGCCTGTGTTTATTTTATCCTGTGGCTTGGGGTCTGGAGCCAGCTTCAGAATAACCCGAAGGGAATCTGCATTATGAGCATGGGATATATGATGTCCAGATGTCTTTCCGGAATCGGCGTGATTACGTTTCCGAAGGCAAAATCAGATGGAACAGTAGCGGAGTTTTCCAGAAATGCATCTGAGATTACAGCCCGCAATATTCTGATGGTAATGTTTGTGATACTGGTGGCACTGATGCTCTGGATAAGCCCGGTTATGGGAGTACTCGCAGTGTTAAGTGCACTTCTTGTATTCTGGTGGTACCATCACATGGCAATGAAATATTTCGGCGGAACAACAGGGGATCTGTCGGGATTTTTTCTCTGCATCTGTGAGGTTGTAATGGCACTTGTGCTGGCTCTTGCCGGTGCAGTGATCCTGTAGTAAGAGATTCGAATGAGGTAAATAATATGGAAATGATAATCGGTGGTGCATACCAGGGAAAAGAAAACTATGCCAGAAGGAATTTTCCTGATATCACATGGAAAAAAGGTTCAGAGCTTACAGATGAAGAACTTTATCAGGCAGATGGTGTTCTGGGATTTCACGAATACATAAGAAAATCCCTGAAAGAAGGAAGAGATCTCACAGATCTGGCAAGGGAGCTTTTGGAAAAAAATCCAGATGTGATCCTGGTCAGTGAGGAGGTTGGCTACGGAATCGTTCCTGCAGATGCCTTTGAACGGCAGTACAGAGAAGCTGTGGGACGTATTTGCACTGCACTGGCAGCAGGGAGCAGCAAGGTGACAAGAGTTGTGTGCGGAATCGGGACGGTGTTAAAAGATGCTTAAAATATATCTGATCCGTCATGGCCAGACTCCCGGAAATAAGCTTAAGCGTTACGTTGGGACAACTGATGAACATTTAACCCAGGAAGGCTGTGAATTTTTAAAGGAGTTAAGTTACCCAATACCGGAAACACTTTATGCAAGCCCGCTTCTCAGATGTGTGGAGACAGCCGGGATCCTTTTTCCGGAAAAAGAACTCCACATTATAGATGAACTTTCAGAATGTGATTTCGGGGAATTTGAGAATAAGAATTACAAGGAGCTTTCCGGAAATGAGAATTATCAGAAGTGGATCGACAGCAACGGAATGCTTCCTTTTCCCGGAGGAGAGAGCAGGGAAGAATTTAAGCACAGAAGCCTGATGGGATTTCAGAAGGCAGTTACAGGGTGTATCCGGGAGAATGTGCACAGAGCGGCACTGGTGATCCATGGCGGAACCATTATGAACATTATGGAAGAGTATGCAGACAGACAGCGGCCATTTTATGAATGGCATGTAAAAAACGGTGGCGGGTATCTGATAGAGCTGGATCCTGTGTCATGGCAAAAGGGTAAATATGAATTCCGGATCTGCGAAGCATATATGGAGGGATGAAAATGAACGGACAAAAAATCAGCTGGACACGCAGTGACCTGAAGTGGCGGGCAAAAGAAGCTTTCCGAAAGAATTATTGGGCAGCAGTTCTGGTAAGCTTTATCCTGGCGATCGTAGTTGCTTCCGGCGGAAAAGGAGCAGCACAGAGCGGTGCGGGAAATGCTGTACATTCTGAGTATAATTATTCTGTCAGTACTTTTGATACAGATGGCGTGAGTTCATATGTGGGACATATGTTCAGCGGAGCACGCTCCCCGTGGATGCTGATCTTTGCCCTTGTGGGAGCCGGTGCAGTTGTGACAGTTGCACTGATCGGCATAATTCTGCATCTTCTGGTGGGAAATGTGCTGGAAGTAGGTGCACGCAGCTTTTATATTGATAACCTGTTCTCAGTACCAGGACCCGGAAAGATATTAAGTGCATTCCGTTCCGGAAATTATGGAAATGTGGTGAAAGTTATGTTCTGTCGTGATCTCTTTACGTTTTTATGGTCACTGCTTTTTGTGATTCCGGGAATTGTGAAATCTTATGAATATAAGATGGTTCCGTATCTTCTGGCAGAATATCCGGGAATGGACAGAAATGAAGCTTTTGCCAGAAGCCGTGAGATGATGTACGGACAGAAATGGAATACTTTTGTTCTGGATCTTTCATTTATTCCGTGGAATATTCTTTCTTCCATCACATTCGGACTTGTGGGACTGTTCTATGTATTTCCGTATCAGGATGCAACTTATGCAGAGCTTTATGATACTTTGGCAGCAGGAATGCCAGGAAATGGACAGCAGGTATATGAGAATGGAACTTACTAAGAATAAAATGATTCTGGTGCGGGGCGGCGGTGATCTGGCAACGGGAGTGATTCATAAACTTCATCAATGCGGATACCATGTTTTGATTCTGGAATGCGACCGCCCAAGCGCCATTCGCCGCCACGTGGCTTTCTGCGAGGCTGTATATGATGGAACTTCTGCAGTGGAAGGTGTTGTGTGCAAGCACATTACAGAAAACAATATTCTTGCACAGTGCGAAAGATGCTGGGAAGAGGGAGAAATTCCTCTTCTCACAGATACTGAAGGGAAACATATCCACGAGCTCGCACCGGCGGCAGTTGTGGATGCGATTCTTGCGAAAAAAAATCTGGGAACGGATCGCACGATGGCTCCTCTTACAGTAGGACTAGGACCTGGATTTACTGCAGGGGAAGATGTGGATTATGTGATCGAGACCATGCGTGGACACAATCTGGGACGTATTATCCGGGAGGGCAGTGCACTTCCCAATACGGGAGTACCAGGCGTGATCGCAGGAATTGGAAAAGAACGGGTGATCCATTCTCCTGCAGCTGGTGTTATGAAAAATATCAGCCACATTGCAGATATTGTGAAGAAAGATCAGGTGATTGCCATGATTGGGGAAACTCCTGTGAAGGCAGCGATTTCCGGTGTGATCCGCGGACTGATCCGGGATGGATATCCTGTTTTTCAGGGAATGAAGATTGCAGATATTGACCCAAGGGCAGAGCAGAAAAAGAACTGTTTTACTATTTCTGATAAGGCAAGATGTATTGCCGGTGGTGTTCTGGAAGTGCTTCTTTCACAGGGAATCAGACCATGATCGCGGCATTTACAGGTGGTGGCGGAAAGACCACCCTGATCTATTATCTGGCAGAGAAATTCGCCGGAGAAGGAAAAAAGGTAATCGTCACTACTACAACACATATGGCCTGGGAACCGGGGCGTCCTTTTGCTGATGCAGGGGATGCTGCCGGAGTCAGGCAGCTTCTTGCTCAATATGGTTATGTAACAGCGGCTTATCATAAGGCCGGACAGCCGAAGATTTCCGGTCCTGACAGGGAAATCCTTGAAAAGCTGTCCGGCCTTTGTGATGCTCTTCTTGTGGAAGCTGACGGCTCGAAGCGGCTTCCCCTGAAAGTTCCTGCACAGTGGGAGCCAGTGATACCGGAAATCGCAGATATTGTAGTTGGTGTGATCGGCCTGGACTGTCTTGGAAAAAAAATCGCAGACACTGCCCACAGACCGGAAGATGTGGCCGGATTCCTCGGGGAAAATGTGGAGGATATTGTGACCTGGGAAAATGTGGCTAAGATCGCTGTAGCAAAGACAGGATTGCAAAAAGGTGTCGGTAAGAGGAGATTTCTGGTTTATCTGAATAAGGCAGATGTTCTGGAATCGCTGGATCCTGCGGAGAAGATTGTGGAAAGATGCAGGATAAAAGGAGTTGAAGCTGTTTGCGGGAGCCTGCGTAAGGATTGATCACTTTGTAAAGTAGTGGAAAAGATATGGTGAGGTAAAAGAAAATGAAACTGGGGCTGGTTATGCTTGCTGCCGGAAACAGCAGAAGATTTGGAAGTAATAAATTGTTGTATACAGTGGATGGAGTACCGATGTACAGGCATATTCTTTCAGAACTTGAGAAAGTACGAAAAGAACTGGAATTACAAGGTACACAGTGTTCTATCACTGTTGTCACCCAGTATGATGAGATTGCAGAAGATGTCAGAAAAAGAGGAATCTCCGTGTTCTATAATTTACATCCTGATGAAGGAATTTCTTCTTCGTTGAGAATTGGTCTGAGAGGCAGCTGGGATACAGATGCCTGTTTATTCACCGTATCAGATCAGCCCTGGCTTCGATGTGAGACGCTTCTGGAATTGATAGAAAAATTCCGGAAAGAAAAAAAAGGAATTGCCTGCGTGCAGCACAATGGAAAAACAGGAAATCCCTGTATTTTTTCCGGAAAGTATTTTGATGAACTGATGGAGCTTGAAGGAGATGTCGGAGGAAAAAGAGTGATCAGGAAGCACCGGGAGGATACAGCGGTGTTGGATGTGCCGGATGAGAGAGAGTTGCTGGATGTGGATAGTAGAGAGGTGCTCTGACCAACAGCAGGGAATCTTCACGGGTTTCAGGATGACGAAGCCCGGGAAGATTCCCTGTTTATGTTTGTTACAATTATCAAATATTTTACATAAAATGATTCCTGGCAGCCTCTTCCTCCGCCAGGCGAACAGTCTCCTCGGAAGGATTAGAAATTACTGCAGAAGCCACGATCTCACAAGGAGGATTTCCCTTGACACTCTCAACAGCAGCAGTTACGGCAGACACATCACCAGTCAGGAAAACAGTAGCATGGCCACCACATTTTGTCTGCCATGTAAGAAAAGAAACATCAGAGGTCTTCAGCATCTGATCGATCACAAGGATCGCATTGCTGCTTCCAACAACCTCAACTAAACCAAAAGCACCATAATTCATAATCAAACCCTCGCTTCCTACTTGTTGATCGTCATCTTCAGTGCGATCTCTGTATCCTCAGAAGGAGAAGCGATCACAGTATGAGAAACGACTTTGCCAAGAGGTTTAGCTGCTTCAAGCGCAACCTCCATCGCTGCATTGACATCAGAAACAGAACCGCGCATCTTCACACAGGCACCGCTCTTAAGACGGTTACGCTCAACGCTTTGAATCTTCACATTTGCTGCCTTGGAAGCAGCATCAAGAGCAACAAAACAGGCTACCAGGTTGTCCAGCTCAAAGACACCTACAGCCATGCCGCTGTAATTGTTATCCATAAACTATACCTCCATCCGGGGCTGATTCCCTGCAATGTGGTTTCTTGACCGGTTGCACACGGAATCATTACCGTTCTTATGGGTTTATTATATACGATTACAGCGAAAAACACAAGAAATAAATAAAGAGTAACATATCCTTTTTCTTATCTGGATATGATCTTTGCTGCAGAGGAAATCCCTGATTTTCTTAACATTTTTTTACAGGAGGCATATCTGGTTTTGGGTACATAGATTTTTGCATTCTTTTTTATTCCGGAAAATGCATTTTTTTCAATCTTTGTAAGAAGACTGGTCTGAATCGTTATTTTACCGAGATTTTTACATCTGCTGAAAGCCTGACTGCCGACAGTTTTGATATTTTTGCTGATAACAGCTTCTTTCAGGCGAGTATTTCCGCAGAAAGCCTTCGCGCTGATTGCGGTTACTTTGTAAGTATAACCGCTGATGGTGACACTAGATGGAATATTTGCCTTCTGTAAAGTTTTTGATGTGGATTTCAGGAGTGTAACTGTTCTGGTAGTCTTACTGGAGGCTGTGATTTTGTACTGATACTGTCCTGAAGTGCAGATTTTTCCTTTTTTCGGAAGTGCAGGTTTTATTTTTGGAACAGTTTTTCCCTGTTCTGCCATGTAGCCACAGGTGCTGCATATTTTGTCACCGGTGTAGCCTGTCTGCTTTACTGTAGCTTTTCTGGCATTCTTTGTGACAAGCTGGTGATTTTTTTTACTGATCACGGAACCACAGGCACATTTTTTCCAATGCTGTTTTTTGTCGTATTTCCAGCTGCTGTATTTATGTGGGGAACTGATACCGGCAGCACTGCATTCACAGGTTTTCCAGTGATTTTTTTTATCCCACTTCCAGTTTACATAACTGTGACTGTGAACAGGTTCCCATTTTGCATACAGGTGCATATCATAGCTGTAATAACTGAACGGAGCTCCCAGTGCTTTGTCACTGCTGTCAAATACACCATCGCCGTTCATATCATATGTCCTGTCGTCATTTATTCCATAATATGGACGTGTGTATTTATCATCCATATACCAGCCTTTAAAAACATATCCATTCTTTGTGATACGTAGACCGGATAAATCCGGTTCTATATACCTGCCGTCTTTATAGTCAACTTCATAGATCCAGGAATCCAGACCATTGATCATTCCGCCTGCGCCATGAAATGTAACAGTTTCTCCGGAAGTGTAAGTTGCTTTAAGAGAAGTATCACGATATGCACAGGTAGACGCATCCCATTCCATTGCCAGATGATCCTGTCCGCTTTTTTTCAGGTTTTCATCAGGATACAGACAGGAACCGTTTCCCCACAAAGTATTGCCTTCCCATCTGTAGAAATGCTGTCCTTCTTTTACGGGACATGCAATATGCAGTGTAAATGGTTCATTGGACAGCTGATATCTGTCAGGCAGTTGTTCGTTCTGCAGGTTTCCACCCTGAAGATCATAGTTTATAAGATATTCCGGTTCATAGGCATAAACAGTAATTCCTCTCTGACGGTATGTATGGCCACGGCTTGGAATAGAAGCTCCGGGGCTAGAGTAAACATTATAAGCTGCCAGAGGTCCTTCACTCCAAGAAATGATCTTCAGTGCCTTGCCTGTATTGTTGTTAAAAGCAACTGCACCGTTGACTGCTTTTACATCTGTCAGATCTGTTTCTTCTTTTTCGGAGTCCATAAAATATGCATCATTTCGAAAAGCCTTCATTTCCAGATTGTCGATGCTGATATCGCCACTTTTCAGTTTATCTGTATTATATGCGTCAATACTGAAGGCAGACTTGGATAAGATATAATTCACCCATGTACCATATAATAACTCAGAATAGCTGGAACTTTCGCCTTTAAATTCCACACGGTCACCTGGCATCACATAACGGTCAGTGATTGAATAGCCATGTTCGGAATATTCGGAATCTTTCTGCAATAGCCATGTTTTCTGTTCACCGGTTCCGGTATTTTCATTTTTTTCTGCAGCAAATACAGATTTCAATCCTGCACAGCCAGCTGCTGTTCCACCTGCAGGCATTGCCGTTACACTTGTCGATGCTGCCAGAAAAACAGCCAGCAATTTCTGGATCTTTCTTTTTTTCATAGTCCCACTCCTTCTTTTTTTATTTTATTATACAGGATAAAAGTAACAGAAAGTCGTAATTTCCGAACTGTCAATGACAATTCGGAAATTATCTCCCTTTATCAGCTGGGTACTGTATGTTAAAATAAACCAGTATACATCTGGTAAAAATCAGCAGAGACTTATGACATTGGTTACAGGGGGGATTAGTGTGGATTTTAAAGATATATTGAATAGTTATATTGATCTGATCGGCTGCACAGCCAGAGAACTCAGTGAAGCATCAGGTGTTTCTACGGCTACGATCAGCCGATATCGGTCCGGGGAACGAATTCCTGCTCCTGACTCCGGCCATTTTGACAAACTGGTTTCAGGAATTATCCAGCTGGCTGCGTCACAGCCGGAACTTACTTTTACGGAAGAAACTGTCCGGGAGCTCTTTAGGGAATCTGTTTCTGATGTTTTTACTGATATGGATAAACTATGTCATAATTTCAACACTTTGCTTATGATATTTTCCGTTAGTATCTCTGAGCTATCCAGAACTTTGAATTATGATCCTTCTTATCTTTCCAGGATACGTTCCGGAAAACGTCAGCCTGCAGATCCAGGAGATTTCAGCAGAAAAATTTCAGGTTATTTTGTGCACCGGTTTTCAACAGATAATGATATACATCTTATTTCTGAACTTACCGGCGTAAATATATCTGCCCTTTCAACAGAAGCAGATAGAAATGCAATATTGATCCGCTGGCTTCTGAACGGAAATTCACAGATAACTGATCCGCTTACGGATTTTCTGAAAAGACTGAATGAATTTAATCTGAATGAATATATAAAAACAATCCGTTTTGATGAACTGAAAGTACCTTCCATACCGTTTCAGTTACCTGGTTCCAGAACTTATCATGGCCTTCAGGAGATAATGGACAGCGAACTGGATTTTCTGAAAGCTACAGTCCTTTCTAAATCTGAGGAATCTGTTATCATGTACAGTGACATGCCTATGGAAGAAATGGCGAAAGATCCGGAATTTCCCAGAAAATGGATGTTTGGAATGGCACTGATGCTGAAGAAAGGGCTGCATCTATATCAGATACATAATCTGAACAGAACTTTTCCGGAAATGATGCTCGGGCTGGAAGGCTGGATTCCGATGTATATGACAGGACAGATTTCTCCGTATTATTTAAAAGATAATCAGAACCGTTTTTTTTCCCATCTTCTGAAAGTGTCCGGTGCTGCTGCTCTTTCCGGTGAAGCAATCGTGGGGCATCACGAAAACGGAATATATTATCTTACCAAAAATAAAAAGGAACTGGCTATCTACCGAAAACAGGCAGAGGATCTTCTTTCAAGGGCAACTCCGCTTATGGAGATTTTTCTCAAGGATTCCAAACAGGCGTATGAGGCTTTCCTTCTTTCCGATTCAAAAACATCAGGAAAACGCCGTGCAATTCTTTCAGTCCTGCCATTATATACGATTTCCGATGAACTGCTTGAAAATATTCTTGAATATAATAATATTCCTGAGAATGAGCAGAATACCATTATCGACTATGTACGTAAACAGAAAAAAAGAATTTCTGATATTTTGTCCCATGATGAAATATCTGATGAAATATCCGCTTTTTCTGAAAGAGAATTTCGGAAATTTACACCGGCATTGTCATTATCCGGCCTGTTTTTCGAGAAGGATATATTTTACTCGTGGGATACTTATCAGGAGCATCTGATCCTGACAAAACAATTTGCAGAAAAAAACAATAATTATAATGCCTCAATCCTCCAGATATCTGCTTACCGTAATATTCAGATTCTGCTCCACGAGGGCAAATGGGTTATTGTTTCAAAAAACAGGACACCGGTAATCCATTTTCTTATACGTCATCCTCAGATGCAGAGAGCCTTCGAAAATATGACTATTCCGATCATTGAGGAATAAACAGATTTACATTGATTTTCATCTATAGTATTATTTAATACAAAGAAAACTTTCTGCATGCTCAGCAGAAGGAAGGTGTAATGGAAATGAGAACACATCAGACAAATTTTTCCACAGGAAATGTCTATCGGAATATTATGGAGGTTGCTGTGCCTATGATCATCGCACAGATTCTGAACCTCCTTTACAATATCGTGGACCGGATCTACATCGGAAGGATCCCGGAGATCGGAGCTACCGCACTGACGGGTGTGGGATTATGTTTTCCCATTATTACATTGATCACTGCTTTTACCTATCTGTTTGGAAACGGCGGAGCACCGCTTTGTTCCATGGAACGTGGAAGGGGAAACGAAAAAGAAGCAGAAATGCTTATGGGAAACACATTTGTGATGCTGATCGGAACAGGAGTGATCCTGACAGTAACAGGACTTTTGTTTTATCGGCCGATTCTCTATGCATTTGGAGCCAGTGACGTGACTTTTCCCTATGCGTCCGGTTACATAAAGATCTATCTTCTGGGAACACTGTCTGTAATGGTCACACTGGGAATGAATCCCTTTATCAACAGCCAGGGATTTGGAAATATGGGAATGCTCACCATTCTTATCGGAGCAGTGCTGAACATTGTACTTGATCCGCTGTTTATATTTGTATTTCATATGGGAGTACGAGGTGCGGCAGCAGCAACCATTATTTCCCAGTTCTGTTCTGCAGTGTGGGTGTTACGCTTCCTTTGTGGAAAAAAAGCGGTTCTGACGTTAAAAAAGAGCGCAATGATCATCTCAGGGAAAAGAGTGAAAGATATCATAAGTCTTGGTATGTCAGGATTTTTTATGGCATTTACCAACAGCCTGGTTCAGATTGTATGCAATGCCACGCTTCAGACATGGGGTGGAGATATCTATGTGGGAGTTATGACAGTCCTTAATTCTGTAAGAGATATTTTTACCATGCCGGTACAGGGTCTGACTAATGGAGCTTCCCCTGTGATGAGTTTTAATTATGGTGAAAAAGCGTATGACAGGATTAAAAAAGCAATCAAATTTATTACCATTGTTTGCGTAGTTTATACATTTACGGGATGGGGAATCCTGAAACTGGCACCTGAATTTTTTATCCGTATTTTCAATAATGATCCGGAGCTTCTCCGAAAAGGAGTTCCGGCTCTCCATATTTACTTTTTCGGATTCTGTTTTATGGCATTGCAGTTTACAGGACAGAGCGTGTTTGTAGCACTTGGAAAAGCAAAAAGAGCTACATTTTTTTCTCTGCTTCGAAAGGCGTTTATTGTAGTTCCGCTGACTATTTTACTGCCATATGTAAACGGACTGGGAACTGACGGTGTGTTCTGGGCTGAACCGATATCCAATCTGGCAGGTGGCTGTGCCTGCTTTTTTACCATGCTGGCTACAGTGCTGCCGGAGCTGAATGGAAAAACAAAGCCGGAGAAAAAATGATCATGACACCTGATTTTCAGAAGTATTAAAATACAGGATATCATCTACAAATACAGAAAGGGAGACATCAGTTATGTGTACAGCAGCAACCTATAAAACAAAAGATTTCTATTTTGGAAGAACATTGGATTATGAATTTTCCTATGGTGATGAGATTACCATTACACCTCGTAACTATGTATTTAACTTTCGACATATGGGAACCCTTTCCGGTCATTATGCCATTATCGGTATGGCACATGTGGCAGGGGATTACCCGCTTTATTATGATGGGATCAATGAAAAAGGTCTTGGAATGGCAGGTCTGAATTTCGTGGGAAATGCAGTATATAATGAAGTGGAAGAAGGAAAAGAAAACATAGCTCAGTTTGAATTTATCCCCTGGATTCTTGGGAAATGTGCAACAGTAAAAGAGACCAGAGCACTTCTTGCCAACATCAATCTGGTAAAAACTCCGTTCAGTGAAATGCTGCCCTGTGCACAGCTCCACTGGATCATTGCAGATAAAAATGAAGCCATCACAGTAGAAGCCATGGCAGACGGACTTCATATCTGGGACAATCCGGCAGGGGTTCTTACAAATAATCCGCCTTTTAACCAGCAGATGTTTATGCTGAACAATTACATGCATCTTTCAGCGAAGCAGCCGGAAAATCATTTTTCAGACCAGCTTGAACTGAAAGCATACAGCCGAGGAATGGGTGCTTTGGGATTGCCGGGAGATCTTTCTTCTGCATCCAGATTTGCCAGAGTGGCATTTGTTCGGGATCATTCTGTTTCCGGGGATACAGAAGCAGAGAGTGTCAGCCAGTTTTTCCACATTCTGGGATCTGTGGACCAGCAGAGAGGCTGCTGTGAGGTAGAGCCCGGGAAATATGAGATCACCCTTTATACTTCCTGCTGCAACGGAGATAAGGGAATCTATTATTATACGACATATGAGAACCACCAGATATCAGCAGTAGATATGAACCATGAAGATCTGGACGAAAATACACTTGTAAGATACCCGGTACTTCAAGGTGAGAAGATTCACATGCAAAACTAAGCTTGCGAAGCAAGCGATACTTCTTGCGCTGCGCACAAGAAGGCAGAAGTAGAAATTTGCATAAAGTGGATTTGCGAAGCAGACGATACTTTCTGTGTGCAGTGCAAAAAGTCAACAATGGAAATCAATACAGAAACCGATATGCGAAGTTTCCACATTGCAGTGGAAATATCTATGTGCTAAAATAGTCAGGATGGCTCTGGCGGACAGGAAACGCAGAGCAGTGACAGAACACGAAGGGATGAGAAGATTTCCAGGAGTGAAAATACAAGCAGAAAATGAGAGGAGAAACATCATGGCTTTATTTCAGGCATTTCGGGCAGTGAGACCTGCGCCGGAGAGGGCAGCACAGGTGGCGGCACTTCCCTACGATGTAGTGAGCAGGGAGGAGGCCAGAGAGATCGGAGAGAAAAATCCCGAATCTTTTCTCCACGTGGACAGAGCAGAGATGGATCTTGATCCGGCTGCAGACCTTTATGATCCGAAGGTTTATGAGAAGGCAAAAGAGAACCTGGACAGATTTCAGGATGAGGGAATTTTAATCCAGGATAAGAAGCCGAACTATTATTTATATGAGCTGATCCGTAAGGGGAAATCCCAGACAGGTATCGTGGGAGTCAGTTCCATTGATGATTATATAAGCGGCGTGATCAAGAAACATGAGCTTACAAGAGAGGAAAAAGAGCAGGACAGAATCCACCATGTGGATGTATGCGATGCAAACACAGGCCCTATTTTTCTTGCATGCAGATATCCGGAGGAGCTTCTTGCACTGATGGAAAACTGGAAAACAGAACATGCACCTGTATATGATTTTACATCTGAGGATGAGATCACACACAGGGTATGGGTGGTAGATGAGGAAGCAAAACTTCAGAAGATCCGGGAATTATTTGGAGAAATCCCATCCATTTATATTGCAGACGGCCACCACAGAGCAGCATCTGCCGTAAAAGTAGGCCTGAAAAGACGTGCAGAGCATCCGGATTACACGGGAAAAGAAGAATTCAACTTTTTCCTCTCTGTAGTATTTCCCTTTGACCAGCTGACGATCCTTCCGTATCACAGAATCGTGAAGGATCTGAAAGGAATGACACCGAAAGCTTTTATTGGAAGCATGAAGTTCAACTTTGAATTAATGGCCATGCCTGGCTTTCCGTGCAAACCTGTTGAGAAACATTGCTTTGGCCTGTATGTAGACGGAGAGTGGTTTCATCTTAAAGCATATCCGGATATTTATGCTGAAAAAGATAACGTAGGCCAGCTGGATGTATCCATTCTTCAGGACAAGGTTCTTGGACCGGTTCTTGGAATCCGGGATCCACGTACAGATGAACGCATCCGCTTTATGGGAGGCAACCATCGGCTGAAAGATCTGGCAGCAGCTGCAGATGAGACAGGTGGAGCTGCTTTTGCCATGTATCCTACTTCCATGGAGGAGCTGATGTCTATTGCTGATGAGGGAAAGCTGATGCCGCCGAAGAGCACCTGGTTTGAGCCGAAGCTGCGAAGCGGACTTTTTATTCATAAGCTTTCCTAATAGGATTTATAAAAATTTCATAAATCAGTCAGGAAAATCTTAGAAATTTACTACAGAATGCTCACATTTGTTTTGTAAAATAAAGACCATGGTGAGCAAATGAGAAAGAGGGTTATTAACAGTTAAATATAAATTATAAAATCATATAAGTACATGTTGGGTTTTATAAGATATTAGAGCAGAATATTATTGAAAGGAGTTGATG
>JABLTR010075886.1_pt1 | contig 19660 bp, 15 predicted proteins | sample 7160071 | NCBI WGS metagenome assembly JABLTR01 (sample SAMN14651230, study PRJNA627086) | human gut metagenome | isolation source: feces | host: Homo sapiens | reverse complement strand
TGCGTTCCGTTTCCTCCTTGGTCTTGCCGGCACAGGACTCGGCCAGAAGCTGTCCGATAAGCTTGTAGCACAGCTCCGTAATACGGTGCATCGGCAGCCCCATGTCCAAATCCGTAAGCGTCCCCAGCAGCACGTTTTCCACAGTATCGGGCAGGACAAAACCGCCGTCCTCCCGCAGGGTGGTTGTTTCATTATCTTGTAGGCTTTCAATGAGTATCTCCTCGTTGGGGGCGCTGAAAACGGGCAGGAACCGGGTACTTAAGTCAAAATCCAGAAAAGTGCGGGTCTGGGTGTTCTTGCGCACCAGCACCACGTCGGGAATGTCGATGGTCGCCCGCACCTTTTGCTCCACCAGAGGCGCAACGGCCAGCTCGATTTTCTGTTCCAGCCGCTCCGTGTCCAGCGGTAGCTGCCCGCCTACCTCCAGATGCTCCCTGGCCTTTTCCCGGATCAGTTCCTGTATCTCCGGCTTTGCCAAATCGCGGGTAGTGATGACCGTTCGCATAGACTGTTCCGGTATGGTTACCACCGGAGCAGCGCCCGGCTCCGCATCCGCTGCCTTTGGCGCGACCGGCACCACGATGTTGACCGGCTTTGTGAGGAGTTCCTCAATCGCCAGCCCCACCGCTTCGGCGGTCTGAATATCCTCCTGCAGCGTTTGCTTTTTCTCCTCGCTGCGGGCGTATTTCAGGTTCTGCTTCTTCTGCTCGATGAAGTCGTCAAACACCGTTTTCGGTTTGACGATCTCCTTCTCCCGGCCCAGCTCCTCATCGTCCGCGATGTCGATGATGTTCTCCTTGCGGATGATGGATTCTTCGTCGCTGGCCGCCCGGATGATTTCCTCGAACTTGTCGTGAGCCACGATGGTGAGCCGGTCCACCGCTGCGTTGTTTACCCGCTTGCCGTAGGGCAGGCGCAGCCCGCGGCCGATGGTCTGTTCCCGCAGGGTGAGGGAGGTGGCCGTGCGCAGCGGAATGATGGTATAGAGGTTGGTGACGTCCCAGCCCTCCTTGAGCATGTTGACGTGGATGACAATTTCTATTGTGTTGTCCGGCTCCTCCAGGGAAAGCAGCTTCTGAATGTTCTCGTCCTTCTCCGTGCCCTTCTGGTTGCTGTGAACCTCGATGACCTTGTCCGCATATTCTCCGTCGAAAAAGTCCGGGCTAGTGATGTAATCCTTAATTTCCGCCGCGTGGGTGGTGTCCTTGCAGACCACCAAGACAAACGGCTTCACCAGCCGGACGCCCTCGTTCTCCGCATAAGCCGCCAGTTCCGCTTTGGTGTTGCGGTGAATGCGCACGCCGTCCACCAGCTTGATATGGTCGATTTCCTCCGGCGTATATTGATGCGGGTCGAAGGAGCGCCGGGTCGCGGCGGCGGGTTCCTTGACATAGCCGTCCACAATGGCCCGCGCCAATGAGTATTCATAAACCACGTTCTTAAACTTCTGCGCGCCCTTAGCGGTTTCCACCTGCGGTGTGGCGGTCAGTTCCAACCCCAGCAGGGGGCTCAGCTCGTTGATGACCGCCATACCCCGGTCGGCGCGGTAGTGGTGGCTCTCATCCATCAGCACCACGAGATCGGAAAGCCCGGCCAGATAGTCGAAATAGCTCTCACCGATGTATTCCGACAGGCGCTTGACCTGCGGGACGCTCCCGCCCCGCACTTCAGCGTTGATTTTGCCGATGTTGAAGATGTTGATGGTAATGCTCTCCTGCAAAGACATTTGGCCGGCCACATGCTGTTTGTAGGTGTCGCCGGTGATAACCAGCGGCGGATTTTGGAGGAAGGGCTGAATCCGCTGGAACACATATTTGCGGTAAGCCGGGCTGCCGAAGTCCTCGATAAGCTTGTTGTAGATGGTCAGGTTAGGCGCGACGACGAAAAAATGCTTGATGCCGTAATTGGTGTACAGATAGGTGATGAAGGCGCCCATGAGCAGAGTCTTGCCCACGCCCGTGGCCAGCGAGAAGGTCAGGGAAGGAAACGTCCGCTCGAACTCTCGGAAAATCGGGTACTTTTCGTGAATCTGTTTTTGCAGAGTGTCCAGGTCGTCCGACAGGTCGATGCTCTGCATGATGTCGTCCAGAATTCTAAGGCTCTCGTACTGCGGGAGGCGCAGGGACATGGTATTGTTGATCGCCCCGATGGAAAATTGTTTATTGTCCGTTTTTCTCATTCTGTATCCCTTCCTCCTCGTTCGCGTCACATTGTGAACTAGCCGCGTTCACAATGTCCTCGTCCTCCCATTCGTCCTCGTCCTGCAAAATCACGTTGAGATCGTAGTTGTCCCGCCCGAATTCGCAGCGGCCCAGCAAGATTTTCGGGATGGGGCGCACGGTGATGTTCGGGAAGTCCCGGTCGCAGCCGGGGGCGAAATCCTCGGCGCAGATGAGCAGGTATTCGTCCTCCGGCAGCTCACCGGTGATGTAGCCCAGGTATTCGGCGTCGATGAACTGGGTGGTGGTGAAAATATAGTTTTTATCGCCGGAAGCGCCCTGTTTCCACATGTACTGCGGGTCGGGGCAGTAGGTATACCCCTCATGCTTGGCCATGGCCGCCGCAAGCATTTGGGCGTTGTAGTGTTCGGAGATGACCAGACGGCCGAACTTGTCCTTCTGCAGCAAAGAGGGGGCCAGTTCGCAGAAGCGGAACCCGCCGCCGCCCTTCCAGCCCACCGCCTTGCTGATGCCGCCCTGTTCGCCGTCGATAACCTTTTTCAGCCGCGGCGCGCAGTGGGTGGTTGCGTGATCGCCCAGCTCCACGCCGATCCACCGGCGGCCCATTTTGTGGGCCACGGCCGCCGTGGTGCCGGAGCCTAAGAAGCTGTCGAGGACAAGATCGCCGGGGTTGGTGGCGATTTGCAGGATTCGTTGGATAAGACGTTCAGGTTTTGGGGTGTCGAAAACATTAGTTGCGCCAAATAGAGCGATGATTTCTTTTTTTGCTTCCTGATTATGCCCTACTTCTTTATTTGTCCACCAAGACCATGGAACAACACCTTGGCTTTCAGAAAGATAGGTCTTTTTTCGGGGAACTCCATTTCCATCTTTGCCAAACCAAATCCGTCCGGCAGCAATTTCTTCTTCCATGCGTTTCTTTGTAAAGCGCCAGCATAAACTATTCGGCAATTCGATGACGCGGCCTGCAGGTGTTGTCAAAGTGTAGAATTGGTCTTTTGTCCCATGTCCGGCTTGCGCAGTCGCATCAGTTGATGTCCAAGGGCCGCGTGGATCATTATCTGGATTCTTATACGATTTGGCTTGTTCTTCGTTTAGTGGCAGTCGGTTTATCACTTCCTTAAATCTATCCTTATTAACCGCATATACCAATATGTAATCATGTCCGTCACTAATGACAGCCCTCATATCAGGCGATGTCCTTTTCTGCCAAACTATGGAAGCTATATAATTTGGTCTTCCAAATACCTCATCACACAGCACCTTCAAATATGCCTGCTCGTCGTCGTCGATGCTAATCCAGATGCTGCCGTCCTCGCTAAGCAGATTCCGAAGCAGCTCCAGCCGGGGCTTCATCAGGGACAGCCAGGTGGAGTGCTCCAGATTGTCGTCGTAATGCTCGAAGGCACTGCCGGTGTTGTAGGGCGGATCGATGTAGATGCATTTCACCCTGCCCGCGTATTCCTGCTCCAGGCTTTTCAGCGCCAGCAGGTTGTCCCCGTGGATCAATAGATTGTCATACAGCGGCGGATTCCCGTCATCCTCCATTGTCAATTGTCCATTATCCATTGTCCCTTCCCTGCGATAACTGTATGCCGGGTTTTCTATGAGAATCCGCGGCTCCGGGCTGATTTTGTTCTCCGGGTCATACTTCCCCAGCCACGTCAGTTCCAGTCGTGTGTTCATTGATCAAAACGCTCCTTTTAACAAGTCGTAAATACCGCTTGAAATAATATTTGCAATAACACCAGAAACAAAGGCCAAAAATAACGATAAATATGGATGTCCTTTTATAAAATCAGCAATCAAATAATAATTTTGCTTTTTAATTTTTTTTAATTCTCTTTGAAGTAATATCAAATAGTCATCAGGTATTGCTCTGGATTTTAGCTTAATCTTTGTTTCACACTCTTGGCAAATAGACGGCTTTCTTGCTGAAATAACAATGTCTCTCTTATAGCCCATCATATCGAACAAGCATCCTCTGGTTTCATCGTGATCCAGACGGTCACCCAATAGATACTCCGTTGTAAATCTATAAATCGCGCCTAAAATATAATTCAGTGGGTCAATATTCTCACCTTGTAAAAATTCTAACCCTTGATAAAAAGACAATACAAAGAGACTGTTGTTTTCATTAAGACAAATCCCATATAGATTATCTTCAATTTCATAATCCAAAAAACCAATGCATAAATCATATTTGCTGTTGGCATTATCAGCGAGTACCTTATGTAACGCTTTAAAGGAATAGCCCCATCCATAATCAGGGTTTGGTATTCCAACTTGAAAAATATCAACGGTAAAAATGTCTGACTTGTATTTTTTAAGACGGTCAAATAATACTTCATTTCTTTGTTGACCGATTTTAACAATTCTTATTTTTGCTTTATTCACTCACTTCACCCTCCACTTTATCGCAAATACCCGCCGGCCGTTCACCTTCTGCCGCAGACGGCCTTTGGTTTCCTCGATCAGCGCCTCTTTCCTCCGGTCGATTTCATCCTGTTCGGAATATAAATCAAACCGCTGCTTGTTCCGTTTGTCCTCCAGCGCCGCAATTCCAGCTTTTCCTGCAATTTAACCGGCTTCCTTGCCGCCTTTTTCAGTTCCGCGATCCGGCCGCGTTCGGCCTGATAGAGCGTTTCCAGCCGCTCAGCGGCGGCTTCGTCCAGTTCCGGCAAGGTCTCTTGTTCGCCCGACAGGTCGAACAACTGCCGCAGCTGATCCTGAGACAAGTCGGCGCCGTCCTCACTGAAGCCCGCGAAGAGGAGGCGGAACTCCCGCCGGGCGGGGTAGATAATCTCATAGAATTCCTGCTCACCGGCGGTGGGGATGAACTCCTGGGTGAGCGGCAGCCGTTCGGTATAGCGGATGTATTCGGTGACCTGCCGCCTTAGAGTGCGGATGCAGAGGGTGTGCAGCCGCTCCGACAGGTCGTCGTATTCGTGGGTATGGTCCCCGCGCAGAAAGGAGAACTGCGCCTTGAAGCTATCCAGATCGCCGAAGATGTGGTCGTCGATGAACCCGACCAGGCCGTACAGCTCCAGCAAAGAGTTCTGGAGCGGCGTGGCGGTGAGCAGCAGCTTGAAGCAATCGCCCAGCGCCTCGTGGAGGGCGGTTGCCATGATATTGTCGCTCTTATACACGTTCCGCAGCCGGTGGGCCTCGTCGATGACCGCCATGTCCCACGTGACGGCGCGGATATAGGCAGCCCGCGCATGGGCGAAATGGTAGGAGGTGATGACGACGGCCTCCTGTTCGAACGGGTTCGGCATCCCCGCCTTTTCACAGTCCCGGAAGGCGTCGCTGTCCAAAATGACGGCGGGCAGGTAGAATTTCTCTATAAGTTCCTGCCGCCACTGGGCGCGCAGGCTGGCGGGAACCACGACAAGGATCCGCCGCTTCTGCTCCGCCCACATCTGGGCGATCACAAGTCCTGCCTCGATGGTTTTGCCCAGCCCCACCTCGTCCGCCAGGATGGCGCCCTTCATGAAAGGGGAATGGAACGCAAACAGCGCCGCCTCCACCTGATGAGGATTGAGATCGACTCGCGCGTCGGCAAGGGTGGCCGCCAGCTTTTCATAGCCGCTGCCCCAGGTGGACTTCGAGAGGACAAGGCCCATATATTTCGCATGAAAATCGGTGAGCTGCACAGGCAGGCCCCCTAACGTTGTGGTTTGTCTTTCCGATACTTTCCGCTCTTTACCCGCGCGTCCTTCGGTTTTTCGGCATCCGCCGGGATCATCCAGGAACGCCCAAAACGGCAGACACCCTCAATGCGGTTTTCTTCGCAGAGTTTTTGGACACGGCGGACCGTCAGCTCCCATTTTTTTGCGGCTTCCAAAACCGTCATATATTCCATAGAAATCCTCCGAACCGGCAGAATTTTACATAATTTTATTATATACACGATAGCGAATAATGTCAACGAAATATCCAGGATGGATTCGTATGCTTTTTATTTGTGGGGAGATTTACTGGATGGATACAAATCATATATACTGAATGTATCCTCCAATATAATGCATGGCCTCCGGTTCAGGGACAGCCCACCTGTGCCGGAGGTTTTGCTTTGTAAACAAAGAGAAGATAATCCAGTAAAAATCGAACTTTCTAAATCAGCCGACGTTTTCTGGGGGCCGTTCAACGGTTCAAAATGATTAGAAAGGGCTGACTTTTCATGTTTTTTCAACTTATACGCATGAGAAACAGACCGCGCGAAAATTTACGGCAGTTAGGCTGTGATCTATTTACTTTTTTGTTATATCAATTTGGGAGAGTCGCCCAGAAACTGAAGCCTTCCGCTTTTTTCATCTCCGTGCGGCGGCGTTTGATGAGGGAAACGCTCAAGTGAAGTTCCTGTGCGATTTCCCGGATCTTCTTGCCGGCCAGGACGAGAGCCGCAATCAGTTTCTTATGTAAGCGCGTTTTGCCGGCACGGTTCTTGAATTCCCGCGATGGTTTACCTATGAAATATCCTTCCAAACCATCCAACCCTAAGTCTAGGCGGATCCGCTCATTAGTATATTTGTAGCTTTTACCGTTTCCTCTAGCTGTGTAGAACAGCTCACGCTCAGAGAGCGGCTCATAGTACCAATCGTTCAGCTCCCGCAGCTTTTCTCTGATCTTCTTCTCACTCAGTCCGGCGTCCCGTCCCCACATCCAGGCAAAATGCGCCGCCATTTCTCGGCAACGCTCGAAGCCCCAGCCGGACCGCGCCAACTCTATCAGCTCATTCAGCCGTTTGGTCCCCAGCCTTTCCTTTGTCATGATATATCTGCCTGTCTCGCACGGCTTCCGTCCGTACCCGTTTCGTGCACGCTCAATGTCCCGATAAGCATTTCTGAGTGCATATTCTCCTTTCCACGGCTTATCCATCAAACATCGGCAAAACTCTTTATACACATACCGCTCCGGCCGCATCTGCTTCATGATGCACATCCGACTCGTATCCTTGTGAATGCTCCCCGGCATACGGAATACACGGCTGGAATCTACCGGCTTGGTATCCACCTGGAATTCCAGCCCTTCATCCTGAAGGGCTTTTTCTATTTCGACCCATCGGGCAACGAGTTTCATCTTAGTGGCTTGTATGCCATCCTTCATCTGACCTTCTTTCCCATTTGGCAGGTCTTCAAATATGTAATAGAGATGACAGCCGCCGGAACCGGTGAAGACGATACTGTTCGGCATCGGGATATCGCCATAGGTGGAGTACCAGAGAATGTGCCGTTTCAATTCCCCTTCCAGAGCATCGTAGTTTGGAACGTAGGTCCCCTTGAAATCGATGTCGATGACGATGTGATTGAACCGCCATAGGAAATCGCTCGTTCTTCTGCAATGATTTCCATGCGGTTTGAACACATTAAGTGAGACATAGGCACTACCGGTATTCTTTATGAGCCGGAAAGCCTGCCTTTCCATTTCTTTTGCACTGCGGGCAAGCGATTGCCGTTCAAAATCCGCACTGCTCAGAAAAACGCGGCCGCCTCTGAAGTCGAACGAGTAAACCAGCTGCATGAAATTTGATACTTGATTCTTTTGTTCCCCTGTAAGTATGTTTTTCTGGATCATAACTACCTCCGATCTGTTTTCGGAGATAGTATGTTAGAAATGCTCTGTCACTGGTCATGGCTGTTTTGTTTGTGGGGAAGTTTGACGTGCTATATAGAAGAGGTATACTTTGTATATAGACTCCGCGTGGAGGCGAAAAGGAGGAAAGTAAAATGGAAACGATCGTGATAGTTGATCTGAAAGAAATCCTCGTGGAAGCAATTTTCCGCAAGAAAATTGAGGCGTTGGGTACTTACAAAAGCCTGGATGAAAAGATAGACGTCATGCTGACGAACGAAAGGATGCTGGAAGAGGATCTTGATGATTTTCCTTTCGATGAATGGCCGGAGGATTAGAGAAAGAAACTTCCGGCACTTTTTCTGGTAAAGGGGGCGGCAATTGGCCGCCCCCTTTCTCTTATATGGTAGAGGAAATGGCCCCTTGCCTTTGGCAAGGGGCGGTCAAATAACAGAAAAACAAACAGGGTAGATATTCGGAGCTACGACGAGCTATTGAAAGAGAAATTATAGATAAAGATAATTTTTCAGCCGCTGAACATAATATTTTGCCCGCTGCAGGTAATTTTTTGCCGTTTTCTTCCGTCCTTTCTCTAAAGAGAGGGTAATTTCTGAAAATTATCCTTGCGACTGAAAAATTACCAATCCGACAAATGACGACACGTCTGAACCTTGCTTTCCGCGTTTGAAATTTGAAAAAGGGCCTTTTTCAGCGTCCCTGCAAATCCGTCATACTATCTTTAGATCTTCCAATGATGAACGGAGTTGTACGGAGGATCGAGACTAGTATTGATTGGAGGTTCCCCTATGGGCAAGGTTACCGCAACAAAACGCGGGAAGTATTGGCAGTATAAATTTGAAGCGGCGAAGGTTGACAATAAAAGAAAGCGGATATTCAAAAGCGGATTTAGGACAAAATCAGAAGCACTAGCAGCCGGCGCGAAAGCAATGGCGGAATACAACGAAGCCGGTCTTCACTTTACGCCGTCTGAGAGCAGTTCCCATGATTTTCTTGACTTTTGGATGGAAGCCTATTGCCGTATCAATCTCAAAGAAGTAGCGGTGACGAACTATAGAAAGAAAATCAAAAATCACATCAAGCCGGAACTGGGCGTTTATAAGATTAAAGCGTTGACGCCTGCCGTGCTTCAGGAATTCATCAACGGGAAAGCAAAGCAGAATTACAGCCGGAATACCCTAGCTGTCATCAAAGGGATTCTCACCGGCAGTCTGAATTTTGCCGTCAATCAGAATATGATACGGTATAACCCTATGAACAACGTATCTCTTCCCAGTCCAAGAAACGAACAATTACAGCCGAGGACTGACCCCCATGTGTACATACCGCCACATCGGATCACAGAAATATTTGCGCGGTTCCCAGAAGGGTCTTCCACCCATATTCCCATGATGCTCGGCTATAAGGGCGGCTTGCGAATTGGAGAAGCCTTCGCGGGTACATGGGACGACGTTGATTTTAAGAAGAATACCTTTCGGGTTGACAGACAGGTACAATGGGATGAGCAGAACAAGGTGTGGTATTTCAGCGCGCCGAAGTATAACTCATATCGAACCATTGATTTAGATCTAGAAACGGTTGAATTGCTAAAGCGGGAAAAGGAGCGACAGAATCGGGCAAGAGAGTATTACAGAGGACATTACACACGTCTGTATGTGAATGAGAGGAGGCAGTTGAACACGACGGGAGACGGGGAGGAAATCCATTTGATTGCTGTACGGGAAAATGGAGAATTCGTCATTCCGCGAAGTATGCAGCATACCTCGTCCGTTATCCATCATGAGCTGAACTACCCGGAATTCGATTTTCATTCCCTGCGGCACACCCATGCCTCTATGCTGGCGGAAAACGATGTGCCTCCAAAATATTTGCAACAGAGAATGGGACATAAGAATCTGGAAGTGACCATGAAGTTCTATCTACATCTGACCGAAAAAATGCAGGAGAAGGGGTCGGATATTTTGCAGAGAATGTATCGGACGGATGAAGAAAAGAAAGAGAATGGAGAGTGATTCCTGTCGTCAAAAGCGGACTGTTGCCCTGTCCTTGCTGCCCTCATAAAATATAGGGCAGCAAATTGGCAGCAAAACCGGGCTTTAGACGAAAAAACAGGGCATTTGGTGTGAAACACACCAAATGCCCTATCACTAAAAAGCCAGCATCTATGCGGCCTCAGGCCGCTATTATTTTGCCTCGTAAACCGCCACAGCGCAGGCCACGGTGGCGCCGACCATGGGGTTGTTGCCCATGCCGATCAGGCCCATCATTTCCACGTGTGCGGGCACGGAAGAAGAGCCCGCAAACTGGGCATCCCCGTGCACACGGCCGAGGGAGTCCGTCAGGCCGTAGGAAGCAGGGCCCGCGCCCATATTGTCCGGGTGCAGCGTACGGCCCGTGCCGCCGCCGGATGCAACGGAGAAGTACTTCTTTCCGTTTTCGGTCGCCCACTTCTTGTAGGTGCCCGCAACCAGATGCTGGAAACGCACCGGGTTGGTGGAGTTGCCGGTAATAGAGACGTCCACGCCCTCATGCTTCATGATGGCAACGCCCTCCAGCACATCGTTGGCGCCGTAGCATTTAACCGCCGCACGCTCGCCGTCGGAGAAGGCGCGCTCCTCCACGACCGTGAGCTCGTCGGAATAGAAGTCATAATCCGTCTTTACATAGGTAAAGCCGTTGATTCTGGAGATGATATAGGCCGCATCCTTGCCCAAACCGTTGAGGATGATGCGCAGCGGCTCCTTGCGGGCACGGTTGGCGGTACGGGCGATGCCGATGGCGCCTTCAGCCGCCGCGAAGGATTCGTGGCCGGCGAGAAACGCGAAGCATTTTGTCTCGTCGCGCAGGAGCATGGCGCCAAGGTTGCCGTGGCCCAGGCCGACCTTGCGGGTTTCGGCGACAGAGCCCGGAATGCAGAACGCCTGCAGGCCGATGCCGATGGCCTCTGCGGCATCGGCGGCGGAAGCGGCGCCCTTTTTCAGCGCGATGGCGGAGCCCAGCGTGTAGGCCCAGCTGGCATTTTCAAATGCAATGGGCTGTACGCCCTTGACAATCTTATCTACATCTATACCCTTGGAAAGGCACAAATCACGAGCGTCTTCGAGGCTGGCAAGGCCATACTCAGCAAGACACTTCTCTATTTTGGCCATTCTTCTTTCTTTGCCTTCAAATTTAACATCGTTAGCCATTATAGTTTCGTCCTCCTTTTTCTGCTTTGTCAGCTTATTCTTCACGGGGGTCTACGTACTTGGCGGCGCCGTCGAAGCGGCCGTACTGGCCGATATTCTTCTTATACGCCTCGTCCGGGCTCATGCCGTGGCGGATATCCTCCAGCATCTTGCCCAGCTTCACAAACTGGTAGCCAATGACCTCGTCGTTCTCATCCAGGGCCATTTTCAGCACGTAACCCTCGGCCATTTCCATGTAGCGCACACCCTTGGCCTTTGTGCTGAACATGGTGCCGACCTGAGAGCGCAGGCCCTTGCCCAGGTCCTCCAGGCCGGCGCCAACCGGCAGGCCGCCCTCTGAGAAGGCCGTCTGGCTGCGGCCGTATACAAGCTGCTTGAACAGCTCGCGCATGGCAACATTGATGGCGTCGCATACCAAATCGGTGTTCAGGCACTCAAGCAGCGTCTTGCCGGGCAGAATTTCCGCCGCCATTGCCGCGGAATGCGTCATGCCGGAGCAGCCGACGGTCTCTACCAAAGCTTCTTCTACAATGCCGTCCTTCACATTTAACGTCAGTTTGCAGGCGCCCTGCTGCGGAGCACACCAGCCAATTCCGTGTGAAAGGCCGGAAATGTCCTTGATTTCATAAGCCTTTACCCATTTTCCTTCCTCCGGGATCGGAGCAGGGCCATGATGGGGGCCCTTTGCAATAGTACACATTTGTTCCACTTCGTGGGAATAATTCATAACGGTACTCCTTTCGATTTTTTGATCCTTGACTTTCAGACTTTGTGTGGCAATCTACTTTATTATAAAATATTTTACGGTTATTAGCAAGAGATGAGCGGCGATATTCACGAAAAATCCTGTTCATTTTTATCTGCCGCGGCAAAAGCATCCTCCGGCGCAAAAAAACAGGCGGACGCCCGTTTCGGGGCCCTCCCGCCTTGAGCCTCCGGCGGCGGGGCGCTCGTGCGAAGCCCTGCCGTTATAGGAGCCCTTATAAATCTGTTTCAATAAAATGGACGGCCGAGGCCTGCCAATACTTTTGGTATACCCGTTCTTCGTCTCCGTCAAGATTTAATTGATACATTCTAAAGGTGACTAAGAAATCCTTGGGCTGCCACCGTTCCTCATAGGAATAGCAATAGCGCATACCAATATTTCTCATTACGCCGCCGCTGTGGGGGTTATTCCTGTCATGGGTGGCTGTAATATAGGGAAGCCCGTCCTTTTTAACCTGCGCTACAACCGCCCTCCCGGCCTCCGTGACAATGCCCTGATGCCAGAGCTCTTTCCGCAGGCCGTAGCCAAAATCGTGGTGCTCCTCCATATCGGCCTTGATATAGCCTACCGGGTAATTGTCCTTTTTCAGGCAGATGGCATAGGCATAGGCCTGTGGCTGCGCGTATGTTGCCGCATACCGTTCTTCAAAAAACGTCCTTGCCTCATCCATGCTCTTCAGCGGGAACCATGGCAGGAAGCGGTTCACCTCCTCGTCGCTGTATATTTGATAAAGAGCCTCCAGGTCATCTTCCGTAAATTTTCTTAAAATCAAGCGCTCCGTCTCCAATGTGGGCGTATTCATTCTATTTTCCTCCATTGCCGGGCTCACCCCGTTCTTTCAGAATATTATCCGCCGCCGTCTTACTTTCGCAGCAAGGCGCGCCCGGCAACAAGCCTTCGGTTTGCTGCTATTATAGCACACCGGCCATACGGCGGCAACCTGTTTTCTCCCTGCGCTGCCGGCAACTGCCAATACTGCCCGCAGGGGCGGATTGGGGCGCCCGTTTTTTATTGTTTACCCGCTTCCTTTTCTTGAAAAGCGCGGGGTTCCCTGCTATAATAGGCCTGAATCAAAAAGAAAGCGGCGGCTGTGCTGTCCGCCGTTAAAAAGGAGTTGCCGTCAATGAGCAATTATGATGTAGCCGCCTATATCTGGCCGGCCTATACGGGCGACGAGCCCCGCACAAAAATTTTCTGGCCTGAGGGGATTGGCGAATGGCAGTCCGTTAAAAATTCGGTTTCCAAATACCCGGGGCACAACTGGCCCAGAAAGCCGCTGTGGGGCTATGTCAACGAGGCGGACCCCTATGTGATGGAGGGCCAGATCGCCGCCGCCGCCGACCACGGCGTCAATGTCTTTATTTACGACTGGTACTGGTATGAAAACCGCCCGTTTCTGGAGCAGTGCCTCAACAACGGCTATCTTAAGGCCAGGAATAACGACCGGGTAAAATTCTACCTGATGTGGGCAAACCACAGCGTCAACTATACGTGGGACATCCGCAATTCGAGCCTGCAGGACTGCGAAATCTGGGACGGTGCGGTGGACCGCAGCAGCTTTGAGCAGATCGCGCTGCGCACCATTGACCGCTATTTCTCCCAGCCCTCTTATTACAAAATTGACGGCAAGCCGGTTTATGCCGTCTATGATGCCGCCAACCTGATCCGCGGCCTGGGCGGGGTCGAAAACACCCGCCGCGCACTGGACTGGTTCCGCGAGCAGACGGTCCGGGCGGGCTTTCCCGGCCTGCACCTGCAGCTTATCTTCTGGTCGAACAACGCGGTCAACCTGAGCGGCGTGGACGGCGGCGACCATTCCCTGTCCCCGTGGGAGGTCATCTCATCACTGGGCTTTGACAGCATCACCCATTACCAGTTTGCACATTTCGCCAATATCGACCGTGATTACCGGGAGATCCTGCGGGATGTGCAAAAGGAATGGGCCATGATTGACGAACGGTCCCCGGTTCCCTACTACCCGCACATCTCCGTGGGCTGGGACAACAATCCCCGCTTCATGGAGTTTCGCCCCGGCGTCGTCAAAAACAATACCCCGGATGCCGTAGAAGAGGCCGTTCGCATGGCGCGCGCCTATGTGGACGCGCATCCGGGCCAAGCGCCGCTGATTACGCTGAACAGCTGGAACGAGTGGACGGAGACCAGCTACCTGCAGCCGGACGACCTGTACGGCTACGGTTACCTGGAGGCTGTCCGAAAGGCGTTGGCGTGATCGTTTCGTTTATTATATTCACCATGTTAAAAGCAGAAGGATGTGCCAAAAAGGCACATCCTTCTGCTTTTGTCCTCTTGTTCCAGTAAACCGCGTTACAATATAAAGGCGGAAGGGAGCGAATAAACCCCGCGCTCATAAAAGGTTCCTCGCACACCCCTGCCAGCCTAGCCAGCCTAGCGAGCAGCCTTCAGCCCCGGGGCACAAAGTATTTCCGCCTGCTTTTTTTCCAAGGCAGGCAGGAAGTCGCCAAACAACTGATTAACCCGCCAAATAACCGGTATGGGCATAACAGACCTTTCGCTTTCGTAATAAGTGTAGACCTTCTTGCTGATGCCAAGCCGCTCCGCCATTTTTGCACGGGTGAGGCCAACACTGACACGCAGCCGTTTTAAATCTTTTTCCAGAATATTTAAATTCATGGCTTAATACCCCCTATAATTTGTGAATTTGATTCACTTCGTGATTTATTATAGCTTCCATTTTTTGGTAATTTTGTCGAATTATGGGGCACCGCAAAAAAAATTATTTAAAGCCGTAAAATCGTAAATATTCCAAGCCGAAGCGCCCTATTCTGCCGGCGTTGGGGTGAATAGCCCGGCTTTGTCCGGGCGTACGGGTTCCTCAGGCGCCTTCTTCCCCGGTTTTCGCCGCGGGTACGTCTTTACCGGCGCCAACCACCGTACAGCCTGCCCGGCAAACGGCGGCCCGCAGCGCGGCATCTGGAAGCCTCTCCTGCATATAAATTGCCGCTGTTCCCTTGCTCAGATCCACCTCAGCCCGCACGCCGTCCAGCTCGTTCAGGGCATGCTCAAGGCGCCGCGCACGATGGATGCAGGTCATTCCGTCAATCTCTAAAAGCTTTAAAAAAGGGTAACCTTTTGCTCTGCCGCCCGGGGCTCCTTTAAGCAATCCATCTTCTCCCCCACAGCAGCTCGAAACCAGCTTTTTGGCGTATCTCCGAACGGAAAATACCACAATCATAACGAATATACAATTTATGGCGGCGATACCCATTATAAACCAACTCCTTTTCATGCTTCTTTTTAAATTAGTTAGTCGTAACTAATCATTTTGTATATAAAAATCACCCGCAAATTTCAGGGGGGCGATTCTTTTTCTATCATAAACCGTGTCTTTTCCTGTGTCAATACGATCTGCCCCAAAGCATAGCCCTGCGCTGTAAAAACTATGCAAAAGGCAGGATTGTGCTCTTTTTTGTGAAAATATGCGACAAGCCTTGACTTCTATGGAATAAGCCGATAAAATAATAAACAATCATTTTGTGAAATAGCAATATAAATCTTACTAAAACCGGCCAAATAATAAAAACAATGCTGGATAAATAGCAATAACGCCGAATGATCCGAAAATTTGCGGCCTAAAGGCCTAACATTCTGCTATTGCTAAAAAGCTTTATACTTTGGTAATACGTATACCTTTTACATAAGCCTGTTTCTTGGGACATAAACGCCAGAAACGGGTTTTTTTATCCTCATTCAAGCCATAAAACATGAAATATCACCAATTTTTATTGTGATTATAAGCATAGTATTTGTTAATTTTGCATGTAATATCTTTTGAGCGCTTATACTTTCTTTTATCGGGCTATTCTGTCCTGAAACACGGCAAGCCCCCAGATTATTTAATGTAGGAGAGGAGGACAAAAGCAAGCGGTGAAGCGTCTCATTAAATGAGCAAGCATTTTTTATTGTGAAGAGGAGGATTGTAAACGCATGAAGGAAAAGGGCAAAGAAAAAACACCCTATACATCCTGGAAGGGCGTAGGTTATGCGTTAACCGAGCTCTGGCGATTCGACCGCCGGCTATTCCTGCTATGCCTGCTGCGCATTCCGGTGCTGGTACTTTTGCCGTTCAGCACCGTTTACCTTTCTAAGCTGGTGGTACAGCTGGTAACAGAAGGCGCTCAGGTCCCGCGGATGCTGGCCAGCGTCGGCTTGCTGGTACTCGGCATGGTGCTGCTTAACGTATTCAGCAACTATGCCGCCCTGGTCAGCAAGGGGCGCGCAGAACTTTTTGAAACCAAGTTTTATTACAAGGTTTTTGATAAGGTCATGGATACAGATTATGAGAACGTAGAGAGCTTTGAAGGCCAGGCCAAACGAGAAAGGGCCTTTTCACAGAATTACTCCGGCGTAGGGGTCGGCCTGAGCAATATCCCCGAGTCGTTGGTGGTTATTGCCTCGTGTGTATTTGGCTTCGTGTTCTACGGCGTTATCTTAGCGGCACTGAACCCATTCATTACATTGCTTCTGATTGCCATTACGGCCGTCAACTATTTTGCGTTGACCCATGTACGCAAATACGAGGCCGCCTACCTGGAGCGGCGCTCTGTCTATGAACGGCGGCTTGGCTACATCCAATACCACGGCCTGGATGCCCAAAACGGCAAAGACATCCGCCTGTACCGCATGCTGCCCTGGTTCCGCCAGCTTTTTAAAGAGGCCTTGGCGGCACGGGACCGCGAGGTCTGGCTATTCGTGGCCCGGCAAATCCTTGCCAACGTGCTCAACCACTGCCTGGTTTTTATCCGGGACGGACTGGCCTATGCCTATTTAATCTACTTGGTGCTCAGCGGCCAGATGCAGGTTGACGACTTCATCCTTTATTTCGGCCTGATCTCCGGCTTCTCCACCTGGATTGTCAGCCTAATAGACAATTTCAACTGGCTGGCGCGCAGCGGACTCATTGCCAGCAACATTCATGAATACCTGGAGATGCCCGACTATTTGAACCGTGGCCCCGGCGCGGATTTGCCGCAAGGCCAGGACCTGCCCTGCGCCCTGGAATTTAAAGACGTCTGCTTCCGCTACCCCGGCACAGAACAGCCGGTGTTCGAGCATTTACAGCTTACGGTAAAGCCGGGAGAAAAGCTGGCAATTGTCGGCGTCAACGGCGCGGGTAAAACCACGCTGGTCAAGCTTTTGTGCGGCCTCTACCGCCCCACGCACGGCGAGGTACTGGTCAACGGCAAGAAGACGGAGGAATACAACCGCGACGAGTACTACACGCTGTTTTCCACCGCTTTTCAGGACGTACACCTGCTGCCCATGAGCATAGCCAAAAATGTAGCCATGTGTCCGGAAGAACAAATTGACCGTGAACGGGTTTGGGACTGCCTGCGCAAGGCCGGGCTGGCGGAACGCGTCCGCGGCTGGAAGGACGGTCTGGACACAAACCTCGTCAAAGGCGTGCAGGACGATGCGGCCGACCTCTCGGGCGGCGAGCAGCAGAAGCTGATCTTCGCCCGGGCACTGTACCGGGATGCGCCGGTGCTGGTGCTTGACGAGCCCACCGCAGCGCTGGATCCCATTGCCGAAAATCAGCTGTATTTACAGTACAGCGAGCTGGCACAGGACAAAACCTCTATCTTCATCTCACACCGGCTTTCCAGCACTCGTTTCTGCGACCGCATCGTCTTTATTGAAAACGGTAAAATCACCGAGATGGGCACCCACGACGAGCTCATGGCGCAAGGCGGCGGATATGCAAAAATGTTTGAGATCCAGAGCTATTACTATAAGAAAAAAGGGCAGCGCGCCCCGCTGGCAGAGGAGGGAGCATAATGCGGCAGAAAAATAAGCAGCAGGGTGAAAAGCACAGCTGGCGCCGGGATTTTCAGATTTTAGGCAGGGGAATCCGTTTTGTCGGCCGCCTGGAGCCCAGAATGATCCCCATCGGCATTATTAAAGCGCTTTGTCCGGCACTGTCACCATTTGTCAGCATCATTATGACCTCACAAATTCTGAACACACTGCTCACCACCCGCGACGTTCAAACGCTGGCGGCCCAAGTGCTGATTACAATTGGCCTGAACTGGTTTTTTTCCAGCCTCGCAGACTGGTCTGTCAATTACCGGAATGTGCTGATTCTCTCCATGGCGCGAAAACAATGGATGCAGCTGAGCACGAAGATGATGGAAATGGATTACCAGACGGCGGAGAACCCACAAACTCACCTGCTCTACCAGCAGATTCGGGACCGCTGCCTGTACATGGGCCGCGACCTGTGGGGTGTGGTGGAAAAAATTGAAAGCTTGATTCAGGGCCTGATCAGCGTCGTGGTTTCCATCGGCATCACCGCAGCGCTGTTTATCTCCGTCCCCACCGCGGAAAATGCGAGCCCCTTTACCAGGGTGATGGCCTCGCCCTACCTCTCGGCGGCGCTGCTGGTGCTTGTCGTGCTGTCCGTTGTGGCGTCAGTTATGTTCAGCCTGCGGCAGAACAAGGCCGTCATCAAGATGTCGGCGGATAAGGAGTTCAGCCGGGGAAACCGCATCTTCGACTACTACATCAACCATTTGCAGGATTATAAAACCGGCAAGGATGTCCGCCTCTATCATCAGAGAACCCTGATCCGTGAGGAATTTAACCGTTCGTATAACGGCGTCAGCAAAAAACTAACCGCCCTGTGCCGCTGCAATGGGCGGTTTGAGTCCCTACGCTCAGCCGTATCCGTCACTGTCTCTGGGCTGGTCTATCTGTTCGTGGGCTGCAAGGCGCTGGCGGGACTGCTCTCTGTGGGCAACATCGTCCAGTACACCGGCGGCGTCACCCAGTTTATTTCCGGCTTTTCCATGCTGATGACCCAGCTTGCCGATTTAAAAATGATGTCAAAGGATTTTGAATTTTATTTCGACTATCTGGACCGCAAAAATGTACTGCCGCACGGCGACCGCTGCATCAAAAGCACAGCGGACGGGCGGCATGAGCTGGAGTTCCGGGACGTCTCCTTCCGCTACCCCGGCAGCGAAAACTGGGTGCTGCGCCATGTCAACCTGAAGCTGGCCGCGGGCGAGCGTCTGGCGGTGGTCGGGGTCAACGGCTCCGGCAAGACGACCATGATAAAGCTCCTGTGCCGGCTGTACGACCCGGTCGAGGGCCAGATATTGCTTGACGGCGTTGATATCCGCGAATACGACTATGAAGCCTACCAAAATCTGTTCTCTGTGGTGTTCCAGGACTTCAAGCTCTTTGCCCTGGAGGTCGCGCAGAACATCGCGGCAGATGTGAATTACGACCCCGCGCGCGTGGAGGAGGCCCTGCGCCAGGCCGGGCTCTGGGAGCGGGTCCAGGCCATGGAAAAGGGCATCGAAACGCCGGTCTACAAGGAATATTATGCGGACGGCGTGGAGATCTCCGGCGGCGAGGCCCAGAAGCTCGCCATCGCGCGGGCGCTGTACCGCCAGGCCGCCTTTGTCATTCTGGATGAGCCGACGGCCGCTCTGGACCCTATCTCCGAATTTGAAATCTACTCCCGCTTTGACAGCATGGTCGGGGAGCGGACAGCGGTGTACATCTCGCACAGGCTCTCCAGCTGCCGCTTCTGCCGCCGCATTGTAGTGTTTGACAACGGCGAGGTCATCCAGTCCGGCAGCCACGAGGAACTGCTGCAGGACGAGGGCGGCAAGTATTACCAGCTGTGGACGGCTCAGGCTCAATATTATGATGAGGAGTCTCAGGGCGAGCCCGACGGCCTCGGTATGGCGGCGGTTTCTGAGCCCTCCTGAAAAAGTTCTTGCTGATCTGCCGGTATTTTTACAGCATCCTCCACGGCAGAGCCAAAGGGGCAAAACAGCAAAATCCGGGCCGGGGGAAGACGGATGTCTTCCCCCGGCCCGGATTTCCTATTGACAGGGGCAGCCCTCGCCGCCGCGGGTCAGGGTGCTTCACGGGGCCATGCG
>JABLTR010014433.1_pt1 | contig 19662 bp, 20 predicted proteins | sample 7160071 | NCBI WGS metagenome assembly JABLTR01 (sample SAMN14651230, study PRJNA627086) | human gut metagenome | isolation source: feces | host: Homo sapiens | reverse complement strand
GATCAGCGTCTTTGCGTGCAGGCAGTGCAGAAATAATCTTTTGCTTGCAGTGTAAATGCTTTTCCAATATAAATGATATTGAAAGGAAAACAAGGAAAAGGAGGCGAAATAAATATAGAAAGACTTTGACAGAGTATACGGTTTCCAATTGATTCAAAATGCAGTGAAAAAGAAAAAGGAGCGTGAAAAATATGAAAAAACGATTAGCAGCCATATTGGCAGCCACAATGGTATTAGGTACAGTACCATGTGCTTTCGCTGCTGACCAGATCACAGTTACAGTTGATGGGGAAAAGGTCAATTTTGAGGATCAGCAGCCAGTGAATATTGATGGTCGTATCATGGTTCCAATCAGAGATGTAGCAGAAAAAATGGGCTGGGAAGTGGAATGGTTCACATATTACGGAGATACGGTTGTAGATGGCACATTCCAAATAGAACATTCAGCTATCTTTACAAAGCCGATTGCATCTACTGATAGATATATGGCAGGCTATCACAGTAGTCTGAACATCGAAGATAAAACAAAAACAAAGTCAGTTTGGGGTGCAACACATATTTTGACACAAGGTGAAGATTTACCAGTTTCTGCTCCCGCAAAAGTAATCAATGATCGTACATTAGTAGGAATCAGAGATTTGGCAGATTGTATGTATGCAGATGCTCAGTGGGATGCAGAAACAAAAACCGTTGCAATCAAAACTACTCCAACTGAACAACTGCCACAATACAATGAAATCCTGGCAAATGTTGCTTCGGTGAAGAACCAAGAACAACAGGAAATGCCAGAAACAAAGCCAACTCTTACGATTGAAGAGGAACAGCGTCAAAGAACAGAAAAATATGCAGCAGAACAGAATGCAAAGCGTGATGAAATAGCAGAAGAAGTCATTCGTCTTACTAACGCTGAACGAGAAAAGGCAGGATTGAATCCACTTAAGCTGGATGATTCTCTAATGAAAGCTGCGGATGTGCGAGTCAAAGAAATGGGAGAAAGTTTTTCACATACAAGACCAGATGGCAGCAAATATATAACTGCGGCACAAGAAGCTGGGTATTCCGGTAGTTATGTAGGAGAAAATGGTAGTGCTGGCAAAAGCACAGCAGAATATATAGTCAGCTCATGGATGAATTCGGAAGGACACAGAGAAAATATTTTGAATCCAAATTATAACTATATTGGAGTTGCTTACAACTACAATATAGGCTCTGAGTATGGCAGTTATTGCGTACAGATATTTGCAAGGTAACAAATAGAAGTGAATAGAGCAGGCAAAAAAGAGATACAAAAATCAAATTGTATCTCTTTTTTTAATGCCAAAAATCAATAAGGAGGGAACCCAAATGTGTAAAACAAGAAGAATCATTGCTTTTTTGCTGGCGATGCTTATTGCCATTCCAACAATCTCCTTGTCAACGGTTCATGCTGCAGAAGAAGGCAGTGATATCACCAAAATTACTGTTGTTAAAGGCAAGGATATCAATGATATAAAATATGATGGAAGGAATGTATTGCATTCCTCTGCGTGGTGGTATGACGAGGAAGGCAATAAAAATCCAGCATTTTGTGTTGATCCCAATAAGGCTGGTCCTGGAGAATATTTTGCTGGAAAGTATGACTTGAATGTGGCTGGCGCAGAAACAAATGAAAAAATTGCCGCCATCATCAATAACAGCATTCCATATAAAACGTATCAGGAATTAGGTGTAAACAGTGAAGAAGAAGCCTATGCTGCTACAAAGGCAGCCATTTGGTGCGTGATTGGTGTATCGCAGTACACAGACCGAGGAAAATGGAATGCACCCGATAAACCACAGGTGACAGCTTTATTTAACAAACTGGTTGATCTAGCATTGAATAATCCTGAACCAGTAAAAGCAGCAGTATACGGTACGATTAAGGTGGATGAAGAACCAGTGGAAGAAGGAAACTACTTTGTACAGCGTTTTCAGGTAAAGGAAACAAGTAATTCTGGAAAGAAAATCACAAAGTATAAGGTCGAATTGACTGGTGATTATCCAGTTGGAACAATCATTACAGGTGAAGACGGCATCGAAAAAACACAGTTCAAAGGTGATGAAACATTTGCGATCCGTATTCCCAAGACTTCTGTCCCTGTTGGTGGCAGTGTGGAAGCAAATGTAAAGATTTCGGCAAATCTGTATTCCAATGTTATCTTGATCGGCAAGCCTTTGAATGGACTGGATGGCAAAGTGCAGGATATGGAAATCGGGATGCCGAATCAGCCCATTACTATTAATGCCAAAATGGTAATTGGTAAGTCTACTGAAACGGATGAACCTGGTGATGGTAAACTAAAAGTCATCAAGCTGGATGCCACAGATAATGCAACCCCTTTGGCAGGTGTAACATTTGATTGTTATAATGCACAGGGGCATTTAATTGATACAGGTACCACAGATGAATCTGGTATTTGGGAACCAAATATTACGGAGTCTGGTACCTATACGGTAGTAGAACGCTCTACCAATAATCGATATCAGCTGACTGAGCCAACCACTTTGGTCATTACAGTAGAGTCGGATCAAACAGCAACGGCAACATTTCGTGATTATCCGCCGCATATTGTGGTGACAGAAAAAGAAGATGCAGAAACAGGTGAACCTATTCCTGGCGTGCAGTATGAAATCATGCAGATCGATGGAAAAGGTGCATGGAGAGCAACAGGCAAAACCGATGCAGAAGGAAAAATCACATGGCAAGATGTACCAGACGGTACCTATCTTGTAAGAGAAGTATCCACCGTAGAAGGTTATATCTTGGATCAAACACCTCAATATGTAACCGTAAGAAATGGACAGGCTGCCGGATTAAAATTTTTGAATAGTAAATTTCCAGGCTTGACTATCACCAAGATCGACCAGCAGACAGGCGAAGTCATTACTGATCCAGCTACTTTCAAAGTAGAACAGGTAGACGGCAGTTACACAACCACAGTCACAACAGAAAATGGTGTTGCTACACTGAAAAATGTACCCGTTGGTACTTATAAAATCACAGAAGTAACTGCACCTGAAGGATACGCATTGGGCGATTGCCCTCAGACTGTATATCTTGGTAAAGACAAGAATATTCAGGTGGTTATGAAGAATCTGAAGAAGCCTATACTTACCATCGAAAAGATCGACGGACAGACAGGTGATCCAGTACCAGGCACCAAGTTTGAAATCAAGAAATCCGACGGAACTGTGATCGGTACCGTAACGACAGGTGCAGATGGCAAAGTAACAGTCGGTATGAAAGGCGGCGAACTTGGGTACCTTGATCCCGATGTTTATACCGTAACAGAAGTCTTTGTACCAGAGCCTTATGTGCTGACAGGCGAACATCAGGATATCAGACTGAATGCAGGTGATAACAAGTCCTTGTTATTTGCAAACCTTGAAATGCCTAGTATCACCGTTGAAAAATACGATGAAGAAACAGGCGAAAAATTGCCAGGTGCGCAGTTTGCTATTTATGAGCAGGCAGACACCGCACGTCCAGTTGTGGAAGGTATGACTGACGAAAACGGTAAATTTACATCTGGCTATATCAAACCAGGTACTTATGTGGTCAAAGAACTGAATCCACCTCCTGGATATATGTTCTCTGATAAAACAAGCCCTGACAGAGTGATCGTTGCGAAACCTGGCGATGGTGAAATCATCGTAAAGGTAGACAATATCAAATTGCCAGAACTGACAATCAAGAAAATCGACTCTGTGACCAAAGAGCCGATTGCGGGGGTTGTGTATGAAGTCAAAGAAGTGGATGATACCAGCGTACAGCCTACAACAGCTACTACCGATGAAAACGGTATGATCGTGATTCCTGGGCTGAAAGCAGGTACTTATGAAATCACTGAAATTTCTACACCGAAACCCTATATCCTCAATGACACACCGCAGAGAGTAAAACTCGAAGCAGGGAATCATAAGACATTACTATTTGAAAACATCAAATACCCTACATTGATCATTGAAAAAACAGACTATACGACCAATAAGGGTATTCCAAACACTACATTCAAGATCGAGCATGAGAAAGACGATGGTGCAATTACAACAGTCGGTACATTCAAAACCGATAAAGATGGCAGAATCAAACTGCCGTATGTTGAACGCGGCTGGTATATCGTAACAGAAACCATTCCGGCACAGGGTTACCAGAAACCGACAAACCCTGTAACTCGTATTTACCTAAATCCTGGCGATAACTCTTATCTGAAGGATGATAATATTGCAGGTGGCGGCGGTACTGGTGGTACTGGCGGCGGCGGTACAACGACCGACGGTATTGAAATCACAAGTGGGAATGATTACGAAGTCGTAGACGGCATCGTAAACTATCCTCTGAACAGTTTGGTGATCAAGAAAGCAGATGCCAATACAGGGGAAATGTTGGATGGTGCAACATTTGAAGTATTTCGAATCACAGGGGAAACAAGTGGTCAGAATGGTAAACTGATCTGCACGGCAACAACTGATCATTCCGGTGTTATCGTTATCACTGGATTGGAAGCAGGTGCTTATGCAGTCAGAGAAACAAAAGCACCAAACAATTACATCATCGCAGAAACAGATATGCAGACAGTCAACATGAAAGCAGACGGCACATCTGTGGTAGAGGTAGTATTCCGAAACTATCCTTACGGCTCTCTGCTCATCACAAAAGTGGATGCCTTGACCAATAAACCATTATCCAATGCCACTTTCCAAGTAACAACAGGTGATGGAACGGTGGTTGGAAACAGCAACGGTATGTATACTACAAACAGCGATGGCGAAATCCTGATTCCAAATCTGAAACCAGGCAGTTATGTAGTAACTGAGCGCATTGCACCAGAAGGATATGCCTGCGATACAAAACCGCAGACCATTGAAATTGGTACAGATGGTGCTACATACAAAGTGCATTTCCAGAACCAGCCTATGTGCTCTCTCGTGATTTTGAAGAAAGACGCAGATAATGGTAATCCATTGTCTGGTGCGCAGTTTAAGGTAACAACATCCAAAGGCGATGTCATTGGAAGAAACAATGGCATCTTTACCACAGACAGCAATGGCTCTATTACGATTTCTGATCTTGCCAAAGGCAGTTATATCGTAGAAGAAGTAAAGGCGCCGGATGGCTACGTGTTGGAGGAGCAGTCCAAAACCATCGCGCTGGATTATGGAAAAACTTATACATTGGAGTTCACCAATAAAAAGATGACTTCATTGGTAGTAAAGAAAATTGACGCTGTGACAGGCGAACCATTGCCAGGTGCAAAGTTCTTCGTGGAGAAACAAAACGGGGAACACGTAGGTGAGTACACTACAGATAATACCGGTACCATTCTGCTTCCGACGCTTGATCCGGATTGGTACGTGGTAAGAGAAACAAAAGCGCCAGAAGGATACATCCTGGACGAAACACCAAAAACAGTGGAGGTAAAAACAAATGTGCCAACGGTGGTGACATTTGAAAACAAGCCGCTTTCAGGAATCAAAATCGTGAAAACCGATTCTGAAACAGGGGAACCGTTGGAGGGCGTTTCTTTCGCTGTATCCAAAATGAATGGCGAGAAAATCGGCACATTTAAAACTGACAAGGAAGGAATGATTTATATTTCAGACCTTGAGGACGGTTACTATACTGTAACAGAAACAGAAGGTTTGGAGAATTATCACTGGGACAAAGAACCGAAAACCGTTGAGGTTAAGTCTGGAAAGCAGACTATTGTGGAAGTGGAAAATCAGCCATATTCCGGTTTGGTCATTGAGAAAACCAACAGCAGAACCGGCGATCCTATTGAGGGTGTAGAATTCCTTGTGACAAAATTCAACGGTGAGCAGATCGGATACTATGAAACAGATGAATCCGGTTTGATTGTCATTGAAGGTCTGGAAGAAGGCACATACTTGGTAAAGGAAACAAAAGAAGCCAAAGGATACAAACTTGATAGCGAAGCCAAAGAAGTGGAAATCAAAGACGGCAAGAGAACAACGTTAAAAGTGGAGAATGATCCAATGTCTTCTGTATTGATCCATAAGATCGACTCTGTCACAGGAGAAGGCATTCCAGGAGTGAAATTCCTGTTATATGACAGTGACAATGAACCAATCGGTCAGTTTGAAACAGATGACGAAGGCTATATCTGGATCAGAAAAGAATTGCCGGAAGGCAAGTACAAACTCAGAGAATTAGAGCCTGCAGAAGGATATATCTCTGACAACAGCGAGAAAACATTCTATGTGCAGAAAGGCAGAACAACAGAAATCGAGTGGGAGAATACACCAGAAGTCGGTCAGATCGTTATTACAAAACGCTCTTCCGAGTTCAATGAACTGACAGGTCTTCCTGCCGGTTCTCCATTGTCCGGTGCGGTATTTGAAATCTATAATACCACAGGAAATTTGGTAGATAAGATTTCTTCCGGCAGCAATGGTGTTGCAGCATCAAAAGGTTTGCCTGTAGGTGTCTACACCATCAAAGAAGTATCCGCACCAAGATATTACGCTTTGAATGATAAAACACTTTTGGCAGAAATCAGGCACAACGGTGATATCGTCAGATTTGAAGTGCTGAACAGCAGCATTTCTTTGAACCTGACCATTCAGAAAAAAGGACCAAACGCCGCATCTCCTGGACAGACCATCCAGTATGACATTTATGAAGTGCAGAACGGCTCCAGCGGCACTTTGGAAAACTTCTATATCCATGACAGGATTCCAACAGATGCCACAAGAGCTTTGAAGATCGTCACAGGCACATATTCCGAAAGAATGTATTATAAGATCACTTATAAAACGAACTACAGGGATTATCGTGTGCTTGCAGAAAATCTTCTGACAAAGAACAGCTATGAATATAGCCTCCATCCAAATGTACTTGGCTTGGCAAATGGAGAATATGTCACAGATGTGCGTCTGGAGTTCCCACAGGCAAGCCCTGGCTTCAAGATGCTTGAAAATATGTCTGTATTCTGTCAGGTAATGCCGAATATGCCGAAAGACTATAGGATTACAAACAGAGCCGATGTTGGCGGCAGATACGGCAACGAATGGGAAAGTGCAAAGACCAGCTGGAATACAACAGTATGGACAATAAATACACAGCCGGTAACACTTCCAAAAACGGGTTATTAAAAATATGATTTCTGGGGCAGTCTTCAGGCTGCCCCTTTTCTATGAAAGGAGAGAAGAACGATGGCAGTAAGATGGAAAAGGGTATTTTTGCTGACAGTGGTTGTGCTTATGGCAGTGATTCTATTTGCACCGCCAGTGTTTGCTGCACCGGACAGTGGTCAGGTTTCCACAGCCATTGAAAGCACTTGGAAAACAGCAGCAACACAGATCAAAACCGTAACCAATAACGTTATCTTTCCAGTGGTGGACTGTGTGCTAGCAATTCTGCTTTTTGTCAAATTAGCTATGGCTTACTTTGACTACAAAAAACATGGCGAATTTGATTTCGCACCAGTGGCAATCTTGTTCTTTGGTCTGGTGTTTGCTATTACAGCACCGACTTATATCTGGAATATTCTAGGGATTTAAGTCGGGGAAAATCCATTGAGTCAAACCCATAAAAATGGTATAATATCAATATCAAGAGAAAATGGAAAGAGGTGCAGAATAGAATGAAAGATACCGAATGGATCATCAAACAAGTAGATGCGTCTATGGCAATGGAAGGAATGCCTCTTACAAGCAAGGATAAGGATAGAATCCGCTTTTGTGTGGGAGATAATCAGAAAGTGGAAAGTACCATTCAAGATTTGGTAAGACAATATGTCACAGAATCGGAGTTGAAATATGGACAGAGATTATAGTTACAGTTATGAGTTCGATGAACGATACTGTTATCCGCATTCCGATGTTCTAATGAATAAATTAGGAATTCGAGATGCAGAGGAACTCAAAAAGGCGGAAAGAGAAATCACTTCTGTCAGACTTGCCAATGCAAGGGTGCATAAAATCAAAGGGAATTTTGATCTGCAGCATTTAATGGATATTCACAAATATATATTTCAGGATATTTATGATTGGGCAGGTGAAATCAGATGGGTAAATATCGCAAAAGGAAATATGTTTTGTAACTATCCATTCATTGAAGCGAATGCGGAAAATTTGTTCCGTAAATTAAAACAGGAAAAATATCTGAAAGAAACATCTGAAAACGATATGCCACTTCGGCTTGCCTATTATCTCAGTGAGATTAATGTAATCCATCCTTTTAGAGAAGGAAATGGAAGAACACAGAGATTATTTATTGAGTATTTGGCAGAAGAAAATGAGTATAGCGTAGACTTTTCGCAAGTGACATCTGATGAAATGATCAGAGCCAGTGCAGAAGCTTTTGCCTGTCAATATGATAGTATGAATCAGTTGTTTCAGAGAATTACAAAGAAAGTTGATATGAATTGAGCCTTTATTCTAAATAGGATAAAGGTTTTTTTCGTACAAAAAAGTGTTTAGATGAACACTTCTAATAACAGAAAAAGAAGGTGATGAAAAATATGTTTGGCTTAGACTTCGCCGTAGATGGTGTGCTGGATCAGTTCTGTGACTGGATCTACGGCAAACTGATTACATTCTTTGGTGAGTTTTTCAGTATGATTAACATGATGGGTGCGGAACTTTTTGAGCTGGATTGGATTAAAGCAATCCTGCTCTTTTTTTATTACTTCGCCTGGGCACTGTACATCGTTGGTATTGTAGTGGCTGTGTTTGACACAGCCATTGATGCACAGAGAGGAAAAGGAAGTTTTCAGGACTTGGCATTAAATATCATCAAGGGTTTTTTTGCCGTCAGTTTGTTTACTGTAGTACCTATTGATCTTTATGTCTTCTGCATCAATCTGTCCAATGAACTGATCGGTGCCATTGCGGGTATGTCGGATTCACCAGGCAAACTTGGTGCTATTGCTACTATGGTACTGGGTAGCTTTGAAACGCCTGGTGCCAATGTAGTGGTATCTATCGTGTTTGTCATACTGATTGGAGATGCGGTCATCAAAGTGTTTTTCGCAAACTTAAAACGAGGCGGTATCCTTCTTGTCATGATGGCAACAGGCAGCCTTTATCTGTTCAGTGTGCCAAGAGGATACAGCGACGGATTCGTATCCTGGTGCAAACAGGTGGCAGCTCTATGCCTTACAGCGTTTTTACAGACCATTGTACTGGTTGCAGGGCTGGTTACTTATAACGCAAATATGCTGCTGGGCATCGGATTGATGCTTTCCAGCACAGAAGTGCCGAGGATCGCCCAGAACTTCGGACTAGATACCAGTATGCGTTTTAACGCAATGAGTACGGTATATTCTGTAAATTCTGTAGTCAATATGGCACGTAATGTAGGAAGGATTGCAGGTAGATGAAAGAAGAAGGAGCACAACAAAAGGAATGGAATAATCATATTTGTTTGCAATGCTTTGATTCAGTGATATACTTTAGATAAGAAATCAGAAAGTAAAGGAGGAAAAAGTATGGCAAATATCACAAGTGCAAATGGAACACTCACATTAGTAGGAGATTGGAAGGAAGAAGATATTGCTCTGTTTCAGCCAGTTTTAAACAGCTGGAGTTTTTATGGACAATATGGGATTCAGTATTGTGGAAACCTGTCGGAACAAAATAAGAGTGCCTCTTTTTCGGGTTGTGGACGTTGGTGTTTTTCGGGAACATTAGAATCTTTCCATGAATGGACCATAGACTGGATCAAAACCCATGGACCTTTGACAGAACAGGAGTATAAAGATTTTCTGAAAAATATGCACAAAAAAGATCTGAAAATTGAAATGAGTTATGAAGATGACGGAGATGACTTTTTTGCAGAAGAAACAGGTTTTTTTGTTAGTGATGGCGAGAAGCTGATTTACTATACTATCGTAAGTGCTCCTATCGAAATACCATGGGAAGATTATGGAAAAGAATGTTTCGATGCGGCTGTTGAATTTTTCAGAAGTTTTACAGAAGATGCGGATGATTTGAAACTGAAAAAATGGGTCAAACAGTGGATTCGCCCAACTCATTGTTATTTGGACTATGAACCAGGAGAAGATGTGTATGAATTTCTGGAAAACAATTCATTCATGATGGAGTACGCATTTTTTTATGACGAAATACTATTTGATGCTTTAAAACAAAGCATAAAGTTAAAAGAAGACGAACGTTTAGAAGAAATGTATCGTTTTATGGAAGAAACTTATGGTATTGATTATACCTTTGAACTTCCAGAGGATTTTGATCGTTCAGAGCTGGCAGAAAATGAAAGCGACGAAGAATTCATTCGCTGGTATGAACAATTAGAAGAAAAAATGAAAGCAAAATAAAACAGTAGATATAGCAATATGAATTACGATAAAGGACAGAACTATGTATGGTTCTGTCCTTTTTTGTATTTTGTTAGATGAAAGGAAGAATTTTCATGAATTGGGCAGACAAAGGAAGAAGAATGGCGGAAAGAGCAAGAGAACTGTTTCTACCAGGCACAAGAATTCAGCTGATCCACATGGATGATCCATATAATCCAGTGCCTGATGGAACAAGAGGAACGGTCAAGTTCGTGGATGATATGGGAACTGTATTTCCTGATTGGGATAACGGCAGAGGTCTTGGTGTGGTATACGGTGAGGACAGTTTCCGAAAGCTCACACCAGAAGAATTGTTGGAAGAACAGCAGAAAGAAAACATGGATGAGGACATGAATATGGGAATGTAAGGGAGGTTTTTGAAATGAAACTGGTATATATCTGTTCTCCATTAAGAGGAGAACCGGAAAAAAACATAGCAAAGGCGAACGAATACGCCAGAGAAGAAGCAATGAAAGGCAACTGTGCCATCGCACCACATTGTGTTTTCACACAGTTTTTAGACGATGAAGTCTCGGCAGAACGCAGTCTGGGGCAGGAAATGGGGAAAGAACTTCTTTGCAGGTGTGATGAACTTTTGGTTTGCGGCAGCATCATTTCGGAAGGAATGCGTGAGGAAATCAAAACTGCTTATGAGAACGGCATTACTGTTTTAGGCAGAGATTTGTCCATTGCAGATATCGAAGATGCGGTGTTTGGAGAAACAGAGCAGTGCTGTGAGATGGTATAAAAGGCAGGTGAGAAGCAATGTATATCTACCCAGAAAACCTGAAAGGCAAAAGCACCATGTTCCTTTGGACACTGCGAGATATGCTGATCATCATCATAGGAGCAGTTCTGTCAGCTGTCTTTGCGGCAGCTTTGGACTGGATTGTGCCGGGGGTAATGGTTGGAGTGTTCGCCTTCTTGACACTGCGTATCGATAACGAGCTGAATATCTCAGACTATATCCGCTTTGCCTTTCGATTTTTTGTGACAACACAGCAGATTTTTTATTGGAGGTTTGTTGATGACAAGAATGAGAATTGGAAAGAAGAAATCCACAAGAGAAGAAATAGGCGCCAGAAATATTGATGCACTTGGTGTGGAAACATACGGCAATGAGTATCTGGTTTACTTTCTGGTACAGCCGGATAATATTGCGGTACTATCAGAAACGGCAGTAAAAACAAAAATCATGGCGATGTCCAGTGTCATCAAAGGGTTGGACTCCATTGAGTTTTCCTGCATCAATTCCAGAGAAAACTTCGACCAGAACAAAATGTTTTACAAAGAACGTCTGGAGGAAGAAGAAAGCCCCAAGGTACGAGAAATATTGGAAAAAGACCTGATACATCTGGACAGGGTGCAGATACAGACAGCTTCCGCAAGGGAGTTTTTGTTTATCCTCCGCTTTCGCAACTATAATCCAGAAACAAATGAAGTGCAGACAGGCATCAGCAGAATGACGAAGCTGTTGAAGGATGCAGGATTTTCCTACCGCCAGGCAAGTAAGGAGGACATCAAAAGGCTCTATGCCGTTTATTTCGTGCAGAACATCACGCAAGTTTATTTCGATGACTATGACGGCGAGAGATTTGTAAAGGGGGATGAATACCGTTGAAAATCAGCAGAACAAAGAAAACAAAAGCCTATATTCCCAAAACGGAAGAAGAAAAAGAGCAGGTCAGGATCAAAGAGTTTTTGGATATGTGCGCGCCTTCTGTGCTGAAGTTCTACCCTGATTACTATATCTGCGGCAGCAGTTTCAGAAGCACATGGGTGGTACGTGAATACCCAACAGACACAGAAGAACAGGCACTGCTCAGGCATTTAGGCGACCGTTCCGGCGTTACACTAAGAGTTTATACCAGACACATTACACCAGCGGAAGAAAGAAAAATCATTTCCAACGCAGCCAGCAGGAACCGAATGAATCGTTCTTCTGGCAACATCCAAAAGGAGATTATTGCAGAGTCAAACTTAAACGATGTCATGAACTTGATCGCACAGATGCACAGGGACAGAGAACCATTGGTACATTGTGCTGTGTTCATTGAAATATCAACACCCACATTGGAGAAGCTGAAGGAAATGCAGGCAGAAGTGGAGGCAGAGCTGACACGCTCTAAGATATCTGTAGATAAATTATTTCTAAGACAGAAAGAAGGCTTCGAGAGTACACAGCCCTGCGGAAACAATGCTTTCCATGAGCAGTTCGAGCGCGTCATACCAGCAACCAGTGCTGCCAATCTCTATCCCTTCAACTACTCTGGTAAAGCCGATCCGCAAGGCTTTTATATCGGGCATGACAAATATGGAAGCAACCTTTTCATTGACTTTCAGCGAAGGACAGATGATAAAACCAATGCCAATGTCTTGATACTTGGCAACAGCGGTCAGGGCAAAAGCTATCTCATGAAACTGCTTCTTTGCAACATGAGAGAAAGCGGCATGGATATTGTCTGCCTCGATCCAGAGCTGGAATATAAAGATTTGGCAGTCAACATGGATGGCTGTTATATCGACTTAATGGAAGGTGAGTATATCATCAATGTGCTGGAACCAAAACGCTGGGAGGAAGACAGCGGATCGGTGCTGCCAAGACATATCTCATTTCTCCGTGACTTTTTTCGTGCCTATAAAGACTTTACCAGTGCGGAAATCGATGTGCTGGAGATATTTCTGGAAAAGCTGTACGAAAGCAAAGGTATTACAGAACATACTGATTTTTCAGAATTAAAACATACAGACTACCCAGTGCTGTCAGATTTATATCATCTGGCAGAACAGGAACTGAACCAATATGAAGAAAGGAAGGGGAATATCTATACCAGAGAAACGGTCAGGGATTTATGTTTGAAATTAAAATCGATCTGCATTGGTGCCGACAGCAAGTTTTTCAACGGACACACCAATATCACAAGCAATCGATTTATCTGCTTTGGCACAAAGGGCATTACAGATGCGGATACGGCAATACGAAACGCAATGCTGTTCAATGTCCTTTCTTTTATGTCGGATGCCCTGCTGTCCAAAGGGAATACGGCAGCATTTATTGATGAGCTGTACCTGTTTTTGACGAATATGACTGCCATCGAATACATCCGAAATGCCATGAAGCGTGTGCGTAAAAAAGGCAGTGCAGTTATTATTGCCAGCCAGAATATCGAAGACTTCAACAGAGCTGATGTGAGAGAAATGACAAAACCCATGTTTGCCATTCCGACACATCAGTTTTTATTTAATCCGGGAAATATCTCCAAAAAGGAATATATGGAAATGCTCAGGCTGGATGAGTGCCTGTTTGACCTGATCAGCAGTCCTTTAAGAGGTGTCTGTGTGTTTCGCCATGGCTCGGAAGTTTACCATCTGGTGGTAAAAGCACCGCAGTATAAAGAAGATTTATTCGGTAGTGCAGGAGGTAAGTAAGTGAAAAGGAGTGATAAATATGATGATAGATGCAAGAAACGAAGACTTTGAATTGGCAGAAATTGATAATGTTGTGGTAATTTTTACCAATGCGCGTATTGATCGAGATACGGTGCCTTTTGATTTATACTGCTATGATGTCAGGGAGTCAGAGGGCTTTAGCGGCGATCCAGTTACTCTGGAGAAGGTTGTTGTTGCAAACCATTGGGGAACTGTTCTCTCAAAGAAACCGTTTCCCTTGGAAGATGATGCATACTATCCATTAAAAGACGGCATCAATTATCTGGGAGAAACCTGTACAATGGATGAGTTTATAGAAATGAATCCAGAAGACGAAATGGATGTTATGTTTTAAGAAATAAAAGAAGGTGAGGCAAATGGCAAGTCCTATGGCAGTTGCTGTTATGACGAAGAAAGCGTTGGAGCTGGCAGAAGACAAACGAGTGCGGACACTGCTGGCAAGTATCGTGGCAGGTATTGTAATCGTGATGCTGATACCGCTGCTGGTTATGGTTTCTATCTTCAATACACAAGCAGGATTCAGTCAGGAGGTTGCAAGAATCGTATTCGATGGAGGACCTATTCCAACGGATATTGATGCGGAACTTTCCAAAGCCATGGAAGAAATGATGGATGCCTTTGAGGAATTGGATCAGACAATAGAAACATTGGAAGAAGAAGGATTTGACGATATCAAAGTCAAGTCCTTTTTTTATATTCTCTATTTTACAAAGGATATGACAGACTTTGATGAAGAATTCTATGAAGGCTTTGTGTATTGTTTTGTGGGTGAAAAAGAAGATGACGAGATTTATGAGGAACTGGAAGAATACCTTTCCTATGAGTTTACGGAAACAGAAAAGGTGGAAATCCGAAATCTATATCTCTTTATCAAGTATGGATACTCTGCGACAGATAAAATTACAGGCATTCCTGGGGAAGCCTTCAATGATGAAACTTTTGCAAAACTCATGCAGGAAGCTACAAAATATATCGGCTTTCCTTACCAATGGGGCGGAAGTACTCCGGAAACCAGCTTTGACTGTTCCGGTTTTGTATGTTGGGTATATACCCATTCCGGAGTTCATAACCTGCCCAGAACAACCGCACAGCAGATTTATAACCAGTGTACACCGGTGTCAAAAGACGAAGTCAAGCCAGGTGATTTGGTGTTTTTTACAGGAACATATCAGAGCAGCAACCCCGTAACTCATATTGGAATCTATGTTGGGGACAATCAAATGTTGCATTGCGGCGACCCCATCGGCTATGCAAACTTGGGGAATTCCTATTGGGTGAAGCATTTTTATGGATTTGGCAGATTGTAAAGGAGTGTAAAAAATATGATGAAAGAAATTACGGTAGGAGAATTGAAAAAAATGACGGATAAAGAAGGATTGATTCTTCAAGGCTGTGGTGGAGATTTAAAAGAGTGGGAAGATGGTGTCAATGAATTATTGACAGAATCAGGCATCCTGTTGGACGGTGATACATTCAAAAATGTTTATGTTTTTGAAAACGAAGGATTAACAAATTTGTTGTTTGATATGGACGATGTCAAGTTGGATGTAGGAAAGCTTGCCATGTGGAGAATCAATACCCACCAGCAGTTTGGTGGTACGTGGTTCAGTGATTACCTCACAAATAAGTTTGAAATGGGAGAAGAATTGAAATCTTCTATGGAGCCGGAGCTTTAAGGGGAGGAGTGAAAAAGTATGGAACAGGTGAACAGAACACATTTTCAAAATTTCATGGCGAAGCTGGAAAACTTCCGTGAAGAAGAAATTCAAGTGCTGCAGGAATATCTGGAGCCGGTTTTGAGGTAAGAGAAAAAATATTATCTTCGTTTTCCGAGGAAAAAGCAAGCAGCAGATTCTCTGTTGGAGAGATTTCGGATGAGCTGATGTATGTAAATTTGTTGGAAGATTTGCTTCAGACAGATGAGAGGATATCAGAATGCCGAATGGATTTTGATGCCTGTGATATGATCCTCTACCATAAGCAACCAGAACATTCCTATGACAGCATGAAAACAACAGAGCAAAAATATGAAGGTGTAGCAGTCATGAATCTGTTTTATCGCGAGCTGGGAGATGCGATGTTTTACTATAACCCTGATGAGCCAAACAAAGGCTGTGTGGTAATCGAGAAAATCATTTCTCTTAGTGACGAGGACTTCTGGTTCTTTGGAGAAAACATCAAGCAGGAGGCTTCCTTCATTACGGATAACGAAGAGCTGCAGTATTTTGATCAGCAGATGACTTTACACTGCCTGTTTATCCAAAAAGAGGATGCGGAGTTTGGTGTTTTGATCAGCCATGACAAAAAAGTGGTGAAGTTTATTCCGGTTATCTGCCAAACTTGGATCAGCTTCAGGAGATTGGGTGTGAGATTTCAGAAAAAGAAAACTGCATGGAACCGCAGATGTGACCGAAAAAGGAGGTGGATATCATGAAACTTTCTGCGATACAGGTGAAGTTTGAAACCAGCAAGTATCAAGCACTAAAGCGATATGCGGTAAAAAAGGAGGTATCTTTGGAACAGGAACTGGAAGAAACACTGAACAGGTTGTATCGAAAACTGGTGCCGCCAGATGTCCGTGAGTACATTGAAGACGGTGAAAAGATAGAAAAAGTAAGTAAACCTAAGGCGAAAAAAGAGCCAGAGGAAGACCAGAACGAAACAAAACAATCGCAGGATATCCAATTGGATTGAGAAAAAGAGAGCAGTTGATATCAGCTGCTCTTTTCTATGAAAAAACGATTTAGAAATAGTCTGAAAATTTCCTGATCTGTTTCCAGATCACGTAATAAAAAGTTTTTGGTTATCTCGATGATAATACCTTGTTGGAATAATTGCACTAAAGAACAAGGGAAAAAGCATTGTGTCAGTGACTTCTGGAACGCTGTCCAGGCATCCTTTCCAAGAAGTTTGAGAAGTTTTTGTTCTGTTTGTTCCAGATCAACAAGATCGACAGACCCTTGATAAGTTGATGCAGATTGCGTTAGAAAATCGGTAAGTGCTTGTTCCAGCAGTGTATCTGCTAACGCTGTCCAGAAAAGTTTCTGCTGAGTAGAAAGTTCTTGACATTCGAATACAGGAATGGAATAAGGAATGTTTTTAGAATTGTTGAGAATTTTCTTTTGTGTTTTGGAGATGGTTTGACAAAGCTCATCTTCTAAAGCACAAAAATCTATTTCCGTAATCAAATGAAAAATCATGGATAAATAATGATCCAGTAGATAACTTTTTTCTTTAAGAAGCTGATGAAATTCATATACTGTACGAAAAATATCAGAAAATGTTGATGTGTTTTCTCCGTGATACGAAAGAACATATTGAAAAAAATCCATTAATAAAAACCACCTTTTCAAAAAAGTCGGCAAAGCCGCTTGTGGTATATAAACTCTGTTGAAGGAAAGTGTCAAGAGGGTAATAAATCGTCAGAAAAACATTGAGAAAAAAATGAAAAAGCAGATATTTCTGATGATTGTATCAGTAGGAGAAAGACGGCATCCGGTACCGCCCTGTTTGCCCCTGTGTGCGGTTTTGTAGAGCAGGTGGAGTAGTTGCAGGGCAAGATGGTTTGGTGCAAATTTGTCCCGTTTTTGGGCGAAGGGAAAAAGAGGGTACTTGGAGCAAATATCTGCAAGAAGGGATTTGACAGAGGCGAAAAAACTTGCAGGTGAAAGCCAGCCATCAAATGGGCTGGCGTTTCCTCAAATCACCCGCAGTGCGGGGATTTTTTGGCTCTTAGAGCTGACATCAAAATCAGAAGGCTGACCTCAATAAAAACGTTTTTCTCAGAAGAGATAAACCAGAAGCCTTAGACAAAACGGGATTTTCTCCTTGCTTTGGCTGACATCAAGACTGACATTAGAGAAGTTTTTTCAGTAAAAAGGAGTGAGTTACCAATGGATGATAAAAAGAATAAAATAACCATTCGGATATCCGATGAAACATTGAGAAAATGCGAGGAAGGTATGCGCATATCAGACTGCAAGGTACGAAATGATTTTATTGAAAGAGCCATCGAGTTTTATTCTGGATATGTATCGTCGCAGATACATACGGATTTTTTATCTGATGTGATATTGGAGTCCATGGCAGGGATCGTCAAAACATCAGAAAACCATTTGGCACGTATGCTTTTCAAAATCGCGGTGGAGATGGCAAAGCTGGAAAGTATGCTTGCCGCTATTAACGATATGGATGAGGCAACTATGCGAAGACTTCATATCCGATGCGTCAATGAAGTAAAAAAGATTAATGGTATTCTTACCATGGAAGAAGCCGTAAGATATCAAAGGAGTGATGAAGAATGAAATACAGATTTTATAGTCCTGTGCAGGGCATCATAGATTATGACTTCAACAAAGATATGGATTACGATTCGTACTTTTATGAAGAAGCTATGGATGAACTGGGAGAAGTAGATTTCGATTTTCTGACAGCAGAAGATCTGACAGCCTTTCAAGAAGAAATCAATCAAGCCATCCGTAGGGAATGGGATCATGAAACAGATGAAGATATGGGGCTGATGCATTACTTTGCTTATGGAAGCAGAGAAATCTATAAAGATCTGCTGGAAAAAGTAACGGCTGCATATCCCAGGATCGAAACCGTAGGGGACAAAGCATATGGTGTTATGGTATGTGATATCGAAAAACCTTTGACAGATCAAGAGATCGAAATCCTGAAAGATTATTTCAGCGGACAGTACAGTGACGGCTGGGGTGAAGGCTTTGCACAAAGAGGGATCGAAACGCAACATGGTGTGGTATATCTGGATTTTTGGCCCGATGACTTCCATATGGAAACAGAGGACGAGTTGAAAGACCGCTTGGAATTGGAACAAGATAATGAGATGCATTTTGAAATGTAGGTGATGATATGCCAAGATTTATTTTATCTCTAAGATATTTAAAAATGAAAAAACCATCACAAGTAAAAAACTATGTAAAGTATGTTGCCACAAGACCAAACGCAGAAAGGTTTGAGGTGAATCAGTCACAAAGAGAAGCTACTGAACAACAGAAGAGATGGATTGAAAAAGAACTGAAAGCACATAAAGAATTGAAAGAAAACTGTGAACAGGAGTATGAAGACTACTTGCAAAACCAAACAAGAGAAAACGCTGCGGAACTGATAAACAAAATTGCGGAAGAAGGTTTGGCAAGGGAAGGCAGCATGGAAAACTATGTGGGATACCTTGCCAAAAGACCAAGAGCAGAACGAGGAAAACAGGGACACGCACTTTGGAATGGCTCTGATAAAGAAATCGACTTGAATCAAGTGGCAAGAGAAGCTGCGGAGCACAACGGGAACATCTGGACATTCGTGCTTTCCTTGAAGCGAGAAGATGCTGTTCGATTGGGATATGATCAAGCCAATACATGGCGAGAACTGGTACGAGGCAAAACGCCAGAGATTGCAAAGGCAATGGGAATTCCTTTAGAGCATTTTGTATGGTATGGTGCTTTTCATAATGAAGGGCATCATCCTCATATCCATCTGATGTGCTATTCTAAAAAGCCCAAAGAAGGTTATCTTGGATCAAAAAACCTTATGAAACTAAAAAGTTCTTTTGCCAATGAGATATTCCATGATGAGCTGTATCACATATATGAACATAAAGATGAAGTCAGGAACGAACTGAAAAATTACTTTGACAGGAAACTGAAACAGGCAATGGCAATGGAATATACAGATAATCCAAAAGCGGAAGCATTGCTTTGGGATTTATCTCAAAAACTGAAAACAGCAAAACACAAAAAGGTTTATGGCAGGCTGGAAAAAGAAAATAAAGTACTTGTAGACGAGATCGTCAAAGAAATCAGCAAGGACAAAAAGATTTCACAAGCCTATGAAAGCTGGCTGGGATTGAAAGACG
>JABLTR010073020.1_pt1 | contig 19663 bp, 18 predicted proteins | sample 7160071 | NCBI WGS metagenome assembly JABLTR01 (sample SAMN14651230, study PRJNA627086) | human gut metagenome | isolation source: feces | host: Homo sapiens | reverse complement strand
GGGCGCCGCCCCAACCCACCGCGTCCACGTCCGCCGCAACCGCCGCGACCGCCGCAGCCCGGCAATTCTCAACCATCTCGTCCACCGCAACAAAACCGTCCTAATATAGAGCCGCCGCAGCCAAGTCAGCCAAGTCGGCCGGTAGGAGAATCACGCCCGCCACAAGATAATTCCGAACCACAGCTTTCAGAGCCAAGCCGGCCGGACGCAGGCACGCCAATGCCGCCGCAAAATCAGACTGAATCGCCGCCAATGCGGCCGAATCGGCCGGGCGGAGATATGCCGCGGCCGCAGTCGTCAGCACCATCTCGGCTAAATCAGCAAGGACAGATGCAGCCGAACCGGCCAAGGCCGCAGCAGACAAACCAGCAGCGTCCGCAGAATCAGATAATGCCGGCGTCATACTCCAATCGGCATAGACTGCCGCCTAAAGCACCTAAAAATATAACGTGATAAAAAATAAATAGCAGGCATCGAAATGGTGCCCGCTATTTGTTTTATAATTTTCATTTAGACAATAAAAAAATTAATGTTAAAAAGGGTCCTAATATAGTTAAAAAGCATTGACTTATAAAATAAATCATACGCCAAATATGGAAAAGCAGCTGTGTGTCTGTTATAATAAATAATAACGGTTAAATAAAGAATATATATATTTAATATTTGACAAATTGGTAAAAGAAAGTAGAGATAAAAAATTTAATGCAGAAAAAAATAGAAAAGAATGCACTTATTGTAAGCTTCATAATGAATTTTATAATTGCATCGTCGGGAATATTCGTATATTTATTAACCGGACTTCAGGCGCTATTCTTAGATGGCGTTTTTTCTTTAATTGCTTTTATTTCAAATATATTAGCGACGGTAATTTCAAAAGTAAGCAGGCGAAAAACCAAGTCTTATCCCAACGGCCTGCATTTTTTAGAGCCTTTTTATGCAATTTTGAAGTCGTTGTTTATTTTGCTTTTACTTGGCACGTCACTTGCGGAAACGTCTAAAACGGCATATAATTACTTCTTTTACGGTACGGGAGAAATTATGAATATAGGTCCCGTGCTGCCGTACTCCATCGCAATGGTGATTTTATGCTTTGGACTGGGGCTTTTTAATAAATATCAGAATAAGAGGATAAATAACACAAGTACAATTTTGACGGCGGAAAGCAAGGGCAATTTTGTCGACGGTATACAGACGCTGGGCATAGGTATCGCGGCGGTACTTCTTTATTTTATAGATATAAATGGAAGCTTGGGCTTTCTGTGGTATACCGGCGACTTCTTTATTACAGCGGTATTAGTTATAATTTCTATTAAAGAGCCGATAACAGTTCTTATCAATTCATTTAGAGAAATATCTAAGGGCATTACGGCTGATAAAGATATTTTAAGCTTTATAAATGGCAAGGTGGAGGAGATTGTTCATCCAATAACAAAGGATATCTGCTGCGAAATTGTAAAAGTGGGAATGTATATAGACATAAAAATATATCTTAATGAAAACATTACGCAGGATATGTACTCTGAACTGATGAAAGCAAAGGAGAACATATACTCTGAAGTAAGCCAGAAATACGAAAATATAAATATTATATATGCTTTCTAAGCGATTGGTAAAGACATCACTGCAGTAAAACATGACTGATAAATTTTTAAAAGCCATAATGTCGCCGGCGTAGGTAGACATTATGGCTTTTTGTAGTGTAAAATTAGTGGCTAAGCCGGTGGTTCGGGAAAGCCTATGGCGATAAGGCGACCATTCAGAGTGCGTCTGAACGACATAAATAGTCCGTCACACACGAAATAAATATGAAAAATGTGGGCGAAAATAGAAATATCGAAGCTGAGCCCTGGCGCCGCGGGTACTGCTTTGTCCAGATTAATGTGTACCGGCACATAGTCGTTTGCGGATGCGGCGTGCAAAATTGTCCGCCTTATATCGAAATGCACTGCGAAGCAATTGAAGGAGGAATTAAGCGAACAGCTGAGGATGATTGAACTCGGCTTACAGGCAGTAAGCAGCAGTCTGAGCGCGGCTGGCATACCGTATTATGCGTTTTACACATCTGCGAGGAGCATATGGTTTTGCCCGCATAGTAACAAACATCCATCGGATTTACCGGCGGATGTTTGTTTAATAATAAATTCCGATTTTCTTCTATAAGCTTCAGCTATGTGTAAAATTTATATTGCCTTGAGAAAATTTATGTTTTCCAGTTATAATTTAGAGCGCAATGGATTATTTTGCTCTTATGCGCCGAAAATTTGAGCAGATTTTATGAGCCGCTTAATATTAAAACAAAATGATGCTGTCATCTAAGGCATGGACGAAAAACTTGGCAAAATTTGGTGGAGATTATATTCTATTGTAAAAATCGTTTAAAAACCAGACATCGTTTAGCACAAATTCTTTTCCATTAAGATAATTAAGGCAGCCGGCATCGGATTTAAAGTTAAAGCGGAGTTTATAGGAGCAAAGCGCCTGACTTTTAAAGCCAAGCTTTTTGTCTGCGGCGTTTTTGCCGTATTTTCCGTCTCCGAGCAGCGGATGGCCAATGTGCGCCATATGCGCCCTTATCTGATGTGTGCGGCCGGTGAGCAATTCAATTTCCAAAAGTGAATAATTGCCTTTAGAGGAGATAAGGCTGTATTTAGTTTTAATTGTAAGGCCATCCTTTACCGGACTGTCACTGATATATACGCGGTTTTCGCTGCTGTTTTTAATTAGATATGCCGTAAGCACCGCGCTGGCCGGAATTGGCGTACCGTGTACTATACATAAATAAAATTTGTCAATTTCTCGAAGCTTTATTTTTTCATTAAGTATGCGCAGCGCTTCTGCATTTTTGGCGGCGATTACAATGCCGCAGGTGTTGCGGTCAAGCCGATTGGCAAGTGCAGGAGCAAATTGATGTTCATCATCTGGATTATATTCGCCTTTTTCATATAGATAGCGCTTGAGCCGGTTTATAAGCGTGTCTATGCCGGAAGAAGCATCTGATGCAGAATATGAGCTTTTATCTGCGCCGGGTATATCCGGCCCTTCGGCATTTGGCGTACCTTGCCGGCTGTTTTTTCCGCCTTTGTCTGCATATGATGCATAATCTTTTCTGTCATCGCCGTCGTGCGAAAGCAGCCCCTGCTTTTTATTGAGCAAAACTATGTTTTCATCTTCGTAAATAATGTCAACATTGCCGCGTGCACTGAGAAAATCATTTTTAATGCCGACGCTGAAAAATTCATCGTTTATATAAAGCTGTATCACGTCGCCCTCTTTAAGCCGGTAGGATATATCGCCGCGCCCGCCGTTTACCTTAATGCGCTTTTTGCGCAGATATTTATACATAAGGCTGTCCGGAAGCAGCGGTACAGATTTTTTTATAAATTTGTCAAGGCGCATATCCGCGTCGTTTTTATTTATAATAAACTCTTTAATGGTGCATTTCTCCTTTTATTTCTCTAAACGATTTTACAAAATCTCTTGGCTAAATGTTATAATATTAATAAAATGTATTTTCAACAGAAAATTGAGTAAAATAAGCAGCTTTTTCAATCGTTGCTTGTTTGAAAGATATTATAAAACGCTTTATCCTATAGATGCAAACAAAATATGCAAAAGGGAGAAAGTTTATATGTTTAATATGGAGCATACCGGAATAGCAATATCAAAGGTGAGAAAGGCCAAGGGCCTGACGCAGATGGAGTTTGCCGATAAGCTTAATATCAGCTTTCAGGCGGTCAGCAACTGGGAGAGGGGAATATCCATGCCGGATATTTCAAAGCTGCCGGAAATAGCCGAAATACTGCAAATATCCATAGATGAGCTTTTGGGCAAAAAAGCGCCGCTTATAAACAGAATTATAAATGAAGGCGACGAATATTTGAAAAATAATGAAATAAATCAGGAGGAAGTAACAGAGGCGGCGCCGCTGCTAAAGCCGGAACAGGTTAACAAAGCTTTTAAATCAAGTGCTTTATCTTCTAAAGTTTCTGAAATAGAAAACTTTCTTCCATTTTTAAGCACAGAAGCCTGCGACGAGCTGTTTAAAAAAAGCTGCGCAGAAAACGATTTGAGCACGGCAAACAAAATTGCACCATTTGCAAGCTATAAGGTTATTGATGAGGAGTTTTTTGAAAGAATAAGAACAGGAAAAAGTATAACCGGACTGCTGCCGTTTGTCAGCGACGAGACGTTGGAGCAGACAGCATGGGAGGCATATGAAATCCATGGAGTAAAAGCGGCTGAAAAATATTTTCCGTTTATACGCAGCTCTGCGCTTTCTGAGATTGCAGAAGCTGAATATAAGAAAAATGGACTCCGCAATTTTGCAGCCATAGCGCCGTTTTTGAGCAGCAAGGACTTAAACAATATCTTAAAAAAAGTGTTGGAATAATTGAAGTTTAATATAAGTGCTTTAATTTTTCTATTACCCATTATATCAATGGCATATTTTTATTGACCTATAAAAGCAAGGCGTTAAAATTGCGCTTTGCTTTTTCTGCTTTTTCGTAATAATGCAGGATAAAAGCAGTAAAAATAGGGCAGAAGAGAAGAAAAACGCCTGCTTGATAAAATGCATTAGAAAAGCAACATCCCTATTGCATGACGAAAAAATTTAGTCGGCTGATGCTTTGCCGCTTGATATAAAAAGACTTTCTATGATGTTTCAAGCGCTCAGCTTAATTTACTCATGACACACTTAAAGGAAACAACCGCCCAAGATTTATGAGAGCAAAGCACAAGTCCTATATTTAGCATGCAAAACGGCAGCTATAATCAGCCGGGTTATATAAATTAAAATGATAAAAAACAGCCTTGGCGTTGTCAGCGCATTTGCGGGCAAGAATAGAATTTAACGGTTCTTTAGATGAGGTGTAGTGCTATTTTACATTGCCTGTACACAGCACGATTTGCATATTTATTTTAATATTATAACACTATTGCCTTTAATCCGCATTAAAAATATGAACTGATAAAAGGAAAAGCAAATTATTTTGTTTTTGTGAAATAAACAGCTTTAAAATGGGAGCAAAATGGTTTATAATGTATAAAACCATAGGAAGTCTGTGAAAGGATGATTGATTTGTTATCGAGAGAAAGAGTGCTGGAGATATTTAAAGAAGCGGGGGTATTGCAAACGGGGCATTTCCTCCTTACCTCAGGACGTCATTCGGATACATATTTACAGGTAGCGAAAATATTCAGGAACACAAAATACAGCAGCGAGCTGTGCGAGGATCTTGCCAATTCGTTTAAGGACGAAAAAATAGACGTTGTTATAGGTCCGGCAATCGGCGCCATACAAATGGCATATGAAGTTAGCCGATATTTGAACTGTGAAAACTTTTTTGCCGAGCGTGAAAACGGCAAGCTTACACTGCGCAGAGGATTTGCTATAGAGAAAGGCATGCGGGTTCTGGTGGTTGAGGATGTAGTGACGACCGGCGGTACGGTGCGCGAGGTAATAGATATTGTTAAGGAACAGGGCGGAATAGTTGCCGGTGTAGGACTTATAGTTGACAGGACAAACGGCAAAGTCGATTTTGGCGCACCGCTTAAATCGGTTATAGCCTTTTCCGACATTCAATCGTGGACTCCGGAGGAATGCCCGATATGTAAAGAAAAGGATATACCTCTGGTTAAGCCCGGCAGCAGGAAATAATAATGGCAGATAAAGTAGTGCATGATGGACATCGTCAAAGACTTAAGGACAGATTTTTAAAAGAAGGAATAGACAATTTTGAAGATCATAATATTTTAGAATTGCTGCTGTTTTTCGGAATACCACGAAAAGATACAAATGCGCTTGCGCACAGTCTTATGCAAGAGTTTGGGAGCTTGTCCGGCGTATTCGAAGCTCCGTTTGAAGAATTGTGCAAGGTAAAGGGTATTACTCAAAATGCTGCATTTTTAATCAGCATGGTACCTCAGCTGAGCCGAAAATATTTAGACGACAAATATAAGACGGGTCAGGTGCTTAATTCGACCGAAAAAGTCGGCAAGTTTTTGCTGCATAAATACATCGGTCGGAAAGATGAAATGGTTTCAATGATTTGCATGGATAATAAATGCAGAGTGCTTAACTGGAGTATTGTATCTGAGGGCAGCGTAAATGCTGCGGAGGTAAGCATAAGAAAAATAGTGCAGAACGCTTTGACGCAAAATTCGTCAAACGTTATTATAGCGCATAATCATCCTAACGGATTGGCAATACCGTCGTCGCAGGATATAAAGACGACTGAAAGAATTAAATCGGCGTTGGCGGCGGTCGGGATAAATTTGCTTGACCACATAATAATTGCAGATGATGATTTTATATCGATATCTGATTCTGAAAATGCAAATCTCGTTACAACGTTGGGGTAAAAATTGTCTCATCGGCAAAGGCTGCAAAATTGATTAAATTAAATATATTTATTTAAGAGTGTTTTGGGGGTATATATGAAAAAGATAAGTATATTATTGTGTATATGCATTTTGGCGACTATGGCTTTTACTGGATGCAAAAAATCTGATGTAACAGATATAAACAGCGGAGTCCTGCTTTATTTCTGGCATAACGACTATGCCGGCAGCACATATAGGGAATTTAGCGATGAAGATTTAAAAGAGCTTACGTCAATTAACAATGAATTTATAATGATTCCCATAGTTAATGTGAACTATTATGTAGATGAAAACGGCGTTACTCAGGAAATAATAAGCATGGACGATATAAATTCATTAACGCTTGACGATATATCGTGGACTAATGAGTATAATCTCGAGCAGACAAAGAAAGAATATATTAATTTATATAATCAACTGGCGAGCAAAAAATATACGCTTAATGATTATGTCGATGAGGCAGTTGCATTTGCTCAGAGAATTGTTTCCATAAAGCCTGATGTAAGACTGTGGTTCTCTGTACCTGTCACGGCAATGCACGCCTTATCAGATTTGCAGGGTCCAATATGGAATCAATATGTTATAGATGCATTTAAGGATAAGGTCGGAAGTGAAATATGGGACAATAATATAATGGGATTATATTTTGCGCAGGAGGATGCATATCCTGGCTTTACAAAGTTTAATCCTGACAACCCGGAAAATGACTTTGACAACCAGGTAGTTATGGCAATGCATGATGTATCGGACAAAATTCACAGCTATGACAAAAGCATGGTATGGATACCATACTGCATTGAATCAGATGGCTTTGGCTGGGAGGTATACAGAAGAATAGGGTATATTGCCAATACGACTGACATTTTTGACGCCGTTACTATACAGCCCAAAATATATTTTGGGCAGAACACCGCTGACGAAATTGGCTTTTTGAAAGAGTCAATAGATAAAGGTGCTTTTATAGACCCGGAAACTGGTGAAATTGTGGGAGAAAAGAAAACATCGTCTACCAGAATAGGCATAGAAATAGAATTAGATGCAAGGATGCTGAGGGACGACGATTATAAAGAAAGATTTAATAATCAGTTTGACTTTTTCAAGCCGTATGTTGGAAAAATTCCATTTACATTTTATGCAGGTGCTCCAGAGGACCTCATGAGGTTAACTGATTATATAGACGAGTTTCTATCGGTGAATGAAACAACATCGTCTGCCGTTTCTGCCGAATAGATTTGACATTATTAGTACTTATAAAATAGTGAGTTGGTTTGGCAAAGGCTTGCATTATGTATCACTCTTTTATTGCTAATAGAAATTAATCTTTTTTAAATTGGCTTTCTATCCGCCGGAAAAATTCCGGCGGATTTTTTATATTGTCAGAATTTCGAGTCATTTTTAGTAAAGACGCCTGAAAGGGAATAGAAAAATCCATAAAAAGTTTAATGGGCAAATAAGAGATTTTTAAAGTCGTATTTTAAAACGCAGCCTTAAATATAAAACATCTGATGTTTTATGAATGAGCCGTCCATTTTTTGCATATATATTACAAGGATTTTAGGCCGCAGACAAATTTGCGGAGCAAAAACATATACAGAGAGATGGCGGTAAATATGTTAAAGAAAATATTGGCGGTATTTATGTGCTGCACACTGCTTGTCCCGATAGTGGCAATGGCAGATACAGCAGAAATTCCATCAGAGAATATTACTACCGAATATTTAAGCGACGATTTGCTTGAACCATATTCCGATGCATCAGCTGAGGCAGAAACGGTGCTTGATCTAAATGCAAAGTCTGCCGTGCTTATGGAGAAGTCAACGGGAAGAGTGCTGTATGAGCAGAATCCGCATGAGCGGCTCGCTCCCGCATCGATTACAAAGATTATGAGCTTGCTGCTGATAATGGAAGCATTAGATTCCGGCAAGATTACGCTTGACGACACGGTGAGCGCAAGCGAGCACGCTGTCAGCATGGGCGGCTCGCAAATATGGCTGGAAGTAGGAGAAACTATGACGGTCAATGAGTTGCTCAAAGCGGTGGCAATAGGCTCTGCAAACGATGCGACGGTAGCGCTCGGAGAGCATATAGCCGGCAGCGAAGAGGCGTTTGTAAATATGATGAATGAACGCGCTGCACAGCTTGGCATGGAAAATACGCACTTTGTAAATTGCACGGGACTCGACGCAGAAAATCATTACACATCTGCATATGACGTGGCGCTTATGTCGCGCCAGCTTATAGGTCACGATCTTATAAAGCAGTATTCATCAGTATGGATGGACAGCTTAAGAGAAGGCGAAACACAGCTTGTGAATACAAATAAATTAGTAAGATTTTATGAGGGCGCAACAGGACTTAAAACGGGAACCACCGATGAGGCAGGGTATTGCCTATCTGCAACGGCCGAACGGGACGGCATGGAGCTTATAGCTGTTGTAATGGGAAGCGACTCGGGAAACAACAGATTTAATTCAGCGAGAAAGCTCTTAGATCATGGATTTGCCAATTATGTGAAAGTAAGTCCAGAAGTCGATATGAGCGAAATACCGCCTATAAGGGTAACTGGAGGCGTAGAAGATTCAATTACATTCAATGAAATAAATCTTGGGCCGGTACTTATAACAAAGGGCAAAGAAAAGTCAGTGACAGCGAAAATAGATGTGCCTGAAAGCGTAGAAGCGCCTATAACTGCAGGTCAGCAGATAGGATTAATTTCCGTCATGCAGGATGATGAGGTATTAACACAGATTCCTATAACCGCTGCAATGGATGTAGAAAAGATGACATTTGGCAACGCTTTGTGGATACTTATTCAGAAACTGTTTGGCGCATAAAGTTAATAATTAATTGTGAGCCGTCATACTTGGATAGTGTGACGGCTTTAAAACAAAAATATGGCCTAAACTGTTCTGCGGACAGTAAATAAAAATAATAAATAAGTTGTTATAGCTTGTTATTAGACTTACAAAATTGTGGCAAATATTTTTCATATATAACATCGGCCAATGCTTTTTATCTGCCAGATGATTAAGCATTCACTAACTAATTTCTATAAATTGAAAATAAAAAACAAATATGATAAAATAATAATATATAATTTTTTAGAGGTATATTATGGCCTATAAAGTAATTAAATTAGGATTGCTGCTGTTTATAATTGTTATTTTATATTTATTTCCTGGCTGCTCTGAAAAAATGAATACATTTGAAAAGAATGGAATGGCGATTACGCTTACAAATGATTATCAAGAAAAGCCAAAGGAAAATACAACGGCTTATTACGAATCTTCAAAAGCAGCTGTAATAGCTGAAAAAGATGATTTTGCATCAATAAATGATTCAGGCATGTCATCTGATATAAGCGCCGCTGAATATGCTGAATTAATAATAGAATCAAGTGGACTTGATATGTCGGTTTTAGAAGAAAATGGATTAACTTATTTTGAATACAGTATGGATACAGACTTTGGCAGTTTTAAATATCTTGCGAGTGTTTATAAAAGCTCTGATGCTTTTTGGTTAATACAATTTTCATGCCAAACTGATATTTATGACAGTATGAGAAGCGAATTTTTTACTTTTGCACAGTCGGTAAAGGTTTAATAAATAGACTGTTTGATAAAGTACCTGCAGTACAATTTTAAATTATAGCAGTTGTCAAATTTTTATAAAAATTTAAAATCAAGAACGGCACAGTATTTTACTGTGCCGTTCTTTCTTACATATTATATTATGTTTATATTTAAATAATTATTTTATGATACTTTCAGCCTTAGTCTAAGCTTATCTGCAATCATAGCGATAAATTCGCTGTTTGTAGGCTTGCCCCTGCCGTTATTAATAGTATATCCAAAATAAGAATTAAGTATATCAACATTTCCGCGGTCCCACGCAACCTCGATTGCATGTCTTATAGCGCGCTCCACCCGTGATGATGTAGTATTATACATTTTTGCTACCGTCGGATAAAGCTGCTTGGTTATTGAATTAATCATCTTATTGTCCTTTATGCACAAGCTTATCGCATCTCTAAGATAATTATATCCCTTTATATGTGCTGGCACGCCAATATCATGAAGAATATTTGTTATCATTATCATGATATCTACTTTTTCATCTGTGCTTTTTATTTCTTTCTTTTGTGTGTTAGGTACACCAATTTTTGACCAGTCGGTTATCTGCATTATGCGCTCTGCGAAAACATTGATATCAAACGGCTTTATAAAATAGTAGCTGGCACCTGCCTTTATACACTCTTCTTCAAGCTTAGGATTATCTATACTTGCTATAATCATAACCTGTGGTTTTGGAGTTATTTCGCTATCACTGAATATTTCATCCAGAACACCAAGCGCATCTACATTGGACATGAATACATCTGTAAGCACCACATCAGGTTTTTCTTCTTTCACAATTTTAAGAAGCATACGTCCGTCTTTTGGTACACGTATTACTTCCATTCCGCTGCTTCTGAGTGAATTCGAGCAAGCCTGTGCAAATTCCGTAGAATCATCCGCAATTACTACTTTTAATTGATTTTTCATTTTTAACCTCCACAATTTGTATATTCAACGTCCATATATTACCATATATTGGAAATAAAATCAATAATTTCCAGAGAATTTTTTTGATATTTTTTATTTTTCATTTGATGATAGTGTAGTTTCGGCTTCTTTTGCAGTTTTATACATATTTTCGGCAAATATCCCATAGCCTTTTGTCGGATCATTAACAAATACATGGGTAACTGCACCCACCAGTTTCCCATTTTGAATTATAGGACTGCCGCTCATTCCCTGAATTATACCTCCTGTTTTTTCCAAAAGTTCTTCATCCGTTATTTTTATCACTATGTTCTGAGTAGGGCTGTCATCATTATAATACACCTTTTCTATCGTACAGTCAAAATATTCTGCTCCACTTTCGTTATCAAGTGTAGAAATTATCTGTGCCGCGCCCTTTTCGACATCCTGCTTTAGAGCTATTTCTACTGTTTCCATATCTTTTATTTCATTTAAAACGCCGTAGACTCCGGTTTCACAATTTTGAATAAGGCGGCCGAGACTTACGCTGCTTTTAAATTTTCCTCTTATTTCGCCGGGATCACCGCTAACGCCTTTAGTAATACCTAAAATTTCGGCCTCAACCATTTCGCCTGACATTATAGGAAGCATTTCGCCGGTATCTACATCACATATTGCATGTCCGAGACCAGCCGCCAGTCCTGTTTCAGGATCATAAAAGGTCAGAGTGCCTATACCTGCAGAGCTGTCTCTTACCCAAAGCCCCATTTTATATACTCCGTCTGATTCTTCCTTAGCCGGAGTTATCTCCACTTCAAACGACATGTTCTTTCGCCGAATTTCTGCCTTTACTTTTTCTCCGCCGCAGTTTTCTATGGCTTTCGCTACATCCTCGCTGCTGTTTACCTTTTCTGAGTTCATTGATACAATAACATCGCCTATTTTGATGCCGGCGTTCTCAGCAGGATTTACTAGTCCATTTGCGGTGGCTACGTCCGTCATTCCTACGACAAGTACGCCGTCGGTAAATATTTTAAGCCCGAACAGCGTGCCGCACGGAACAACATACTGCTTTTCTACAACATCTACATTAACAGATTTAATAGGTATAATGCCGAAAAGCCTTATACTTGAGCTGTAGGATTTAGCTGAGCTTAGTACACTGTCAACCTCCATTGCCTTTTCGTCGGCAAGGCTTTCGGATGTTTTAAACACATTATTAATTTCAAATTTTTCGCCTCTTATAACAGAAAAGGTGTCGGAAATATTTTGCCCCATTATCGACGACACTGTAAGTATAGCAGCAGAAATCATCGCCGCTGCCGACAGAGCAATTTTTGACTTTAACCTTTCTGTCTTTTTTATTTTATTATAAAACATAAATTTATCTCCTTAGCTTATAAATAAAAAACTTACATTTGAATAAATGCAAGTCCATATAAAACATTTATCAATATTAATATTTGCTTATTTTTAATCTGTATTAAGGCAATAATAATCTTAAACGGTTATTTTTTTCGTGAATACATGTAAAATCCGCTTTGCTTAGCTTTTGATTACATTATTTGTAAGTTTATTTTTCTATAAAAATCTTGCTAAAGTAAATATTATAAGCTCGCCCAAAATATTGAGTGATTTATTTCTGCGTTTATGTTATAATGTCCTAAAAGTCGGAATTTGAGATTTTTTAATTTATAATTTTATTTTTAACAAAAGTTTTAATTAATGCGAATGCGGCGTTAAAATGCAAATTAATAAAGGGGCGTGCTTTTATTTATGGAAGAAAAAGCAATAAACAGGCGATTTAGCAGCGCGATTATTTATGGAGCGAGCGCGCTTATTCTATTATTTGTATATCTTTTTATTAATACTACAGCGGAAGATTTTAGTCTGAGAAATGTGCAATATGTATGCATAGCTCTTATTTACAGTCTTGCCGTATTTGCCGCCGCTGCTTTTTATTATAAAAAAATAAGCATCCGGCATGTTTTGCTGATAATTTTGCTTATAGGTCTTATACTTAGGATTTATTATGTGCTCTGTACGCCGTATAATGTGCGCCAGCACGATTTTTACGAATTAGGCGATAAGGGTCATTATGAGTATATATATAAAATATTTACCGATTGGCAGCTGCCGGATAATTTCGGAAATCAGTTTTATCATCCGCCGCTGCATCACTTTTTGGCGGCCTGCATGCTTAAAATTTCTCAGATTATAGGCTTCGGACTTGAGCGCTCTTACGAAGGGCTGCAGCTGCTGACGGCTTTTTATTCGTTTGTGATTATGGTCGTAGCCTGCAAGATTTTTTATGAGATAGGGCTTAAAGGCCGTGCGCTGCTTTTGGCTGCGGGAATAATGGCGGTTCATCCGACGTTTCTTATATTAGGCGGAAGCCTTAATAACGACGTCTTATCTATAATGTTTATCGTCATAGCGCTGCTTTACTGTATAAAATGGTATAAAAATCCTAATTTTAAAAATATAATACCCATAGCTTTGTCAATAGGTCTTGGAATGATGACAAAGCTTTCGGTTGGTACCATCGCCCTTATAGTAGGCCCTGTTTTTCTAATAAAATGGCTCAGTCAGCCGAAATTTTATAAGCAGGGAAGATTTTATGCACAATTTGCCGTATTTGCCGTTATCTGTTTTCCGCTTGCGCTGTGGCACCCGATATACAATTATATAAGGCTTGAGCAGCCTATTGGCTATGTGCCTTTAGTGGGACTGCCAAATTTAACCGAGAGCCACAGCCTACTTGAGAGATTTTTCTTTATTGATTTTAAAGAGCTGACGTCGAATACCTACTGCCTGCCGTGGGAGAATTATAATCTGCCGGCATATACTATAAAATGTTCAATGTTCGGCGAATTTTCTTTCTCGGATGAATTTAATTTCCAGGCGGGGCTGCTGCTTTTATTTAATATAATAGTGATTATTGCATCTCTTGCAGCTATGATATATGTCCTTATAAAAGACAAAGACAAAAACAGGCGCTTCTTTAACTGGATGATGTTTGCGATGTGGGTAATACAAATTTTATCATTTGTTTATTTTAACATCAAATATCCGTTTGGCTGCACAATGGATTTCAGGTATATTGTTCCGACGCTGCTCAGCGGTGCATATTTCCTTGCGCGCGGACTGCAGTTGTGCAACGGCGGACGTGTTAAGCAGTTTATTAGGAATTTTGTTCTGTCGTCGACTATGCTATTTATTATTACTTCTGTGTGGTTCTATACATTAATCTATTAATTCACAAGCGGCGCAATATTATAAGACGGCAGCGCAGACGATAAATTTTATAAAAAATCCGGCGTCTAACAGGCTTTAAGATAAGAAATTTTGCGCGGGCGGCGTATAAATGCTGCCTTGCCGGATTTCCTAAATCTATGCTTTTAAATAGGCGTCGGCATTTATTATATAAATAATGAGGCAAGAGTATGCAATATTTTTATATTGAAAAGTATGCTTAACGGCCAACTACAGAGGCTTTTTTATTATTATAAGAATTTATTCACATTGACTTTATTATACATATATTGTAAAATTATTCTAATATGAAGCTTTAGTAATTATAAATAGAAAAATTCGGAGGTGCAGGTGTTTGAAGCCGATATATAAAAGGCTGCTGATAAAGCTCAGCGGCGAAGCCCTTGCAGGAAATAAGGGATTTGGAATAGATATGGAAAAGGTAAACAATATATCGGAAAATATAAAGATATGCTCTGATATGGGCGCCGAGATAGGCATAGTAGTCGGCGGCGGAAATTTTTGGCGCGGCAGGACGAGCGAGAACATGGACCGCACGAGAGCGGATCATATGGGAATGCTTGCGACGGTAATAAACTCGCTGGCGCTGGCTGATGCTCTTGAGCGCGTGGGCCTTGACGTAAGAGTTCAGACGGCTATATCAATGCGCGAGATTGCCGAGCCTTATATACGCAATAGGGCAGTGCGTCATTTGGAAAAGGGAAGAGTGGTTATATTCGGCTGCGGCACCGGAAATCCGTTTTTCTCAACCGACACGGCTGCAGCGCTGAGGGCTGCGGAAATTGACGCTGAGATATTTTTTAAATGTACAAATGTCGACGGCGTATATACCGGCGATCCGAAAAGAGATGCAGACGCCAAAAAATATGATGAGCTTTCTTTTCTCGATGTACTTAACAACGGCCTGCAGGTAATGGATTCTACGGCCGCCTCTCTTTGCATGGACAACAACATACCTATTTTGGTGTTTAACCTTGACAACCCCGAAAATATAGTAAAAGCCTTATGCGGTGAAAATATAGGTACGATAGTAAAATAAAAATTTTTAATGGAGATGATATTATGGACGCAATGATAAACAGCATGAAAGAAAAAATGGAAAAAACCGTCGACGTGCTCCACAGTGAATATGCTACTATGCGTGCAGGTCGTGCAAATCCTGCTATACTTGAAAAAATTACCGTTGACTATTATGGTGTTCCGACGCCTATAAATCAGATGGCGGCTATTTCTGTTTCTGAAGCGAGAATACTGGTTATACAGCCGTGGGACGTGTCTACTCTTAAAGATATTGAGAAGGCTATAAATGCCTCTGAGATAGGAATAAATCCGCAAAACGATGGTAAGGTAATTAGGCTTATATTCCCGCCGCTCACTGAAGAGCGCCGCAGAGATCTTACCAAAGATATCCACAAAAAGGCGGAAGAAGCTAAAGTGGCAGTTCGCTCTATTAGGCGCGACTGCATAGAGAAGTTTAAGTCAATGAAGAAAAGTTCCGAGATAACCGAAGATGATTTAAGCTTTTATGAAAAGCAGGTTCAGGAGGAGACCGACAAGTTCTGCAAGGAAATCGACGCCCTTTCGGCCGATAAGGAAAAGGAAATCATGGAGATATAATTATCCTCCTTGTGATATATATTTTATTTTCCGTCAATAATATCATTGAAGCCGAATTACGGAGGGATTTACTCTGCTTTTTAATAAGAAAAAGTCGGATATAAATCTGCCGACATCTATAGGAATTATAATGGACGGCAACGGACGCTGGGCGAAAAGGCGCGGGCTTCCGCGCTCTGCCGGACATTCTGCCGGCGCGCGTACTTTTAAGACAATTGCCCGCTATGCCAATAAAATCGGCATAAAATATATGACGGTTTACGCATTTTCTACCGAAAACTGGTCGCGGCCCAAGGATGAGGTTGATAATATATTAGAGCTTTTAAAGCAATATTTAAGGGACGCATCTAATTTTAAGGATGAAAATATTAAAGTAAAATTTATAGGCGATTTTAGTGAGCCGCATTTAGATGATGAGATATTAAAGCTTATAGCGGATGCTGAAAAAAGCTCCGAGAATGCTACGGGCATGCATCTTAACATAGCGCTTAACTACGGCGGACGGCAGGAAATTACAGAGGCTGTTAAGGAAATTGCTGCAAAGGCGGCCGATAAAGAAATCTGCGCAGACGATATCACGGAGCAAGTCATTGCCGACAACCTTTATACGAGCGGACAGCCTTACCCGGACCTTATTATACGGCCGAGCGGCGAGTATAGGCTTTCAAACTTTTTAATATGGCAGTCGGCCTATGCTGAGTTTTGGTTTTCTGACGTTTTGTGGCCCGACTTTAAGCCAAAGCATCTGGACAAAGCTATTGAAGATTATTCCCAGAGAAATAGGCGCTTTGGCGGAATATGATGTGTTAACTTTTGCTGTATTGCAATTTTATTGATGAATTCAAAAATGTTTAAAATCCTTTAAAATAGCGTATAGCTGATAACTATAGAAAGGGAACTTGAATGAAAAAGAGATTAATTACCGCCGCAGTAGGTATAGCATTTTTTATTGTAATTTTATTCTTTTCTGGCGGAATAGTGCTTAATATAGCTGTCAGCATACTCAGTGTTATTGCTATTTGGGAAATTTTTGTCGCTACAAAATATATAAACAACATACCGCTCCTTGTTGTAAACATGGTGTTTGCGTTTGCTGTGCCGTTTTTCCGCACGCCTTACTCTAATAATGTTAGTAAGGTGTGCATTTTGCTGTTTATAATAGCTCTGTTTGTTATTATGCTAAAGCAGAAAGTGAAAATTGAGCAAATAGGCTTAGTATTCATGCTTAATACTGTTATTTCCTTTGCTTTTTCCAGCATTATTTATTTAAGAGATTTACCAGAGAGCCCGGTATATCATCTTCAGCCGATAGACGGCGCATTCTTTATAGTATTCGCAGTTGGCGGTGCGTGGATTACTGATGCCGGCGCTTATTTTGTCGGACGTTTTCTTGGTAAGCATAAAATGGCGCCGACGATAAGTCCGCATAAGACATGGGAAGGCGCCGCCGGCGGAATAATAATTAATGTTATAGGGCTTGTTATTATATCGTGGGTATATAGCTTCTTTTATCTTAAAGATACGGGGCACATAAATTATATTGCGGTAGTTATTTACGGCGTGCTGTGCGCAGTGGCTGCCATAGTAGGCGATTTGGCAATGTCTTTTATAAAGCGCTCCTGCAATATAAAGGACTTTGGAAATATAATGCCGGGTCACGGCGGCGTGCTGGACAGGTTCGACAGCCTATTGCTTGTAGCTCCGCTGCTTTATGTCATGCTGCCGCTGCTGCCGATTGTTATTAGATAATTTAGCATCAAAAGCCCGCATGACTACGAGAAAGGGAAACCTCAGCGATAGTAGTTGTTATAGTTATAATGTGCAGTGAAACAGGCGGCAGTAGGGAGATAATATTAAATGTTTTATCATGCTTCTCCGGTAAAGGGGCTGAAGCTTTTAACACCGCATGTATCAAATCACGGCCGGCCGCTTGTTTATATGTCGTCAAAGCGTGAAAATGTGCTTGTTTATCTCAGCAATGCGGTAGAAAAATTTTGCAGAGAAGCCGGATTAGTATATTCCGGCGCTTATTATAAATGGGCGAGCTACGGCTTTAACAGCGACGGTATACTTGTATTAGAGGAATATTATTTAAACGCGACGGCCGATACTTATAAAGGAGTATCGGGCTTTATATATACTGCTGATAAGCTGGAAAACTATACTAACCAGGCGGATATTCCCTTTGCTGTAATATCTGAAAGCTCTGTCAAAGTTACCGGGTGCGAAGAAGTGCCGGACGCATACGACGCTATAATGGACGCCGCTGAAAACGGCAGTATTATTGTAAAAAGCTTTGAGCAAAACAGTAAGGATAAACTTTTATGGATTAAGCGTATTGTTTCGGCGGAGTATGAAAAGGCAAAGGCACATCCTGAATATCGAGCGTTTTTAAGAGCAAAATTTCCGTTTTGCGCGCAGTAAGGATTTTTTTACCTGGTAATACTTTCGAAGTATATTTTTTGTTGCATACGATACATAAAAACAGTCATTCTAAAATAATTCTGATGAAAATATCAGATAGAATTTAGGCGGGCATGAAAATGAAAAATGTTATAGTTTTGGGCTCAACAGGTTCAATAGGCAGGCAGACGCTGAGCGTATGCAGAAATCTTGGCTATAGAGTAACGGCTATAGCCGCCGGCAGCAATATTGAGCTTATGGAGCAGCAGATAAGAGAATTTAATCCATTACTGGCCGCCGTTGCTGATAAAAGCAAAGCGGCTGAGCTGAAAGTTAGGGTAGCCGATACTGATACAAAGGTGCTGTCAGGCGAGGACGGCATATGTGAAGCAGCCGTATGCAAGCAGGGCGACATTGTTCTCAGCGCTATAGTAGGAATTGCCGGGCTGAGGCCGACGGCGGAGGCGATTAAGTGCAAAAAGGACATAGCGCTGGCAAACAAAGAGACTTTGGTTACTGCCGGACATATAATAATGCCCATGGCAAAAGAATATGGCGTGAAAATCCTGCCGGTGGACAGCGAACACTCGGCGGTTTTTCAGTCTTTGGCTGGAAATGAGAATAATAAAATTAAATCTATTATATTAACTGCGTCCGGCGGGCCGCTTTTTGGATACAGCAAAGAGCAGCTTAGAGATGTAACCGTTTCTCAGGCGCTTAAGCATCCCAGCTGGAGTATGGGTGCAAAAATCACGATAGATTCTGCCACAATGATGAATAAGGGACTGGAAATAATAGAGGCAGCGCATCTGTTCAACATAGGCGTCGATGATATACAGGTGGTAATACACCGCGAGAGCATACTGCATTCGGCGGTGGAGTATGAAGATAATTCAGTCATAGGCCAAATGGGTGCGCCGGATATGCGCACGGCTATTCAATATGCTTTTACATATCCTAAAAGATGCGCATCCGAAGTTAAGCGATTAAATTTTGCAGAGCTTGGCAAAATGACATTTTATGCTCCTGATGATACGGTATTTCCCGCAATGTCTTTATGCAGAGCGGCCTTTAAGCGCGGGGGCAATGCTCCGGCAGTTCTTAATGGAGCAAACGAGGCTGCGGTGGGACTTTTCTTAAACGGAAAAATAGGATTTACAGATATTACTGAAGCTGTTAAAGGCGCGATAGATAATATAAATTTAAAAAATGCAGATACTATAGAGGCCGTGCTTGAAGCGGACAAAGAGGCACGCAGTTATGTATCAAATTTGGGGTAATTTTTTCTGTTTTCGATTATAGATTTTTTAGTACGTAATAGATATCAAAAAAATCAAATAGAAAATCAGCAGATTTACAGATGTACGACGTATTGATTGCCGGATGGCGGCAGAATTATAAGATAAGACGGCGTATTGTCATCATATTGCCAACTATTATTGTTTTAAAATATAAAAATT
>JABLTR010023807.1_pt1 | contig 19674 bp, 15 predicted proteins | sample 7160071 | NCBI WGS metagenome assembly JABLTR01 (sample SAMN14651230, study PRJNA627086) | human gut metagenome | isolation source: feces | host: Homo sapiens | reverse complement strand
GAGCCGAGGTCAAGGCCGGCGTGAGGGCCTGCCAGGGGATGCATGGGCATGCGGCCCAGCAGACGGCTCTCGCGCTCGCCTTGCCGGCGGCCGAGGAGCTCATGGAGCTTGCGCGGCGCGTTGCGCGGAGCTACGAAGACGCCAAACGCGCGCTATGCAAGCTGGACAACGACGATTTGCTGATCAAGACGTTCGAGGCGTTCGAAGCGCGCCCGGACATCGCGCGCCGTTACGAACGCCGTTTCAAATTGGTGATGGTGGACGAGTTCCAGGATACGAGTCAGCTGCAGATCGATATGATTACCCGCTTGGCGGGGGAGGACTGTGCGCATCTGTGTACCGTGGGCGACGCGCAACAATCCATCTACCGCTTTCGCGGCGCGGACGTGAACGTGTACGACGAGCACAAGCGCGCCATGCGCGAGCCCGAAGCGGGCGCTCGCTACGTGGAGCTCTCGAAGAACTTCCGCAGCCATCGCGACGTGCTGTCGTTCGTGGACCGCGTGTTCGAGCAGCCCCATGTGTTCGGCAAGGCGTTCATGTCGCTCGACCCGCATGAGGAGCGGCCGAGCAGCTGGCAGGGGAGCGTTCCGCGCATCGACGTCGTGCTGGCCTCGCTGCCCTCCGGCAAGAACACGGGCGTACATACCGACGACGCCAAGCGCGCATCAGCACGCGAGCTGGCTCGACGCTTCGCTGCGCTGAGGGCGGACGGTCACGCACCGGGCGACATGGTGGTGCTTCTGGGTGCTATGACGCGGGCGGACCTGTACGCCGATGCGCTGCGCTCCGAAGGGTTCGAGTGCGTGATCGCGGGCGGTTCGCTGTTCTCGTCGGTGCCGGAGGTGCGCGTGGTTGGGCGCCTTCTGCAGGCTGTGGCTAATCCGGCGAACACTGCCGCGCTCTTCGAGGTGCTCACGAGCGACATGGTGCGTCTGTCAGCCGACGATTTTCTGGAGCTCTCGACGGAGGAGGATCCGGAATCGGGTCGCGCCCGCCGTCGCGATCTCGACCGTGGGTTTGCGCGCCTTGCCGAGAAAACGAACGAGTTGCCGCCGCGCCTTGCGCATGCCGTACGCCTTATAACCGACGCCCGCCGAGAGGCGCGCACGCTCCCTGCGTCGAAGGTGGCGATGAACGCGATTGTGCGGTCGGGATGGATGGCGCGGCTTGAGGGCGAGGGGGCCTGCGGGCTTGCTACTGCGGCGAACGTGCTCAAGGCCGTGCGCATGGTGGAGTCGATGGAGCGTGAGCGTCACCTCGGCTTCGCCTCTGCGGCGCAGGCGTTCGCACGCGAACTGGAAGCCGCCAAAGAAGCGCCGGGAGCGCTTTCCGGCGCGGACGGCAGCGTGGTGAAGATCATGACCGTTCATGCTTCGAAGGGTCTTGAGTTCCCTATCGTCGGTTTGGCGGAATTCGCGGGGACGGGGCGAGGGAGCAGGCTTGTGGTGGAGACGTGCGGATCGCTCGCCCGTGCTTCGCTCGGGCCCGGCCGCTCGCTTGAGGCGTTGCCGGGTCTGGCCAAGGCGGCGAAGAAGTACGAAGAAGCCTGCAAGGCGCGGAAGGAAATGGACGCGCATGATGCGGCTGCAGCCGCGCGCTTCGTCGAAGGCGATGCCGCCGCTTCTTGCTCGACGGCCGCCTACCGTGAGGCGCTCAAAGAACGGGCGGCGCGCGAGGAGCTGGCCGAGGCGCGCCGTAAGCTCTACGTGGGGCTCACGCGTGCGAGCGAAGCGCTCGTGGTGGTCATGGATGCGAAGGAGCCGGCGCAAGGCGGTGCCTATCCCGAGCTTGTCGATGACGTTCGCGGCGCGCTTTTTGGCGACGGGGACTTCCCCGAGGGTGTCTGCGACGTCGACTTCGGCGGCACTGAGCCGGCTCGTTTCGAGCGCGTTCGAGTAGAGCCAGAGGGAGAGGAAGGCGTCGATGACGGCTCTGCTGCGCAGACTGCACCCGCGGAGTCAACGCGCTTCACCGTTCCGGCGCTTCCTATGCCCGCGCCCGCTTGCGAGCCGGGGCGTGCCGGGCGGGAGCATGTGTTTTCGTACTCGTCCATCGCGCCCGATCCCGCGTCTGGCCCTCTCGTTTCCGATGGTGCTCACCGCGCGACCCCCTCTCCTGACGACGCGTGCGGCATGCAGGATCGAAAGCCGGAGGGCGATCGCGCTGTTGCGCTGGGCAATGCCTTCCACCGCGCCGCCCAGTTCGCGGTCGAGACGGGGCGCCTGCCCGGTGCTGCGCGCATCGTTGCGCTTAGCCGCGCTTTCGGGCTATCCTCCGACCAATGCAGCCGCCTTGAACGAGCCTGTGCTCGCTGGTTTGCCAGTCGCACGTTCGCCGAGGTTCTTTCGTGGCCGCATCGCCGCGCCGAAGCGCCGTTCTTCGTGCGCGTGGACGAGGCTCTCATGGAAGGCGAGATCGATCTGCTCTGCACCCGTCCCGACGATTCATCGGCGCTCGTTGTAGATTACAAGACGGGGGGCGGTGAAGACGAAACCCCTGCGCAGATAAAAGGAAAGCACCTCCTCCAGGCGCAGTGCTACGCCTACGCGCTGCTCTCGCAGGGATTCTCCTCGGTTGATCTGCGCTTTGAGCGTGTGGAGCACGATAACGGCGAGGGCGGCCTGCAGGAAGCGCGCTATCGGTTCCATGCGGATGACGTGGGCAAGCTTGAGGATTGCATCCGCGCAGCACGCGCGTTACGATGTAACCTATAGATTACGTTCGCTCACGAAGCCGTTATTCGAACCGCATTCACAGAGGTAAAAACTTATATTTTTACAAACAATTCGCGCAAAGACACGACTGATAATTCGATGATCGTTTTGGTAATATACCAATAAGGCGGGGCGCAAACCGACATGGAGGATGCAACGATCCCACTGCAACGCGCCCCGTCTGCATAGATGCGTCGTTCGGGTTCGGCGAATGCTCAGATCGTGCGCCCGTAGCGCTCGTAGGCTCTCGTCACGTCCAGTTCGTACTGCTTGCGCGCGCCTTTGACCACGGTGTCCAAGATGAGACCGCTCGTGAAGGACAGCATTCCCACCACCACAAGTGCGACCGCCAGCAGTGCAGAGGGCAGTTTCGGCACAAGGCCGGTCTGCAGGAACTCCACGATAACGGGTACGCCTGCGACAAGCCCCAGCAGGAAGAAGACCAGCGACATCCAGCTGAACAGCGCAAGCGGACGATAGTCTTTGAACAGGGACAAAATCATGAGCAGCACCTTCATGCCGTCCGAGAACGTATCGAGCTTGCTTTCCGAGCCTTCCGGCCGATCGCGATAGTCGATCGGGATCTCCTGGATGCGCCAGCGCTTGTCCACCGCATGAATGGACAGTTCCGTTTCTATTTCGAAGCCGGGCGAGAGCACTGGCATGGTCTTGGCGAACACGGCGTTATAGGCGCGGTAGCCGGTCATGACGTCTGAGAACTCGAATCCGTAGATGAGCTTGATGAGAAAGCGCACGAGGTTGTTGCCGAACCCATGGAACGCACGATCGTTCTCCTTGCCGTATGTACCGTTGGAAAGACGGTCGCCCACCGTCATATCTGCTTCGTCAGCCATGAGCGGGGCGAGAAGTGCCGGTGCGGCTTCGGCGGGGTAGGTGTCGTCGCCGTCCACCATGACGTAGTAGTCGGCGTCGATGTCGCGCATCATCTGCCGTACGACGTTGCCCTTGCCCTGGCGGCGCTCCGTGCGCACGACCGCTCCGTGCGCACGAGCGATGGCGGCGGTGTCATCGGATGAGTTGTTGTCGTAGACGTACACCGTTGCTTCAGGCAGGACCCGACGAAAATCGTCCACGACTTTCGCGATCGTCAGGGCCTCGTTGTAACAGGGGACGAGCACCGCCACGGTCGGCGTGCTCGATGCTGCGGCTGCTTGTTCCACGGAAAGCTCCTCTTCTTCGATGACAAACATCGTATCCGAAAGCCTGGCTTTGTGCCAGACGCCCTGTCATTTTCCAGATGAAACGCGGTAGCGAAGGCGTTGAGGGCCGGTAAGCTGGGACATGTTAGCGGCATGCTAAAATGTCGAAGGCTTCGATGTCCAGGATGGTGAAGTTCCCCCATGAATCTACTGAAACACTCGCGCGAGCGCAGACGCGCCGCGCTCGTCGCATCGCTGCTCGTCCTTATCCTTCTCTCAACGCTCGCCTATACGGCGGTTTCGTCCCGATCGGCGACGGGCGCAGCCATCGAATCGGTGAGTCAAGTGTATCTGCAGGAGTTGAGCGATCAGGTGATCGCTCATTTCAATACCGGCGTCGAGAACAAGTTCTGCCAGGTGGAAACCGTCGGAACCTCTCTTGTCTTCGATGCGCCGCGCACCATCGAGGAGGTGGAGCGGCTGCTGGAGGCTCAAGAGCGCAACGACGAGTACGCCTATCTTGCGCTCCTCGGCGACGATGGCCGGTACTATACCGCGCGAGGCACGACTGCTTACCTTGAAAAGGATGCCTCAGAGAACCAGTCGCCTGACGTGGTGTATCGCGATGCGCAGGGGCGTGATATCGCGATCTACGACGGCAAGATCGCGCTCGTCGATCCGATCGAGCCCGTGGCGTGCGGATCGGTGTCGTTCGTCGCGGTGGTGGCGGGCTACGATCTGGATGAGATGTCGGATCAGCTTGATCTGGGCTTAATTGGCGGCTCCCGTTCGATTATGGTCGACCGTTCGGGCAACTGCTTGGCCGGCAGTTACGACGAGGGCAGCTCGGGCGGCAACATACTCGAGAAGCTCGATGCAGCAGCCGTGCTCGACGACGGGCGCTCTGTCGACGAAGTCCGATCTCGCCTCGAGGCCGGTGAATCCGCACTCGTTCCGTTCACGTGCGGCGGCGAGTCGGAGTTCCTCTATTTCAGGCCGATGCTTGACGGTTCGTGGTTCTTGTGCACGGCTATGCCCTACGGCGTGGTGGACGGAGACATCGCGGGGCTTTCGGGGACGTTGGCGCGCAACGCGTTCATCGTGGGCGGCGTACTCTTGCTCGTCGCCGTGGTGTTCTTCGTGCTGTACTATCGGCTTGTGCAGCGCAATACGAAGCTGCTTGCCGAGGAGAAGAGCCGCGCGGAGGCTGCGTGCGAGCGCGCCGAGCATGCAAGCCTGGCGAAAAGCGAGTTTCTTTCGCGTATGTCGCACGAGATCAGAACTCCTATGAACGGTATCATGGGCATGACGGCCATCGCGCTCGAGAACATCGACGACCGGGAGAAAGTCCGCTCCTGCCTCGAGAAGGTAACGGTGGCCTCCAGCCATCTCATGGCGCTCATCAACGACGTCCTCGACATGAGCAAGATCGAGAGCGGCAAGGTGGAGATCAAGCGGGATGGCTTCGACGTGCGCACCTTCGTCGGCGCGTTCTCTGCCGTGTTCGGTGCGCAGGCGTCTGAGCTGGGCATCCGCTACGAGACCGTCGAGAAGGGCGCGCTGCCCGATTGTCTTCTGGGAGACGCGCTGCATCTGAACCAGATCCTCTACAACCTGGTGGGCAATGCGTTTAAGTTCACCCCGAAGGGCGGATCCGTCACGTTGAGCGTCGAGCGACTGGAGCGTTCCAACGTGCCTAGGACCACGGTTGGCGACGAAGCGGGATCCGAGACCTGCGAGGTGTGGATGCGCTTCGAAGTTAGCGACACGGGGTGCGGTATCAGACCCGAGCATTTCGAGACTATCTTCTTGTCGTTCGAGCAGGGCGACCCCGATACCGCGCGCAAGCACGGCGGCACGGGACTGGGTCTGGCCATTGTGAAGCGCTTCGTCGAAATGATGGGCGGCCGGATCCGTGTTTCAAGCGTGGTTGGCCAGGGATCGACCTTTACCGTGGACATCCCTTTCGACGTACCGATAGAATGCCCGGTCGACGAGGGTGAGGAGGAGGCCGTGTTCGAAGGACCCGTTGCAACCGACGACTCCCTTGCCTATGATTTCACGGGCAGGCGCATCCTCGTGGCAGAGGACAACGATCTGAACCTCGAGATAGCCGTTGAGCTTCTGTCCATGGTCGGAGCCCAGGTGGACGGTGCGACGACCGGTCTCGAGGCCCTTCGGGCTTTCGCCGATTCCGAACCCGGTCATTATGACATCGTGCTCATGGATGTCCAGATGCCCGAGATGGACGGTTATGAAGCGACGCGCGCCATCCGCGGTCTCGATCGCGCCGATGCGAAAACCGTTCCCATACTCGCGATGACCGCGAACGCGTTCGCGGAGGACGAGGAGCGCAGCCGTGCGTGCGGGATGGACGGTCACCTGAGCAAACCCCTTGATATTCGTCTGGTTTATGCCACAATAGACGGGTTTCTGGATCGGCGCGGCTAGCCTCGGGCTCGTCGCGCCATAGAGCCGCCCCCGCCCAGGTTCCAAGTAGGAGGGCGGCTCAGGGAGCCTCGCACGGGCGGTCGAGCTGCCTGCGGGGCGCGGTGGCAAGGAGATGCGCGGCGTGAAAAGGCTGTTCGCCCAGATCATGAAATTCGGCGTCGTCGGTGTGGTCGCTTTCGCTATCGACTACGGCTTGCTGATCTTTCTAACCGAGGTTTTCGGCATCCCGTACCTGGTTAGTGCGACCATATCGTTCACGGTGTCCGTGGTGTTCAACTATGTCGCATCGATGCGCTACGTGTTCGCGCACAAGGAGGGCATGAGCCGACGACGCGAGTTCATGGTGTTCATAGTGCTGTCGGTCATAGGATTGGGCATCAACAACGTGTGCTTGTGGGCGGGCACCGACGTGCTGGGCGTCGACTACCGTCTTACGAAGATCGTCGTTACGGCCATCGTCATGGTGTGGAACTTCGTCACGCGCAAGATCTTCTTGGATGCCGGCGACGAGCCCGGAGAGATACTGGGCGATATCGAATAGACGGTGCGTCGCCGAGGCGCCGGGCAGAGGGGCGCCTCGGAAGGCCTGGAAAAGAGAACGGATCGCCGCAACGGCGATCCGACCTACTTCGAACTGGTGCCCTCGACAGGATTCGAACCTGCGGCTTTCTGCTCCGGAGGCAGACGCTCTATCCCCTGAGCTACGAGGGCATGTCGGAAGATTATACGCTATCATGGCTCGGACGGAAAACAAATTCAAGATTTAGGCGCATATCATGGAAACGGTTACGATAGATCGCATGGGCTACGGGGCTCAGGCTGTGGGGAAGCTCGCCGACGGCAAAACGGTGTTCGTAGAAGGGGGCGCTCCTGGCGATGTGGCGGTCGTCGAAGTCGTCGAGGAGAAACCGGCGTTCGCGCGCGCGCGCATCGTCTCGCTTGTAAAGCCCTCATCTGATCGTGTGCCTGCGCGGATGGACGACGCTGCGTCCTTCGGCGCCTCATGGGCTCATCTGTCCTACGACGCGCAGCTTGCGGCCAAGCGCGGAAATGTATGCGCTGCGCTCACGCGCATTGGTCGTATCGATGAGGATCGCGCCGAAAAACTTGTGCAGCCGTGCGTGCCGAGCAAGCGCGCGTGGGGATACCGCAACAAGCTCGAGCTTGCTGCCGGGCGCGACCCTCGCGGCAGGTTTTTGCTCGGCTTCTTCCACGAGGGAACGCACGATATCGTCGCGGCGGCGTCCTGCCCGCTCGCTCATGATGCCATCGCCAAGGCGCCCGCATCCTTGCGCGGTGCGGTCGGGTTTGCTGAAGGTTCGCAGGATTTGGGGATCTACCGCATCGGCGTGCGCCACAGCCTGAGAACTCGCGAGCTCGAGGTCGCGCTCTGGACGAAGCCGGGCGCGTTTCCGCGGGCGCACGTGGCGAAGACCGTCATGAGTGCGCTCAAAGCGACGAGCGTCGTGCGCGTGCTGGCCGATCCGGGCAAGGCGCGCAAGATCAAGGGCGTAGAAACGCTTGAAGGGAGGGGGCGCTGGGGCGAAGAGCTTTTGGACATGCGCTTCGAGACTTCTGCGCCATCGTTTTTCCAGGTGAACACCGCCCAGGCTGAGAGGCTGGTGATCGAGGTCGTCGAAGGGCTGGGAGGCACGATGGGCCCAGAGGGTCCGGAGGGTCTCGATGGTTTACTCGTGGCAGACCTGTACGCGGGCGGCGGAACCTTTAGTGTGCCGCTTGCCTTGGCGGGAGCGGATGTCGTTGCCGTCGAAGCGGCCGGCACATCGGTCCGCGATCTGCGACGCAATGCCGATGCGAACGGTGTGGACATCGACGTCGTGGGGGGAGATGCTGCACGCGAGCTGCCCGACATCGGCGATATCGACGCGCTCGTCGTCGATCCGCCGCGGTCGGGACTCGCCGACGGCGTCGTGGAGAGCATTGCTGCCGTCGCACCTGCGCGCGTCGCATACGTGAGCTGCAATCCGTCCACGTGGGCACGCGATGCGGCGCGTTTCGAGGGGGAAGGGTACCGCTTGGTACGCGCTCAACCGGTTGATCTGTTCCCTCAGACCTACCACGTCGAGGTCGTAAGCGTGTTCGAACGGGTCTAAACGCGCCTGCTCGAACACGCTGACATTCGGGAGACGGGCGGTTTTCGCCTGTTCGGGGCAGGGGGCGCATCCCTTGTCCCGAGCTCTCGCTGCGGGCGGGGATGCACCCGCAGCGAGAAGCGGTTCTGCTAATCGACGAGGAACTTGAGGATATGGGTAGCCACGCAGACGACCGTGCCGTCTTGGTTGGTGATAACAACGTCCGCATACGTCTTCATCTCGGCTTCGTCGACGCGCGTGACGGTGTAGGTGGCCGTGAGCGTGTCACCGAAGTAGACGGGGTTCACGAAGCGCACATGATCGTAGCCGTACGATGCGCTGGGAATAGGCGACTCGTACTTCTGTTGGATAAGGGTCGAGGCGGTGCTGCCGAGTGCGAAGGCGAGCACGCCGTGGACGATACGGGTGCCGTAGCGCGTGCTCTTCATGAACGCCTCGTTGAAATGCATCTGGCTGAAGTCGCCGGTGATGCCGCCGAACTGGTAGACGTCTGATTCGCTGACTGTCTTGGTGAAGCTGCACGTGTTGCCAACTTCCAACGGTATGATGCTCGTGCCCATCGTCGTTCCTCCTCTGCTTTACGGTACGTTCGTTGCGACCCGACGCGCGAAATGCGCGTGTAGGCGGCGCTGTTCCAGCATACGCTATCGCAGGGCGCTTTTGCCTGTGCATTGTTTTGACGGGAATGCGCCGGTTTCATGCAACGCATCGCTCGGAAGAGCACCGGGCGAAAGGGCGGTGTTGGGGAGGGCGCTTTGAAGCCTGACGCCCTATACTGGATGGTTGTTAATCGCAAGTCCGCGAGGGCATCGAAAGGGTCGCAATGAATCTTGCGCAACTGTACTATTTTCAGCATCTTGCCGAGATCCAACACTACACGCGCGCTGCCGAGGACCTCTGCATCTCGCAGTCCGCCCTGTCGCATTCCATTTCTGCCCTCGAAAAGGAACTGGGCTGCCCGCTATTCTCCCGCGAGGGACGCACGGTCGCGCTCACCGAGGACGGGCGGCTCTTCAAGCGGTCGGTCGACAACGGCCTCATGGATATCGAGGGCGGCATCGCGGAGGTGAAGCGGCGCCATGGGCGGTTCTCGGGGACGGTCAGCGTGGGTGCTATCGCCACTGTGCGATCGGATTATCTGCCTGCGGCAATGAAAGCCTATCGCGAGGAGTATGGACCATTCGTCGATTTTCGCATCGCGCAAGGGGAGACTGAAACGCTCAATAAGCTGCTTGACGAAGGGGGATGCGATCTTGTGATAGCCGGCCCCGTCGAAAGGCCTCGCGTCGCATGCGAGACGCTGTTCTACCAGCGTCTCGTTGTGGCTGTCGGACGGGGACACGCGCTTGCTGCGCTCGACAAGGTGTCTTACGACGATCTGGCGGGATGCGACATCGTCACGTATCGATCGGGGATTGCCTGCGGCGACACGCTCGATGCCTTCCTGAGAAGAACCGGCGCCCCGCTCGACGAGATGAATCTCATACGCAACTACGAGGATGAGATCATTCTCGGGGCGCTGGTCGTGCGCGAGCCCGTTGTCGCCCTGACGATGCTGACATCGAATCTGCTGCCGAACCCTGACATGGCCGTGCTGCCGCTCGCCGTGGAGGGCGCACGGGAATTCTACCCGGTATCTTTGACGTATCGGGAGAAGACGTTCCGCGATCCTGCCGCTCAGGCGTTCATCAACTTTGCGCGCACGTTTGAAGCGCCGCCCTATGTTCGCGACGACTTCCCGTTTTAAGCAAGCACGTATTCCCGGATGAAGCGCTCGATGCCGGTTACGCAGGCAACAAGGGTCTCGTTGACAGGAGTGGGAACGCCGTAACGCGCGCCCTGTGCGACCACGGCTCCGTTGATGACCCCGATCTCGGTGGGGCGGTGCTTTTCCAGACTCTGCAAGATGGAGGGCTTGAAGTCATAAGGAAGACCGTCGCCCGCGCGAGTTCCAGTACGTCCATCGGATCTTCGTAGGTGAGCGTGATGCCCGCGGCATTGGCCACGGCCATGCCCTCTTGCACTGCGGCCTTGGCCGTGGCGACGAGGTTCTCTTCCTGGTACATCGCGCCGTAGGGAAGGCGCGTGATGCCGCATACCGCGCCCGTCGCCACGTTGACAAGCAGCTTGTCCCAGATGACTCCCATGATGTTGTCGGAGACGATGCAATGCATCCCCGCGCTTTCGAAAGCAGCGCCGATGCGCCGGACGCGTTCGGTGATGCTGCCGTCGAGTTCTCCGATGAAGGTGTCCTTGCCGGGCAGCGTGGCTTGGACGCGCCCAGGTTCAAGCAGCATGCCGCCGATGTAGGTCTTGCCGCCGATGACGTGCTCCGATCCGACGATGGCGCAGAGCGCGTCTTCTGCGCCGAGTCCGTTTTGCAGCGACATGACAACAGTCTCGTCGCCTATGAGGCTCATGTTGTCGCGTATGGTCTGTTCCGTGTCGAACGATTTGCACAGCACGATGACAAGATCCGCTTCTCCCATGCCGGCGGCGCTCTCATGACCGAGCACGGGCGCTGTACGCTCGCCATTCGGCTCCACAAGAACCAGGCCCGTCTCATTCACGGCGTCCATGTGCGCCTTGCGTCCGATTAGATGCACCTCGTTGCCATCGAGCGCAAGCGCTCCTCCGATGGCACTTCCAAGCGATCCTGCTCCTAGAATGCAGACTTTCATGCATGCCTCCTCGTTCGATGTTGCGTTGCGGTTTGCAGCGCGGGCTTCGAGCGAATTCTCCGTGCGGCCGGAGATGGGTGTGGCCCGTATGCCGCTTGGTCCCTTTGCATACGCTCGCGTATGCCGCGGTTGCAGTCTGACCATCATCGCACATTCCAGGCTCCTGCGCGCGGTGGAGTGCGGAGGAGGTGCCGGTTTTCAGATCGGCGCGAACCTGTTTTTGACAGGAGGGTTGCAGAAAACGATGCGACCGAAGGACCGCCCTATGGCCGCCGTGAATGTTATAAGGTTTTTCCCTCCATAAAGCCATCACCTGCTAGAATCTTCCTTCGTATATGGTGAAAACCGCTCGCGAAGTGCCCGGAACGCGTTCCCGCGGGGCAGCATCCGATGCAAGGCGAGCTTGAATGAGAAGATGCGAGAAGGAGCCGACATGGCGCAGTACACTCCGGAATACCTGCCGACGGGCGATGAGATCGCCGTCATCAAGACCTCGAAGGGCGATATCCGCGTGCAGTTGGCCGGCAAGGATGCCCCGATTCACGTGGGCAACTTCGTCGAGCTCGCCCGCAAGGGCTTCTACGACGGCCTGAAGTTCCACCGCCACGTCCCCGGCTTCGTCATCCAGGGCGGCTGCCCGAACACCCGCGATCTGACCTCGGATGAGGTCGTGAAGAAGGCTGGCAACCCCTTCGCGGGCCTCGGCACGGGCGGTCCGGGCTACTCCATCAAGGAGGAGTACTCCACCAACCCCAACAACAAACACCTCGACGGCGCTCTCGCCATGGCACGTTCACAGGATCCCAATTCTGCCGGCTCGCAGTTCTATTTGTGCCTCGGTCCGCAGCATACGCTCGACTCGGGCTATACGGTGTTCGGACAGACGGTCGAGGGCAAGGACGTCATCGGCCAGCTGCGTGTGGGTGATGTGATCGAGACGATCGAGATCGAGAACGCTGTCGACTAGCGCGTTCGCCCCGTTTTCCAAGAAACGAAGGAAGCAGATGAACAACGAGGTATTCCAGCAAGCCCGTGCGAGCTACGCGCGCAAGGACTACGAAGGCGCTCTGGCGGCGTACACGCGCTGCCTGCAGGACGCCGGCCATCCTCTCGCTCCGGGCGAGCTGGGGCTGCTCTACCACCAAATCGGCAACTGCCTGATCAAGCTCAAGAACCCGAACGAAGCCATCCATGCTTACACGCAGGCAACGGCCGACGCGGCCTACGATGCGTGCGGGGCGGTGAACTACAACCTTGGTATGGCCTATGCGTCGCTCCACGACTACGAAGATGCGGTCAAGCATTTCGAGATCGCGGTATCTGATGCGAAGTACGACGCGCGCTACAAGGCCTATACCGGTATGGGCAATGCATTGCTCAAACTCGGCAAGTCCGCCGAGGCGGGTGTTGCGTTCCGCGAGGCTGCGCTCGACGAGGCCAATCCCGATCCTACGAAAGCCCTTTTGAATCTGGGCGTGTGCTTCATGGCGCTCGACCGTCCTGCTGATGCCGTGGCATCGTACGAAAGCGCTCTGCAGTTCGATATGCAGCCGGATACGCGCAACAAGCTCTATGCGAACCTCGGCCAAGCCTATGTCGCCTGCGGCCAGATGCAGAAGGCGGTCAATGCCTTCGAAGAATCGATTACCGACAAAACGTATTTCCTATCCGATTCGGCAAGCGTCGACTACCAGCGCGCCATCGCGGCGGTGGCTCAGGGAACATCCGAGATTACACAGGTCATCCAGCCTATACCGGCTGCCGCCTCGGCAGACATGTCAGGGCTCGATGTTGCCGCGGACGGAACGGCCGTCTACGTCGATCAGGATCCCTACGCTGGCGCCCAGGATTCTTACTACTATGCCGACCCATATGCTCAGCAGAGTCCCTATGGCGTCTCCGAGAGCGAGGATCGGTTCTTCAATGCCAGCGACGAGGAGCTTGAGCAATGGTCGCGAGGCCTCGCGAAGCAGGACCGCAAGCGCCGCAACGTCGGACTCAAGATCGTCGTCGTTATCATCGTGCTGCTGCTGCTCGCTTTCGGCGCCGCGGTGTTCCTGTACACGCAAGGTTGGGGCTATCCGTCTCAGGAGACCGTCGTGGAGGAGCTGTTTGCCGACCCGCAAGCGGCATCGTCGGTGTTCTCCTCGGAGGTGCCGGCTGATCAGATCGAGTCTATGACGGGTCTTATCTCGCAGGATTCTGACGTCGCCATCGACGGTATGAATCGTTCTATGAGCGCTTCGACCGTGTACGTAACCGCCACCACGCCCGAGGGCGGCGAGGTCCAGTACGAGGTCTCCCTCGTTCGCGACCTCGCAGGTTGGAAGGTATCGAACGTCGAGCTGTACTTCCCGAGTCAAAACTGACGAAAACGGCTTTGTGCCGTTTTGCCGTCCTGAGTGAGGCGGCTTGGTTCACCAATGCAATGTTTCCAAACGAGAAAGAGGGAATCACCATGGCAGTGCAGAAGACCTACACCATGATCAAGCCTGACGGTGTGAAGAACGGCCACATCGGCGAAATCGTCAATCGCTTCGAGCGGGCGGGCCTCAGGATCGAGCGTATGGAGCTTGGGATGGTCACCGACGAGCAGGCGAAAGCCAACTACGCCGAGCATGAGGGCAAGCCGTTTTATGAAGGCCTCATCTCGTACATCACGAGCGGACCTGTGGTGAAGATGGTCGTTTCCGGTGAAGGCGCGGTGGCAAAGTGCCGCTCGCTCATGGGCGCCACTAATCCGGCGGAAGCTGCCCCCGGCACGATTCGCGGTGACTTCGGTCTTATCATGGATGAAAATGTCATCCATGGATCCGACTCTCCCGAGTCCGCCGAACGTGAAATCGGTATTTTCTTCGCGTAAGAAGGCGCGCCAGCCATCCGGTGGACGCACCGATTTGACGCACGGGAAGGCTTTCGTGCCGGCGTTCATTGCCTGTATCCCTTGCATCGTCGATGCAAGGGATACAGGGCGAGCCCGATCGCTTGGCGCGGCGCCGCGATGCTCGACAGGCGCGAAGCGCCATCGTGAACGAGGCGATAGTCGACACGAGTAGCTTCATGCCGATCGCGCAATAGATTCGCAGGACGATTATCGGATCCGCCAAGGCGCTCACTTAGACGAGAACGGACGAGAGCATGCTGTACCGCGTCATCGATTCCGAGGAACTGCCGTCGCTTGTGTCGGCGTTTATGAAGGACTACGAAGTGGTCGCGCCGGTCAAACGCGACGGGAGCTATGTGTTCGATGCTATCGGGTCGCCCGACGAGATCGAACTGAGCTACGAGACCACCATCTCATCCCCTAAGAAGTACCTCTTGCCGCCCGACGAGACGCTGCTTGCCTTCGATGCGCGCGCGAACGGCGTGACGGACTTCGCTGCGCAGATCACACCGCGCGTCATCTTCGGCGCGCACGCCTGCGACATCAACGCCATCAATCGGCTCGATCTCGTGTTCCGCGACGGTCGCTATCCCGATCCCTACTATACGGCTCGGCGCGATGCCACGCTTGTGGTGGGCCTGAGCTGCATGCCGCAAAGCACCTGTTTTTGCCATCTGTGGGACGCTGACGAGGCGCGCTTCGGCTACGATCTGTTTCTCCAGGACATCGGGGACAAGTACCTGGTGAGCATTGGCAGCGTCGAAGCGGCTAACATCCTCGAGGCTTCCTGCAAGCCGCGGGAAGCCACCGACGAGGAGCGCATCGCGTTTCGCCATGTCACACGTACGCGTCAGCAGTCATTCGATCACGCCATTCCCGACATCCAGGACGTCGCCATGCTCATGGACGCCTTTCACGATGATCCGTTCTGGGAAGAACTGGGCGGCGGCTGCCTGTCGTGCACGGCCTGCTCGGCGGTGTGCCCCACCTGCTTCTGCTTCGACATCCGCGACACGTTTGATCCCGACGGCAAGACCGGCAGGCGCGAGCGCATATGGGACGCCTGCACGTCGCCGCAGTTCGCCCTCGTGGCGGGCGGCCACAACTTCCGTCCGACCGCCGCGCGGCGCGTGCGGCATCGCATGTACCACAAGCTCAACGGCTTTCTTGCGAATCATGATCGTATGCTGTGCGTGGGCTGCGGTCGCTGCGTCAAGGCGTGCAAGGCCGGTATCAACCCCATCGAGGTGCTCAAGTTCTTCGTGAGGAAGGGGGCCGAGGATGCCCAATAGCTGTGCAGCGTCCACCGTTCAGGTGCGGCCGTTCTTCGATGAGCCCGCTCCGCTGTCCGGTTCCGACATGATGGCTGCGAATCCGTATCGGCCGTGGCCGGCGCGCATCACATCCATAACCGACATCACGGAAACCGAGAAGCTCTTCGAGTTTCGCCTGACCGACGAGCGCATCCGCGATGCGTTCCACCATGAACCCGGCCAATTCGTCGAGGTTTCCCTGTTCGGCGTGGGCGAGGCGCCCATCTCCATCTCTAGCTCGCCGTCGAAGCGTGGCTTCATCGAGCTTACCGTGCGTCGTGCCGGTGCCTTTACCCAGGCGCTGCACCGCATGCAGTGCGGTGACATCGTGGGTTTGCGCGGGCCGTTCGGGCGCGGGTTCCCGTTCGAGGATATGAAGGGCCATGACATCCTACTCGTGGCCGGAGGCCTCGGCATCGCGCCGTTGCGCTCGCTCATCAACAACATCCATGACGAGCGCTCCGAATTCGGCAAGGTCACCATCATCTACGGTTCGAAAACGCCCGCGGAGGTGATGTTCCGCAGCCAATTCGAGATGTGGCGCCATCGCAAGGACTTCGACCTGTATCTGACCGTCGACCATCCCGACGATACCTGGGATGGGGAAGTGGGTCTGGTCACGAAGCCTTTCGAGCACCTCGATATCGACGCGTCGAACACGTTCGGCGCCGTGTGCGGTCCTCCGGTGATGTATCGGTTCGTGATCGAAGAGATGCGCAAGAAGAATATCAGCTACGATCACATCTACATGAGCTTCGAACGTCATATGAAGTGCGGCATGGGCAAGTGCGGCCATTGCCAAATCGGGCACCAATACGCCTGTATCGACGGGCCGGTGTTCAACTACTGGGAAGCCAAGAACATCCAGGAGTCGATGTGATATGAGCGGATATGCCACCCCGGGTTTCACCGACAAGCTCACGGCACCACGCGTCGTCGTCGTGGGGCTGGCCAGCTGCTTTGGTTGTCAGTTGCAGATCACGAACGGCGAGGAGCACCTGCTCGACGTGCTCGGCCAGATCGATCTGAGCTACTGGCAGCTCGCATCGAGCGATCCCATGCCTGACGAGTTTGACGTCGCTATCGTCGAGGGCGCTGTGACCACCGAGGAATCCGAAGCCACGGTCCGCGCGCTGCGCGAGCGCGCGGACGTCCTTATAGCCATCGGCGCCTGCGCCACGACAGCCGGTATTCCCGGTATGGCAGCGGACCATTTTCTTGAGCGGCCGTCTCACGTATACGATCGGGTTCCGACGGCTTGCGGAGATATGATAGCCCCCCGCTCGGTGGGTTCGGTCGTGGATGTGGACTACGAGGTGCGCTCGTGCCCGGTGGATACCGTCGACTTCATCGACGTCCTGCAGCGCGTACTGTACGGGTCGAACAAGACGGTCTCCACGCGCACCATGTGCGGTGATTGCAAGCGCAACGAGACCGCTTGCTTTTTCGGGAAGGGTCGATTGTGCCTTGGTCTGGTGACCACGGCTGGCTGCGGTGCGAAGTGCGTAAAGCTGGGCCGGCCCTGCAATGGGTGCAGAGGGTTGTCGCCCGACGCGAACCTGCCCAGCGCCCGCGAGGCATGCGAGCGCTACGGTGTGCCTGTCGCCGATTTCGACCAGGCGCTTGAGATGTTCAACCGAACCGATTTCGCTCTTGCCGCCGAGCAGTAAGGAAAGCGCTCATGACCAAGACCGCCATTCATATCGACCATATCGCGCGTATCGAGGGCCATGGCAATGTGCACGTGGTCATCGAGGACGGGGTCGTGCAGACCGTCGAGATGAACGTCGTCGAGCCGGCGCGCCTGTTTGAGAGCATGGTGCTAGGCCGCCGCTTCGAGGAGATTCCCTATATCGCCTCGCGCATCTGCGGCATCTGCTCGGCGAGCCACGTCGTGACCGACCTCAAGGCGATCGAGAGGATCTTCGGTATCCGCACGACCGATCGCACCAAGGCGTTGCGCGAGCTTTTGGTATACGGATCGTATCTCCAAAACCATGCATCGCACCTGTTCGTGTTTGCGACGCCGGATTTCGTCGGGACGAAGAGCGTCTTTCCGCTTGCCGAGACGAACCCCGAGCTTCTCCAGAAGGCGCTCGGGCTGAAGGCTCTCGGCAACGAGCTGTGCACAAAGGTGGGGGGCCGCAGCATCCATCCCATCACCGCGGTAGTGGGCGGCTTTACCCATGAGATCTCGGCAGAGGAGTACTGCGAGCTCGCCGACAAGCTGGAGGCGTCCGTGGAGTTCGCGGTCGAGACAGTCGACCTGTTCCGTTCCTTCCCTGTGCCCGATATCGCCACCGAAGGCGACATGCTGGCCATGGTCGAGGAAGGCTGCTACCCGGTGCAGGGCTCGGATACCGCGCGTTTCCTCAAAGCGGGCATCGAGTTCTGCGCCGACGAGGTTCAGGAACGCGTCGAGGAGTATGCGGTGCCGCATTCGGCGGCGCTGTGCGCGCGTGTGCGTGAAACGGGCGCGCCCTACTTCGTGGGCGCCCTCGCGCGCATCAATGCCTCTTGGAGCCATTTGAGCCGAAACGCCAAGGTAGCCGCTGCAAAGGCGGGGTTGCGTCCGCCTGAGCCGAATCCGTTCATGAACAATGTCGCCCAAGCCATCGAACTTGTCGACGCGCTTGAGCGTTGTGCCGAGCTGTGTCGGCGTCTGGCCGAGCCTGACGGGTTCGACGGGGAGAGCAAGCCGGTGCCGTTCGAAGCCAGGGCTGGGCGCGCAGTGGGATTCACCGAGGCCCCGCGCGGAGCGGTCTTTCACGATCTGGAGCTCGACGAGCGGGGGCGCGTCGTCCATGCATCCATGATCACGCCCACTGCCCAGAACGTCGCCAACCTCGAGGCCGACATGCGCTTGCTCGCCGAGCGCCTGGTTGCCGACGGATCGGGGCAAGACGAGGTTCGGCGCAGCATCGAGAAGCTCGTGCGCGCTTACGACCCGTGCCTCAGCTGCAGCGTGCACTGAGCCGTAGGGTTCACGGGAGCCATGCGGCCGAAGGGGGGTGTGCCGCTTGTGGATTTTCCCCTGCCGAAAACCCCCTGTGATAGAATCTGAATCTACGTGAATCGAGATTCCAAGGGGTTTGCCTGTATGTCGTTTTTGGACGCGTTCTCGGGGTTGACCGGCCAGATGTCCACGGACATGGCCATCGACCTCGGAACTGCAAATACACTGGTCGCCATTCCGGGCGAGGGCATCGTGGTGAACGAGCCTTCGGTCGTGGCCATCGAGAAGAGCACTCACCGGGTGCTCGCCGTGGGCCATGAGGCCAAGAACATGATCAACCATACGCCCGAGGCGTTTTCGGCGGAGCATCCGCTGCATGACGGCGTCGTCGCGGATTACGATGTGACCGAGGCCATGATCTCGGCTTTCATCAACAAGGCTGCGCCGCGCAAATACCCGTGGCAGGCCAAGCCGCGCATCGTCATCTGCATCCCATGCGGCGCCACGTCGGTGGAGAAGCGCGCGGTGTTCGAGGCCGCCGTTCAGGCCGGCGCGCGCCAAGCTTACCTCATCGAGGAGCCTATGGCCGCGGCCATGGGCGCCGATCTGCCCGTCACCGAGCCGACGGGCTCGATGGTGGTGGACATCGGCGGAGGTACCACGGAGGTGGCCGTCATCTCCCTCGGCGGCATCGTCACCTCCTCGTCGCTGCGCCTTGCCGGCAATCGGATGGATGAGGCCATCGCCATGCACCTGCGTGACCTTCTGGGCATCAAGATCGGCGAGCGCACGGCCGAGGTCATCAAGATCAAGATAGGCTCCATCCTGCCGTTCGAGGATGGACGCGAGCGCGACATGATCATCTCGGGCCAGGACGTTATCACCGAGCAGCCGCGCGAGGTGACTATCCAGTCCGAGGATGTGCGCGCTGCGCTCGTGGATCCGTGCGAGGAGATGGTCCTGCACATCAAAGAGACGTTCAAGAAGACAAATCCGGACCTCGCATCCGACATCATCCAGAACGGTATTTTGCTCACGGGCGGCGGCGGCCTTCTGTCCGGCCTTGATCGCTACCTCACCGACAAGCTGGAGATTCCGGTGTGGGTGAGCGAGACCGCTCTCACGAACGTCGTCATGGGCTGTCTGAAGGTCCTCGAGACGCCGACGGCTCTCAAACAGACGCTCATGCGGTCGAAGTAAGGCCGGCCCGGCGTTCCATGGCTCTTCAATTCCAACAGAGAGGTTCGGCGTTAGTCCGCCGGGTGCTTCTTGTCGCCTTCCTGATCGTCTCGCTTGCTCTTTTGACGACCTATGCTCGCGAAGGGGAGACCGGTCCGCTCCACGGCGTGCAGAGTGCTGTGTCCGGCGCCTTTGCGCCCCTGTCGCGCGCCGGCGCGG
>JABLTR010110806.1_pt1 | contig 19677 bp, 18 predicted proteins | sample 7160071 | NCBI WGS metagenome assembly JABLTR01 (sample SAMN14651230, study PRJNA627086) | human gut metagenome | isolation source: feces | host: Homo sapiens | reverse complement strand
GTCCAAACCGGAGCTGTGTGTCGAGGCCCACGAGGAACTGAGCCTGCCTTATCTGACCCTGTGCGGGCGTGAAAAGGGAAAGCCGCATCATACCTTGGGCGACACCTTTGACTTGCTTGCAAGCACAAATAATACTGATGTATTGCGGTTTGAGGTAAAGGTTGAGGCCTATGAGGAAAATATTTAGCAGGGGACTGGAAAAGCTTGTCGAAAGGCCTGTGCGTGGAGATGCTAAATCCGCGTGCGGGCTTTTTACGCATTTGCTGCTGGAATTTATGGGAAGGAATAAACTTTTCTGATAAAGAATATAAAAAGAATCCGGATATTTTTATGAAAATCTTGCAATCATCCGGGCGGAATGCTATAATCCTGTTAAAACTTTAACGTCTTTTCAGGGGAGAGGATCATCGTGGAAATTACGGTTTGTATTGGGAGCTCATGCCATCTGAAGGGCTCTCGGGATGTGGTGGCGATCCTACAGCGGCTGATCGATTTAAACGGCCTGAAGGATCAAATCGAGTTGAAGGGAGCCTTTTGCATGGGGGAGTGTGCCCAAAACGGCGTTTGCGTTTGCATCGACGGGGAGCGCTATAAGGTGCAGGGGCTGAATGCGGAGGCCTTTTTTAACTCGGAGGTTTTGAAGCGGCTTCATGAAAAGGGATGAAGCATAAATCGTCAGGGATGGGAGCGTAGCAAGGTATGAGTATTATCGGATTAAAAAAGGCAAATTGTAAAAACTGCTATAAATGCGTCAAGGTCTGCCCGGTAAAATCTATTAAAGTAGAAAACGAACAGGCGCAAATTGTGGACCGGACCTGCATTTTGTGCGGAACCTGCCTGGAGCAGTGCCCGCAGGATGCAAAGACGGTGAACAGCGACGCCGCGCGTGTGCGGGAGATGCTGCGTGCGGGGGAAAAGGTCATCCTTTCGGTTGCACCCTCGTATATTGCCTGCTACAGCATGAAGGAACCAGAGCGGTTTGCCGGGGCAATGAAGGCATTGGGCTTTTTCGGCGTTTCCGAAACAAGCGAAGGGGCGGCCTATGTTACGGCTGAGTACCACAAGCTTTTAAGGGAGGGAACAAGCGGTAACCTGGTTACTACCTGCTGCCCGTCCTTTAACCGTCTGGTTGAAATTTATTACCCGGATTTGGTGGGCCAGCTTACGCCGGTAGTCTCTCCCATGATTGCGCACGCGCGCCTTTTAAAGAGCGCGCATCCGGGCGTCAAGGTGGTTTTCGCGGGCCCCTGCATTGCCAAAATGGATGAGGCGGGAGACCCGCGGCATAACAATGAGGTGGACGCGGTGTTGACCTTTGAGGACCTCGACCGCTGGATGATGGAGGAACGGGTGAGCTTTGACCGTGTGGCCCCCGAGCGGTTCCTCAATAGCAGCTCGAAAATTCTGCGGATGTACCCGGTGGAAGAAGGCATCCTGGCCTCACTGAAAAACAAAGGGGATACCGGCGACTGGCAGATGCTGAGCGTTTCGGGGTCCGGCGCGTGCATCGATCTGTGTAAGGCCCTGCAGGCGGGGCTGCTCAACCACTGCTTTATTGAGGTGAACATGTGCCGGGACGGCTGCATCAATGGGCCGGCATCGGGGCGGGAGACGACCTCGCGCTTCCGCGGCAGGCTGCAGGTGGAACGTTATGCCCGTGAGGATGGCGAGGCCTACCCGGCGTTGCTGGATGAAGTTCCTCTGCGGAAGCGCTTTTTTGACCATTCCGTCAAGGAGGACCTGCCCGATGAGGCAACCATTCGGGCCATTCTGGCGAAAATCGGCAAGAACGGTCCGGAGGATGAGCTCAACTGCGGATCCTGCGGTTATCCGACCTGCCGGGATAAGGCCATTGCGGTATACCAGAACAGGGCCGAGCTGACTATGTGCGTGCCGTATATGAAGGAACGCGCGGAGTCTTTCTCAAACTGCCTGCTTTCCGGTACGCCCAATATGACCATTATGGTGGACGAAGAGCTGCGGATTGTGGAATTTAACGCCGCCGCCGAGCGTGTTTTTGGCATCAGCCGCCATGAGGCCCTGGAAAAATACTTGTACGAACTGATGGATTCCTCCGACTTTGAGGAGGTGCTCAGCTCCCGCCAGTCTATGGGGGATAAAAAAGTGGAATTTCGCGAATACGGTATGGTGACCGCGCAGAATATTGTCTATGTAGAACGGGAAAAAATAGCGATGGGCATCTTTAAGGACATTACACAGGAAGAAAAGGAGCTGGAAAATAAATACAGGCTGAGGGCTGAAACAGTTGAAATGGCTCAGAAGGTTATTGACAAGCAGATGATTGCGGCGCAGCAAATCGCAAGCCTGCTGGGCGAGACAACCGCGGAAACGAAGGTTTCCCTGACAAAGCTGAAAAACATGATGGTGGCCGGTGAGGACCAGAAATAACAAAGGGGAAACACGGGGATGAAAATACATATTGACGCCGCTTACCGCAGTATCAATAAATACGGTGAGGAGCTTTGCGGCGATAAGGTGCAAATTGTAAGAAATAAGGATTCCACTATCGCGGTCCTGGCCGACGGCTTGGGCAGCGGCGTAAAAGCCAATATCCTTTCGACCCTCACCAGCACCATCCTGGCAACTATGCTGGAGGAGGGCGCTACGGTCACGGAGGCGGTGGAAACCATTGCCGCGACACTGCCGGTTTGCAGTGTGCGCAAGGTGGCCTATTCCACCTTCTCCATCGCGCAGATCTTTGACGACGGCGCGGTGGATTTAGTAGAGTTTGATAACCCGCCGTGCATGTTTGTGCGCAATGGAACACTAGTGGATCTCGACCCTTTTTCCGAGGTGAAGGAATGTGCCGGCAAAACCGTGACGGAAAGCCGCTTTACGCTACAGCCCGGCGATATTCTGGGGCTGGTCAGCGACGGGGTGGTTTATGCCGGCGTGGGGCAGGCGCTGAATTTTGGCTGGAATTGGGACAATGTTTCGGCCTGGCTGGCAAAAACGGCGCAGAAGGAGGCTTCCGCGCCGAGACTGGCAATCTCGCTTTCCCAGGCGGTGAAGGAGCTCTACCTTGATAAGCCCGGGGATGATTCGACCTGCCTGATTTTAAAGGCGGAGCCGGAAAGCGTGGTCAACATGCTTGCCGGGCCGCCCGTTAACCCCGAGGATGACCCCAAAATGGTGCATGACTTTATGGCGCCGCCCGGAAAACGGTTGATATGCGGCGGAACCAGCGCCAATATTGTGGCACGCATTTTGAACCGCAAGGTGGAGACCTCGCTCAATTATTCCGACCCCACGCTCCCGCCCACGGGTAAGATACAGGGCATTGACCTGGTGACAGAAGGCGTGCTGACATTATCCCGCACGGTGGAGATCCTGCGGGAATATGTGGAAAAGGAGGCGGATGCGGCCTTCTTCCACAAGCTGGATGCCGACAACGGCGCCGCGTTGATTGCACGTATGCTGTTAGAGGACTGCACCAGCCTGAAGGTGTTTGCCGGACGCGCCATTAACCCGGCCCACCAGAACCCGGGGCTGCCTGCGGACTTGAGCATTAAGATGCAGTTGTTGGACACGATATGTTCCCTAGTAAAGCAGATGGGGAAAAAAGTAGAACGGTATTTTTACTAAAGGACCGAAAAGATAAAGCAATATTTTACAGGAGGCGGATATGAACGCAATTTATGCCAGGAACCTAACAAAAACCTACGGCGGAGGCGCCAACGCATTGGAAAAACTGGACCTGGAGGTCGAAGAGGGGCGCGTGTTCGGCTTTTTAGGCCCGAATGGCGCCGGAAAAACGACCACGGTAAAGCTTTTGACGGGCTTATTGGCGCCGACGGAGGGCGAATGCGCGGTACTGGGTAGATCTCCGCAGCGGGAACCGGAGGAGGTGCATCGCGCCTGCGGCGTCATGACAGAGACAGCCCGGCTCTATAGCCATCTATCCGGCCTTGAAAACCTTGTTTTTTACGCCACCCTGTACGGTATGAAAAAGCAGGAGGCAACGGAACGGGGATCCGGGCTGCTGAAAAAACTGGGCATCTTTTCCGCGCGGGATAAAAAAGCCGGCGCGTATTCCACAGGCATGCTCCAGCGCCTGTCTCTGGCAAGAGCCCTGGTCGCGCGGCCTAGGGTGCTCTTTTTGGACGAGCCCACCAGCGGGCTGGACCCGGAATCCGCGCAGACGGTAAACCGGCTGATCGCTGAGCAGGCCGCGGAAGGGGCCACTGTATTCCTCTGTACCCATCAGCTGCGTTATGCGCAGGACTTATGTGATGAATATGGCATTATTGACCACGGGCATCTGCTTGCCAGGGGGTCCTTGGCCGCGATGAGCCGGGAGATTGGCCTAAAGACATATGCGGGCGTGCGCGTGGGGGCCTCCTGCCGGCCGGAAGGTTTTGAAGCGCACGGAGGCTGGTGGCGCACGGTATTGGAAGAGGAGGAGGCTATGCCGCACATTTTGCAGCGGCTGGTTCAGAGCGGCGTGCCGATCTATGAGGCACAGATTATCCGGCCGACGCTGGAGGATGTTTATTTTAGTTATATCAAGCGGGAGGAGGATGCAGAATGAGTAAGTTTAGCCTGTCCCTGGCGGAGAGGGCCGTCATAAAAAAGGATTGCGGAGAGGTTTGGCATGCCAAGATGGCCCGGGGGACGCTGATTGCCCTTCCGCTTGTGTTGACGGTGGTGCTGCCTGTTTTTTATACTGTGCTGATCGCGTTGATCCCCCCGGAGGAACTCAACGGCATGGACATGGTTTTATCCATGCTGCCGACCGGGCTGCAACAGCTGGATGTCCGCCAGATTACCTTCTATATGCTGGGGAATACCCTCAGCCCCATGTTCTTTTTAATGGTCCCGCTGATGGTTTCCACAGCCTCGGCGGCATCCAGTTTTGTCGGTGAGCGGGAGCGGGGAACGCTGCAAACGCTGCTGCTTACGCCGGTTTCGGTAAAGAAATTGTTTCGCGCTAAGGTTTTGGGCTGCGTTTTGCTCAGCCTTGCCGCTACGTTGTTCTCCTTTATTTTCTTTGCGGTGGTCATGACTGTGGGCGGAGCAATTTTTCAAACGCCGTATTTTTTTAACTGGAACTGGGCTGTGCTGCTGGTCCTACTCGCGCCCTCACTGACCTTTTTCGGCGTGATGTTCATGGTGCTGATTTCAGGCCGCAGCAAAAGCTACATCGAGGCGTTTCAGAGCGCGGGGTATATTGTTCTGCCTATTGTGCTGCTCTTTGTCGGCCAATTTACGGGTCTGTTCCAGCTGAACGCCCTGCTCCTGTTCGTTATTTCTATATGCGTAATTGTTTTAGATGTCGTTCTTTTTCATTTTGTCTCAAAATCCTTTACCCCCGAAAGGCTGCTGAAATAACGGCTTATAGTTGCTTTGGAAAGCGCTTTGCGGCATAATGATTGCGGTTGTGTAAAAAAAGTGCTATAATAAAAATAAAGGATAGGGTTCCCTGTTCCTGTGATTTTGGCGGATTGCAAGAGGTGATTTGGATTGGTTGTAGATTTACATTGTCATACGCGCTTGTCCGATGGTTCCGTAACAGTGGACGAATTGATTGTTTTGGCAAAGGAACGCGGCGTTACAGCGTTGGCGGTAACCGACCATGACACCGTTTCCGGGGTTTCCCGCGCCGTGCTTTTCGGCAAGCAACATGGCGTAGAGGTGGTTCCCGGTATTGAGCTTTCCTGCTATGACAGGGCCAGAGGGAAAAAGGTTCACCTGCTGGGGTATTATATGGACCGGATGGAAAAATTAGAGGGCTTGTGCAAATCCGCTTGGCTTTCTCAGCATGATTGGGCGGAGCGCGTGATTGATAAGGTGGCGGCGCATTATCCCATTACGAGGGATATGGTACTGCGCAGGGCGCAGGGCAGCGCTAATATTTACCGCCAGCACGTGATGCATGCGCTGCTGGATGCCGGATTTGCGGACGGTTTTTTTGGGAAAACCTATCAGGCTCTTTTTCAGAAAAAAACAGGTCTGGCCTGGGTCGATAAGGCCTATCCGGAGATTTACGGCGTCATTGACGAGGTTCATGCGGCTGGCGGACTGGCGGTCGTTGCCCACCCCGGAGAATATGACAGCTTTGCCCTGATAGAGGAGCTGGCGCAAAAGAACCTTTTGGACGGCATAGAGTGCTGGCATCCGCATCACAGCCAGGGTGATACGGAACGCGGCATTGCCCTGGCAGAGCGGTATGGCCTGCTGATGACCGGCGGCACAGATTTTCATGGTATGTATACAGACACCCCGCGTCCTGTCGGCAGCTTTTTGACACCTGCCGGTCAGCTGAAAAAAATGAAAGCATGGAAGGCTGCCCGCCGGGGAAGTTAATGATAAACCGCTATTAAGGAGGGATTCAGGATGGAATATGTACATAAAAATCAGGGAACCTGCTCGCTTCAGACAATTGTAGACCTAGATGGGGACACGATTCGCTCCGTGCGCTTTGTCGGCGGCTGCGACGGCAACACCAAGGGAATCTGCGCGCTGGTAAAAGGGATGAAGGTGGGCGAGGTGGTTGACCGCTGCAAGGGAGTGACCTGCGGGCGCAAAAGCACTTCCTGCCCGGACCAGCTGGCCCAGGCGCTGGAGGAGGCTCAAGCGCGGCAAAAGTAATTTTCAGGCGGAGCGTATACCGCGGGAATAGAACAAAGAAGGGGCCGCGGATTTTTCCGCAGCCCCTTCCTTTGCGCTTAGAACTTAGGCAACATTACTTGTGAATAATGCTTGTTAATTAGCAGCCGCAGCCGTTCCCGCAACCGCAGTCGTTGCATCCGCAACCACCATTGTTGGCGTAGTTGTTGCCGCCGCCGCAGCAGCACAGCAAAACGATGATGATCAGGATAATGAAGCAGGAATTTCCACCGCAGCCGCCTAAAAAGTTATTACACATAGTTGTTGACCTCCTTAATTGATTTACAATATATACTATTGTAAAGCCGCTATTTGTGTTACAATAATTTTCAGGGAGATTGTTTGTAAAACCAGTAAGCGCTTTCGGGCCGGGCAGGCAGGGGATTATTGCGTATGCGCGGCCGGGGCCTTAGAGGATAAAAGGAACAAGAAGGGGGCTTAAACGTGAAATGCCAGATGTGCGGGCGTAATCCCGCGACTACTCATATTAAGACATTGGTAAACGGGGCGGTGGGCGAGTATTCTCTTTGCGCGGAGTGTGCCCGGCGCCTTGGCTACCGGAATCTGTTTGCCGACTTAAGCCGGGGCTTGGAGCTGCTGGGAATGCAGGATAATACCCGCCCGCAGGCGGCGGAGCAATGTACCTGCGGCGCAACGTTTCAGGATATTGTACGCACGGGAAGGGTTGGCTGTGCGGAATGCTACCGGACGTTTTACCATCAGCTGCTTCCGGTGATCCGTAAGCTGCATGGGGAGACGGTGCACCGTGGTAAGACGCCGGGAGGAGCCCTGCCTCAAATGCTGCAGCAGAAGGAGTTGGCGGCGCAAAAAAAGGAGCTTCTGCAGCGGGCCATAGAATTGGAAAATTTTGAAGAGGCGGCAGTCTTGCGCGATGAAATCCGTCAGCTGGAAGGAGGGCAGAAGGATGGAAGCAAAGGTAAAATGGTATGAATGCTCCGGCGGGACGGAGAACGATGTCGTAGTAAGCACCCGGCTGCTGCTCTCCAGAAATATTGAAGGCTTTCCCTTCTGCGGCCGTATGCGCGCTTCGGACCGCCAAAAGACACTGCAGACGGTTTTGTCGGCAATGGAGGATGAAAACTCCATGCTGGCCCATGCGTTTTCCTTTATACCGCTGTGGCAGATTTCCAAGGAGGAAGCGGTCAGCTATGTAGAGCGCCGCCTGGCCTCGCCGGAGTTTGTTTCCAGGGCGGACGGAAAAGGAATCTTTGTGACGGAGGACGAGTCCAGCTCTGTTTTTGTAAACGGCGGCGAGCATATTTTAATGCAGACAGTACTGCCCGGCCTGGCACTGGAGCGGTGCTATGAAACACTGGACCTCCTGGAGAGCAATTTGGGAAAGCTGCTTCCCTTTTCCTTTGACGGGCAGCTGGGGTATTTAACCCAAAACCCGGCTGACCTGGGTACCGGCCTGCACGCAGCTTTGATGCTGCACCTTCCCGGCCTGGATTATAACGGGGCCGTTCCCCGTGTGGCGGCAGGGCTGTCCAACCTGGGCATGGATCTGCGCAGCGGCTATGAAATGGAAAACCAGGCCTCTTTATACCAGCTGACCAGCCGTGTTACGCTTGGCATTTCCGAGCAGGAAACGCTGTATAATTTAAAGAGCATGGCACAGCAGGTGCTGCTTCAGGAGCGTTCAGCCAGGCAGGCGGTGGGGAGCTCGCTGAAATTTCAGGACACGGTTGCGCGCAGCCTGGCGATTCTGCGGCAGGCAAAATTACTGTCCTGCAAGGAATGCATGGAGCTCTTGTCTAATGTGCGGCTGGGTGTAGCCTGCGGCCTGGTCCAATCAGTCGGTTATGAAAAAATATTGTCGGCTATGCTGCAGGTACAGCCTGCTACCCTGGCGCTGCTTGCGGGGCAGGCGCCGGACGGAGAGCAGGAGGAAGCTTTGCGTGCGGCATTTGTCAATCGTTTGCTGGCGGAGCGTTTGGCGTAAAAGGGATGGAGGCGCAACGATGGTAAAGGGAGCACAAGCTGATTTTGAACTGGCCGCGGCACTGTTTTATGTCCTGGGCGCGCAGGTACCGCATCAAAAGGAGCTGGAGTCGAAGGCGCGGGATATGGTACAGTCACTGGGAAGGCGGAAAGCCCTGGAAAAAATCACAGAGCTTTGCAGGGGGAGGGACGACCCGGCCGCCCTCTATCTGCTGGCAAAGGCCGGCGCATGGCTGGGCCGCGGCTACCGGGAGAAAACGATCCAGGCGGCGCAGGCCTATTTAAAGGGGCCGAAATGGCGGGAGCTGCCAAGTAGGGTTACGCTGGAGGGCGGCATTGCCCGCGACCCCAGCGTAACGGTACGCGCAGATTTGCTGAGAGACCTGGCTCAGGCAGAGCAGGCCCTGGGCAAGCTGGATAAGGCGCAGGCACACTTTGCCGAGGCCTACCGGCTGGAGCCGTATAATGCGATGAACGCGGTAAAAATAGCCGACTGTATTCTCCGGCGTTCCGGGCGTACAGAGGCGCTTCGCTTTTTGCGGGAGCAGCGAAAATCCTCCTATTTTGAACCGGTTAAATACCAGGATATCAGCGGCGCTGTCCACACGAACAGCGCTTTTAAGGATTTACTGAATGCTCAGATTTTGAAGCTTCAGGGCGAGGAAACGGGGAACGGTGCGGCTTATTGATGCTCAGGCTGCCGCATAATAAATAATAGAAAGGGCTTGCCGTCTGTGCTTTTTGGACGGCAGGCCCTTTGCTGCCGGAACGTCCGGCGGCGTTGGGGGAAGGCGCCCCTCGCTTTTTATGGGGCTATGCCGCGGAGCGGTTCTGTGTTATACTGAAAGCTGCTAATGGGCCGCTGCCCCAAGAAAATAATGGAAAAGGTGTTTACGATGAATTTTGTAATTTCTTATAGTGGTGGAAAAGACAGCGTTTTATCCCTGCATAAAATGTTGGAGGGCGGTCATACCCCAATGGGGCTGCTTGTTATGGTGAACCAGGAGCAGCAGCGCTCCTGGTTCCATGGTGTGGACCTGGAACTGCTCCGGCAGATCGCTGCCTCCCTCGAGATCCCGCTTTTGCCGTGTGAATCCGGGGGAGAGGACTACCATACCCGTATGGAGGAGACCCTGCGGGCAGCGAAGGCACAGGGGGCAGAGGCTTGTGTTTTTGGCGATATCGACATCGAGGACCATCGTGAATGGTGCCGTGCCAGGTGTGAGGCCGCCGGATTGCAGTGCATTCACCCGCTCTGGCAGCGGGATCGATTGGACAATACCAACGAAATCATTGCCCTAGGGTATCAATGTGTAATTAAATGCGTTCGCAATAAAGATCTTCCGCAATCTTTCTTGGGAAGAATATTGGATGCTGAGCTGGTAGCGGAGATGGCAAAGCGCGGCTTGGATGTTTGCGGCGAAAATGGAGAGTATCATACCGTGGCGGTAGGCGGCCCGGTTTTTCACCGCCCGGTTGCCTATGAGTGTAAAGAGATTCTGGACTTTGGCAATATTTCTGCTATTAATATCTGCGCGGCCAAACGGTAATTTTCTGCGAATATATATTTTTGTTTGCCAGCAGGGGTGTTCCTTTTAAAAGGATGCCGTTTTTTTCTTTGCTTGAATAAGGCTTTTTTGAGGTGTCCATACTTTGAACATCTACATAAGAAAAGGACTGATTCAAGTATGAAGTGGAGAACAGCGGAAAAAGCAATTTGCCTGGGGTTGATTTTGGCCGTCCTGGTTTCATTTACCGGCTTTGCCACTCAGTGTGAGGATATCCCCGACAGGGTGCTTCGCCTCCATATCCTCGCGAACTCAGACAGCGAGGAGGATCAGGCGCTGAAATTAAAGGTACGCGACCGGATTGTTACAGAGTCCGCCGGGCTTTTTGACCAGGTAACAGACCGGGAGTCCGCCAGGGCGGTTGTTGAAAAAAACATGGATGCACTGCGCGAGGCTGCGCAGGATGAGGTTTACCGCCAGGGCTACAGTTACCCTGTTTCCATGGAGCTGACGCACATGTACTTTACAACACGTGTTTATGGTGAAACAGCGCTGCCGGCGGGCTATTATGAGGCGCTGCGGGTGACGATCGGCGCCGGCGCGGGGCATAACTGGTGGTGCGTTATTTTTCCAGCCATGTGCCTGCCGGTGGCGGAGGAATCCCAGGAACTGGACGGCGTGCTGAATGAGGAGCAGATGGAGATTGTGGAAGAGGGCGAATCTGCGCAGTACGAGATCAAGTTCAAGGCCCTGGAGTGGTATGAGCAAATTGTAGATTGGTTTCGCGGCCTGGGGAACTCCTGAGCGGTATTTTGGCCTTATCCGTGACAAAAGCGTTTATTTGTGGTACGATAATACCAATGAAAGGGGGATCGGCATGTTTGTTGATTCCAAGGGCAATCATTGGTATAAAGGGAACCTGCACACGCATACAACGCGTTCAGACGGACGGAGGCAGCCGCAGGAGGTTATCAACTGTTACCGGTCGGCCGGATATGATTTTCTGGCGCTGACCGACCATTGGATAGTCTCACAGGCAGAGGAGCAGCAGGACTTTTTGCTGATTTCCGGCTGCGAATACGATATAGGCTCCTGCGTTCAGGAGGAGATTTATCATATCCTGGCGCTCGGTATGCGGGAGGACCCCTGTTTGGAGCGCGGGGCGCTGGACGTGCAGGGCGTGATTGACGCAGTCCATGGGCATGGGGGCCTCGCTGTGCTGGCACACCCGGCCTGGTCGCTGAACCGGCCCGAGCATGTAAAGGCTTTGACCGGCCTCGACGGAACGGAGATTTACAACACGGTTTCAGGCTTCCCCTGGAACTGCCGGGCTTATTCGGGCGGCTTTATCGACCAGATGGCGGCGGAGGGGGCGCTGCTGCCCTGCCTGGCCGGGGACGACGCCCATTTTTACCAAGGCGAAGAGACGCGATCCTTTATCTATGTCAAGTCGGAGGCGCTGACGGAGAAGGCGATCCTGGCAGCGCTGCGGCGCGGTGATTTTTATGCCACTCAAGGGCCCCGCTTTGAACTAACACGTGCGGGGGACCGTTTGCTGGTGGCATCAACGCCGGTGCAGCGTGTGGCGTTTTTTACCGATACGGTCTATGTCCCGGACCGCACCGCTGAAGGGGACGGTATCACCCGGGCGGAATACCGGATCAAGGCTGGCGATACCTTTGTGAGAGTGGAGCTCTTTGACCGTGACGGACACATGGCCTGGTCCTCGCCCTTAAAACTTCATGACTGAAAATATTTGACAGACCGATGCGCACCTGTAGGCGGCATCGGTTTTAGTCTGTTTTTATCAGGGACAGACGGCTTAGAAAGGAAGCGATTAAATGGATGATATTCAAATGGTAATCCCGTGCCTGATGGGGGTGGAGGGCCTGGTCGGGGACGAGCTCCGCGCAATGGAGGCCAGGGCGGTTGAAGCGCAAAACGCCCGTGTAGTTTTCCGTGGAGATGAGGCCCTGCTGGCTCGTGCCAACCTCTGGTGCCGTTATGGAGAGCGCGTTCAGGTTTTGCTGGGAACCTTTCGCGCGCTGAGCTTTGAGGAGCTGTTCCAGGGGGTGCGGGCGCTGCCATGGGAGCGCTGGATTGGGAGGACGGATGCATTTCCGGTAAAGGGGCGCTGCGTCGGTTCAAAGCTTTCCAGCCTGCCGGACTGCCAGTCTATTGTAAAAAAGGCAGTGGTGGAGCGTTTAAGCGGTAAGTACGGCATCCAATGGTTTGAAGAAAGCGGGAGCCTTCACCAGGTTCAGTTTCTGATTCTGAAGGATCAGGTCAGCATCATGCTGGATACATCCGGCGCAGGGCTTCATAAGCGCGGGTACCGGGCTAATGCCACAGAGGCGCCGATTAAGGAGACGCTGGCTGCGGCCATGGCGCATCTATCCCGTCTGCGGCGGGATGCCAATATGGTGGATCCCCTTTGCGGCTCGGGGACCATTTTAATTGAGTCGGCGCTTTATGCTTTAAATGTGGCGCCGGGACTGCGCAGGCGTTTTTCCGCCGAGGGCTGGTCCTGCCTGCCGCAGGGTGTGTGGGCACAGGAGCGCCGCCGCGCGCTGGATTTGGCACGCTGGGGAGAGCCCTTCCATGCGCATGGGTATGACATTGATGGCGCGGCTGTTTCGTTGGCGCTGGAAAACGCTAAAATAGCGGGGGTTGCGGCGAAGGTCTCGGTTGAACAGCGGGATATATCTAAATTTTCCCCAGTGGAGGACTATGGGTGCGTAATTTGTAACCCGCCTTATGGGGAACGGCTGCTGGATTTGCGGGCGGCGGAGGAGCTTTACCGTCAGATGGGCCGGGTTTTTCAGCCGAAGCGCGGCTGGAATTATTCCGTCATCACACCGGATGAAAATTTTGAATCCTGCTTTGGGCGGCAGGCGGACAGAAGGCGTAAGCTCTATAACGGGATGATTCGCTGTCAGCTCTACATGTATTATAAAAACGGGCGCTGAATGGACTTGAGCGCGCAGAGCGTACGCCCAAGCGGGAGGCGCGGGCCTTCTGTGAATAAAACAGCCGCCAGCCGCCGGTTGGGCATAATTGTAAATATTTTATGAAATCCGGATTTTTTTAGAAAAAACACTTGATTTTTCATGTGAAAATAGCTAAAATATTATTAGCACTCAAGGTTAAAGAGTGCTAAAACTGAATTGCAATATTTTTATAATTATTAAGGGGGACTTAAGCATGACGATCAAACCGTTGACAGACAGAGTGCTGATTCAAATGGAGGAAGCTGAGGAGACCACAAAGAGCGGGATCCTTCTGGCCGGTTCGGCAAAAGAAAAGCCGCAGGTTGCGAAGGTAATAGCGGTTGGCCCCGGCGGTGTTGTAGACGGCAAAGACGTTGTAATGACTGTTAAGGTCGGCGACAAGGTTATTACCAGCAAATACTCCGGCACGGAGATCAAGCTGGACGGGGAAGAGTATACCATTGTTCGCCAGAGCGATATTCTTGCAGTTGTCGAGTAATTTTTCGGGGGATATGCCCCTGCTTGCAGTCTCATAAATTTATGATAGGACATTGGAGGTTTATTCATTATGGCTAAACAGATTATTTATGGCGAGGAAGCCAGAAAAGCATTAATGAGCGGCATCAACCAGCTGGCTGACACAGTAAAAATCACCCTTGGCCCCAAAGGCCGCAATGTTGTTCTGGACAAAAAGTTCGGTTCACCGCTCATTACCAACGACGGCGTGACCATTGCCAAGGAAATTGAGCTTGACGACGCCTTTGAGAATATGGGCGCACAGCTTGTAAAGGAAGTTTCCGTAAAAACGAACGACGCTGCCGGCGACGGCACCACCACCGCGACCCTGATGGCTCAGGCCATTATTCGAGAGGGCATGAAGAACGTAACGGCTGGCGCAAACCCGATGATTGTTCGTAAGGGCATTCAGGAGGCGGTTGACAAGGCGGTTGAAGCCCTGCGCAGCAACTCGAAGAAAGTCACCTGCTCCGAGGACATTGCCCGTGTTGCAACGGTTTCCGCTTCTGATGAGAGCATTGGTAAGCTGATTGCCGAGGCAATGGAAAAGGTCACTGCCGACGGCGTCATCACCGTTGAAGAGAGCAAAACCTCCGAGACATACTCCGAGGTTGTGGAAGGCATGATGTTTGACCGCGGCTATATCAGCCCCTACATGGCGACAGACACGGATAAAATGGAAGCCGTTATGGACGACGCCTATCTGCTGATTACAGATAAGAAGATTTCCAATATCCAGGAAATTCTCCCGCTGCTGGAGCAGATTGTACAGTCCGGCCGTAAGCTGGTCATCATTGCCGAGGACATTGAGGGCGAGGCGCTCACAACCCTGATTTTGAACAAGCTGCGCGGCACTTTCAACTGTGTAGCAGTGAAGGCGCCCGGCTTCGGCGACCGCCGCAAGGAGATGCTGCAGGATATTGCTGTTTTGACCGGCGGCCAGGTTATTTCTTCTGAGCTCGGCCTTGAGCTGAAGGAAACCACCATGGATCAGCTCGGCCACGCGCGCCAGGTAAAGGTCGACAAGGAGAACACCATCATTGTCGGCGGATATGGCGACGGCGCCGAGATCAAATCCCGCGTGAATCAGATCCGCAATCAGATTGAGACCACGACCTCCGATTTCGACCGTGAGAAGCTGCAGGAGCGCCTGGCAAAGCTGGCCGGCGGTGTTGCCGTTATCAAGGTTGGCGCTGCGACCGAGGTTGAGATGAAGGAAAAGAAGCTGCGCATTGAGGACGCTCTGGCCGCAACAAAGGCTGCGGTGGAAGAGGGCATCGTCGCGGGTGGCGGCGTCGCAATGATCAACGCGGCTCCGGCTGTGCAGGAGCTGCTTGCCGAGGTTGAGGGCGATGAGAAGACCGGTGTACAGATTGTGCTGAAGGCTCTGGAGGAGCCGATGCGCCAAATCGCTGCAAATGCAGGAGAAGAGGGCTCTGTCATCGTTGAGAATATCAGAAGAAACGGCACTGTGGGCTATGGCTACAACGCTTTGACCAAGGAATATGGCGACATGATCTCCTTCGGTATTGTCGACCCGACCAAGGTGACGCGTTCCGCGCTGCAGAATGCTGCCTCTGTCGCACAGATGGTACTGACGACGGAGAGCCTGGTAGCCGATAAGAAGGAGCCCGCTGCTCCTGCCGCTCCGGCTGCCCCCGACATGGGCGGTATGTACTAATTCGCGCGGTTCCCCTAATTTTAAACATGAAAGAGGAAGCTGGCTTTCCCTGCTGGGAAGCCGGCTTCCTTTTTTGCATACCAGACTATTCAACGGTTTAAAAAATACTGCTTGTAAGAAAGGCCAATAAACATGGAAGATACAGGAAATAGAGAAATAAAATGTTAATAATGGCGGAAAGGGGTTGATAATTAAAAAATTGTATTTTATAATCATAATTACAATGATAATTATGCCTAATTTACAGAACGAATTGTAAAATATAGGAATATTGAGAAGGATTGGGAGTGAATATTTTAATGAGCAGAAAGAAAAAGAGGCTGTTGGCGTTGGTTTCCATGCTTTGCTCTTTTTTAATCGTGTTTTCTTTCGCGCCGGGCTTGCCGGCCGAAGCAGCAGGGGAGCAGGCAACAACAACGGACTATTTGAACCTAAGGGAGGGGCCCGGTACCAACTATAAGGTGATGCTAACCTTGATAAAGGGGGCAACCTTAACCGTGCTTGAGGATGACGGCGCCTGGGTTAAGGTGCGCACGATCAGCGGTAAGCAGGGCTATTGCAGTAAAGAGTACCTCTCTATTTCCGGCAGCTCCTCCGGCGGCAGCTCCGGCAGTAATTCCGGGACGGCGACGACAACCGCGAACCTGAATTTGAGGACCGGCGCAGGGACAAATTATAATATTATTACGACGATCCCCAAAGGTAAGAATGTCACGGTGCTGGATAATTCCGGTTCTGTTTGGGTTAAGGTGCAGTATGGCAGCAGTCAGGGGTATTGCAGCCGCGAATACTTAAATATTACCTCCGGCGGCGGTTCCTCCAGCAGCTCCTCCTCTGGTTCAGCGGGTTCCGGAAAAACGGCGGTTACAACGGTTGGGCTGCGGCTGAGAAGCGGACCGGGTACCAACTACAAGACGTTGACCATTCTGGACGAGGGTGTTTCTCTGACGGTGCTGGACACCTCCAACGGCTCCTGGACGAAGGTGAAAACCTCTTCCGGTATGACGGGATATTGCAGTACACAATATTTGAAAATTTCCTCCGGCACTTCCTCGGGTAGTTCCTCCGGCGGTAATTCCGGTGGCGGTTCCTCCTCCGGCACAGTGTCCAAAAGTGCGGTAACGACGGATTATTTAAATCTGCGCAGTGGTCCCGGTACCAATTACAGCGTACTGCTGACCTTGACCAAGGGCGCGACCCTGACGGTAATCGATGACTCCAACGCCTCCTGGGCAAAGGTGCGCACGGTTTCCGGCAAGGAGGGCTATTGCAGCAAAGAATATTTAAAATATGATAGCGGCAGCAGCTCCGGGGGCAATTCCGGCGGCTCCTCATCTGCCATAACGGTTGCGACCACGACCGCTAATCTGAAGCTTCGCCAGGGGCCGAGTACCTCCTATGCCTACATTGTTGTTTTACCCAAAGGCACCAAGCTGACAGTTACCGACAATTCCATGAGCGGCTGGGCTAAGGTAAAAACAGCGGATGGTAAGCAGGGCTATTGCAGCAAGGAGTTTTTGGATATTAAAACAGAGGCGGGAACCCCGGAACCGGCGCCCGAACCCGAGCCCGAGCCGGATCCTGAGCCTGAAAAACCGGAGCAGAACCTGGTTGCGACCACAACGGCTAACCTGCGCCTGCGTTCTGGCCCCGGTACGAGCTATTCGGTTATTCTAACCCTCTCCAACGGCACAAAGGTAACGGTGATTGACAACTCCGATCCCGCATGGGCTAAGGTGAGAACGGCCGCGGGAAAAGAGGGCTATTGCAGCAAGGAGTTTTTGAAAATATCCACGGATAGCTCCTCCGGCGGCTCGGAGAGCGAACCGACCATTGTGGGCGCTACAGTAACCGTGGATGGATTAAGATTAAGGAAATCCGCCAGCACGAGCTCGAATATTTTGGCTGTGCTGAATAATGGCACCAAGCTGACGGTTCTGGACACATCGAATGCGGACTGGACTAAGGTGAAAACAGCGGGTGGTGTTATTGGTTATGTCAGCACGGAGTACATTAAGTTCCGTTACTCCAATGAACCGGAAGATCCGGAGATATCTGCAACGACCCTGAAGCTCTCCAATACTTCGGCGAGCGTACCGGTTGGCCGGACCCTCTACTTAAAGGCGACGGTTACCCCGTCCAATGCGAGTGTGACCTGGAAGAGCAGCAACACGGAAGTCGCGGTGGTTGAAAATGGATACGTGGAGGTTTTAAAACCCGGCACGGTTACCATCACAGCTTCCTCTGGCGGCAAGTCGGTTTCCTGTGCGGTCACAGCTACTGCTGCGGAGCCTGTCCGAACGGCCTATACCTCGCCTAATATTGCCGGCATTGGCGAGCAGGTAACATTGACGGCGGTTACGGACACCTCGCGGGACGGTGTACAGTTCGTTGTCACTATGCAGGATGGCTCCAAGAAAACTGTCCAGGCAACGAAACAGACGACTGAGAGTGTTCAGAATACCCACACGGGAAAGACCTATAAAACAATTAAGTGGACGGCCTCTGTTACTTTTGATACAACCGGTAATTATTCTGTGACGGCAGTGTCCGCTCAAAACGGTAAATACAGCAGCGCTGGCTATACTACCAGCGCCTATGTGGTGCAGTCCCAGGATTATACGGTTTCCTCAACCGAAGACCGCAGAGCCAGCGACAAAATTATTAATATGATCGCAAACTGGGAGGGGTTCAGTTCTACCGTGTATGCGGATATGCTGACCACCAGCCAGGTTCCGACGCTTGGCTATGGCTATACGTTCGGGGCGGGAGCGACCTTCTATAACAATATTTCAAAAACAGAGGGCTGGTCCCTGCTGGTGAACACCATTAATAAAGCCAGCTATACAACAGAGGTCAACCGGTTTATGCGCCTGAACGGTCTGAAGATGAATCAGAATCAGGCAGACTGCCTGATTAGCTTTGGCTATAATGTAGGCTCCGGCTATTGGAATGGCTCCTCGACCATGGACGCGCGTACAATTATGTTGAACGCGGTGGTTCCGCCGGATACTTTCCCAAGCGGCGGCCTATCGGCAACCGTGACAAAGTCGACGAATCTGCGCAGCAGCGCGAGCATGAGCGCTTCCATTCTCTCGTCCGTATCCTCCGGGACACAGGTAAAGGTGGTCGGTAAGGATTTCTCCGACACGAGGGATGGCTGGTACCAGGTAACAGTCAATGGAAAGACCGGTTGGCTGAACTCCGGGTATGTACGCTTGTCGGGGTCCTATCAGCACGACTTGAACTATACCAATGCCTATGCCTTTGGCACGGATTTGCTGCGCTGGTGCAACGCAGGCGGAAAACCCTATTCCGGTTTGCTGTACCGCCGCTTGGGCGAGGCCAATGTTTACAACTACAATGATTATAGCGCAGCGCGTTATAATAAGTACGGATATACCTATCCAAGCGCATTTGCAGGGTATGCTTAAGAGCTCTTAGGCATGCTGTTACGGGAAAAAGCCCTTGCTCTGAATTTAGGAGCAAGGGCTTTTTTGTACGGCAGGGCAATAAGCCGCTTGGAGGGTGCTGCTGTTTCCCCGGCAGCCGGAGGGCAAGTCAGACGGTGGAAGATGGTTCCTGCTGTTCTTTTTGCTTTAATTCCCGCCAGATTGTGCAGAGCATGGTAATAAAGCAGGCGCCGCCGCCGATAAAGTTTGAAATGGGCTCGGCTAAAAAGACCCCGTTAACGCCCAGGTTCATGAAGTTGGGAAGAATCAATGTCAGTGGGATTACGATAAATGCCTTGCGGAGCAGCGAGAAAAAGACGGCTTGCTTCGATTTTCCGAGGGATACGGCGGCAGATTGCCCGGCCATTTGCAGGGCCATCATGAAAAAGCCGAAGAAATACAGGTGGATAGCGGGAATAGTGGCAGAGACAAGCGCGGGGTCATCATTGAAGATGCTAATAAAGAATTCAGGGAAGGCCAGCAGAAAAATCCAGATGGCCGCCAACAGAATAAACCCGGTAATAGAGGTGAATTTTATGCCGCTGCGCACGCGCCGGTACTCTTTGGCGCCGTAGTTATACCCCATAACAGGTTGGGCGGCACTGGTGAGCCCATTGACAGGCACGCTGGCGATTTCACGCACGGAATTAATAATCGTCATGACGCCTACATAAAGGTCGCCGCCAAAAGCTTGCAGGGTTGCATTGCAGACAATTTGTACGCCGCTGTTGGTCACGGACATGATAAAGCCTGAAAATCCCAGCGCGGAAATCCTTTTAAATAAACAGAGCCGTACCCGCAGGTTACAGAGCCGGAGCCGCATAGGGACCCTTTTGCCGGCCAGAAAGGCAACCGCCCAAATAGATGAGACAAGCTGGGAAAGGACGGTGGCCAATGCCGCGCCCGAGACGCCCATATCGAAAATGAAAATAAAGATG
>JABLTR010006505.1_pt1 | contig 19703 bp, 18 predicted proteins | sample 7160071 | NCBI WGS metagenome assembly JABLTR01 (sample SAMN14651230, study PRJNA627086) | human gut metagenome | isolation source: feces | host: Homo sapiens | reverse complement strand
GATATGCAATTAATAAACAAAATGAAAAAGCTTTAGAGTTAATACAAAAATACACAGATGTATGTATAAAAAATATATATAATTTCAAATTAAGAGGTGATGAATTTTTTGACAAAATCGAAAATTGGTTAAAGGAATTAGATTTAGGAGTAAATACACCAAGAAGCCATGAATTAATAAAACAAAGTGTTATAAGTGGTGTAAAAGACAATCCTATATTTTCAGATTTAAAAGACGACTATAGATTTAAATCATGTGTGCTCGCACTAGAAACTAATTAATATAAGGAGGTAAATATATGAGTGAGATTACAAATAATTTAGCATTATTATTACCAGTTATAATTTTAGAATTTATATTGGCTATAACTGCATTAATACATGTTATAAAACACCCCAACTACAGATTTGGAAATAAAGCTATATGGATAATAGTAGTTTTGTTTATACAAATCATAGGCCCAATATTTTATTTTATATTGGGTAGAGGTGAGGAATAGTGAATATACTTGAGATAGATAATTTATATAAAAGTTTTGGCTCAAATAATATTATAAATGGACTTAATTTAAAAGTAAGAGAAAACTCCATTTTCGGTTTTATTGGAGAAAATGGAGAAGGTAAAACAACTACAATGAAGATGATTTTAGGTTTTTTAAAACCTGATAGTGGAATTATAAGAGTATGTGGAGAGGAAGTTAAATTTGGCGAAACTAAAACAAATAAATTTATAGGATATCTTCCAGATGTGCCAGAATACTACGGATATATGACTCCATATGAATATCTAAAATTATGCGGCGAAATTACAAATATGAAAAAAAGCGATATAAAGAAAAAGAGTGAAGCGTTATTAGAACTTGTGGGACTTAGTGATTATAAAAAACGAAAGATAAGCAAGTTTTCAAGAGGGATGAAACAAAGACTGGGTATTGCACAGGCGCTTTTAAATGAGCCCAAACTTCTTATATGTGACGAACCGACATCAGCATTAGATCCAATAGGAAGAAAAGAAATCTTAGATATTTTATTAAAAGTAAAAGAAAGAACTACAGTCATATTTTCAACTCATATACTATCTGATGTTGAGAGAATATGCGACGAAATTGCAATACTTAGAGATGGAAAAATTGCTCTAAGTGGAGATTTATCACAAATCAAAAAAGGTCATATGGTGGATTGTTTGGAAGTTGGAATGAAAAATAAATAAGATTTTATAAAGTTTTTAAAAATAATTAAAGACAATTCTAATATAAATGAGATTCAAAAAAGCGAAAACACTATTTACCTTCACTCAAACAATATAGAAGAAGTTCAAAGAGAAGTTATGCAAGGATTAATAGATAAGGATTTATATCCAATATATATAAGAATTCAAGAGCCAACACTAGAAAGATTATTTATGGAGGCAATAAAATGAGAGCGTATTTAGCATTTACAAAAAAAGAACTCTTTGAACTGACTAAAACATATAAATTACTTTTGATTGTGACTGTATTTTTAATATTTGGTTTTATGAATCCAGTCGTGGCAAAATTCACACTAGATTTAATGGAATCTTTGATGGAAGAGGGCATAAAAATAAGTTTGCCAGAACCGACTATTTTTGATTCTTGGACACAATTTTTTAAAAATACTACGCAGATGGGACTTATTATACTAGTTATAATATTTAGCGGATTAATATCAAATGAATTATCAAAAGGAACTTTAATCAACATGCTTACAAAAGGGCTATCTAGAAAAACTGTAGTTTTATCAAAATTCACATCATCAACATTAGTTTGGACATTTACTTATTTTTTATCTGCATTAGTCACATTTTTATACTCGATGCTATTTTGGGAAGATACACAGGTCGAAAATCTGTTATTTTCTTTGAGCCTTGTATGGGTATTTGGGATATTTTTAATGAGTGCAATAATTTTGGGCGGGATTTTATTTAAAACATCTTATGGTTCTATGTTATTTTGTGGAGTTATAGTAGGAATACTTTTGGTTTTAAATATTATACCGAAAGTTCAAGATTATAACCCAATTCAACTTATAAATATAAATATGGATATACTAAAAGGTGATGTTGAGATTTCAGAAGTTATAAAATCACTTTATAGTACACTAGGAGCAAGTGTATTATTTGTTATTTCAAGCATTGTAGCATTTTGTAAAAAAGAAATTTAATTAGATTATATAGAAAATAAAATTACAAATAGATTATAAATAAAAGAGGATACTAAATTACTTAAAAAAGTAGATTTAATATCCTCTTTTTATAATTTGTTTTAATAAATATTTTAGTTTTGAACTATTTTAATTCAAATCTTGCACATTTTAATTCTTTTTTTAGTAATTCTAGATTATTTGGCTGCATATGACCAAGTGGAAGTCTTAAATTTCCAACTTCCATACCTATAAGATTCATAGCAGTTTTTACAGGGACAGGATTTACCTCTAAGAATAAAGCATCAATTAGAGGTTTTAAATCTAATTGAAGTTTTCTAGAAAGACCTATATTTCCGTCTAAAAAGCTATAAACCAAATCATGGCTTTCTTTAGGGCATATATTAGCAAGTACAGAAATTACACCTACACCACCTAGAGAAAGTAGTGGTAGAGTAGAATCATCATTTCCAGAATATATAGCAAAGTCATCATCAACTAATCTAGCAATTTCGGCAACTTGTGTCATATCTCCACTTGCCTCTTTAACAGCTACGATATTTGGTTCATTATAAGATAACTCAGCAATTAAATTAGGTGATAAATTTACACCAGTTCTAGATGGGACATTGTAGATAATAATTGGAGTATCTACACTTTGTGCAATTTTTGTGAAGTGAGCTTTTATACCAGATTTATTTCCCTTATTATAATAAGGATTGATGATTAAAAGTCCATCAGCACCGAAGTTTTCTGCAATTTTACTCAACAATACAGAGTGCTCAGTATCATTACCTCCAGTACCTGCAATTACAGGAATTCTTTTGTTTACTGCATCAATAACACATTTTATTGCTGCAATATGTTCTCTATCGCTTAATGTACTCGCTTCACCAGTAGTACCACAAACAACTATTGCATCAGTACCATTTTTTATATGGAACTCAACAAGTTCTTCTAATTTGTTGTAGTTTACTGTATTTTCACTTGTAAAAGGAGTAACTAAAGCTACTGCAGATCCTTTAAATAACATAATATTCCCCCTTCTAAAATATTAGCAATAAGTATGTAAATTTTATATTGCTTACTAGAAGTATATTCTTTTGGAATTTATATTATTAATTTAAATCAAAAAAATAAGAACGCTCATTTAAAGAGTGTTCCTGTTTAAATATGGTTTCAAGTATTCGTTATCTTCAACACCATCTATTAAATTAGTACATCTTTTGAATGTGGGCTAATATTTTAATATAAAAAATAGTAAAAAAGGAAATGTAATAATAAATGGTAGAGAATATTGTATCATTAGTGTATAATTGAGGTAGAAATCAAAAATAATAAGGGGTGTAAAGAATGAAAGAACAAGTTGCAGCAGTATTAGATAAAATTAGACCAGTACTACAAAGAGACGGTGGGGACGTTGAATTAGTAGAAGTTAGTGATGATGGAGTAGTATTAGTTAGATTACAAGGTGCTTGCTCAGGTTGTCCAGGGGCTACTATGACATTAAAAGCTGTTATAGAAAACTTATTAGTAAAAGAAGTACCTGGGGTTACTAGAGTTGTAGGAGTTTAATAAATAAAAAGAGCTAAGCAGTTAAAAACTGTTTAGCTCTTTTTATTTAACATAATTTAGATTTATATAAAAATGTATAATTTATGATTATTTATAAAATATTATATAACTAAAGAAAAGGGAGGATTTCAAATGAGAATAGGAACAGCAGACAGCACGAAAATTTTAGATAATGCTTGTGTAGATGAATATAAAATTCCACTTATTGTAATGATGGAAAATGCAGTTTTATCAGCATTTAAACATCTGGATATAGAAGAAAACCAAAACTATGTTGTAGTAAGTGGAGTAGGAAATAATGGTGGGGATGGGCTTGGTTTAGCAAGACAATTATGTGCAAGGGGAAAAAATGTAGAAGTATTTATAGTCGGCAATTTAGAAAAACTAAGTGAATGTTCTAAAATAAATTATAATATCTTAAAATCATTTAATATATCAACAACAGTTGTAGAAAATGAAAATATGGATGAGCTAAAAAATTCTATAAAAAGATCAGATATAGTAGTTGATTGTATATTTGGGACAGGGTTAGAGCGAGAAATAAAGGGTGTATTTTACGATGTTATAAACCTTGTAAATGAAAATAAAAATAAAACTTATTCGATTGATGTGCCATCAGGAATAAATGCTACAACTGGTGATATATTGGGGACTTGTATAAAAGCAGACAAAACTATTTCATTTGAGTTTTATAAACGAGGATTTTTAAAATATGAGACAAAAGAATTTATAGGAGATGTAGTTGTTGAGCATATAGGCATACCAGAACATATCTTAGAAAAATACGACAATAAAGAATATATAACAGATATAGAAATTATAAAAAATAATATAAGGGCAAAAGATAAATATTCATTTAAAAGTGATTTTGGAAAAATAGCATTATTTGCAGGAAGTAGAGGTTTTACGGGAGCTGCGTATATATCGACACAAGCAGCAGTAAAATGTGGAAGTGGGCTGACAACATTAGTAACAGACTCGTATGTCCAAGATATTGCAAGTCAAAAACTTTGTGAGGCTATGACTTTAAATATTGCTGAAAATCAAAAGGTTATAAACTTAATAAAAGATTGTGATGCAATAGGATTTGGTTGTGGAATGGGAGATAATGATGATACTTATAATAAATTAGAATATATATTAAATAATACAACTTGTCCAATTATAATAGATGCAGATGGATTAAATGTACTCAAAGATAAAAAAGAACTATTAAAATCCAATCCAAATAGAATAATAATTACACCGCACTTAGGCGAGATGTCACGACTTACAGGATATCCTATAAATTATATTAGAGATAATAAAGTAGATGCTGCAAAAGAATTTGCAAATAAATATAAAGTAGTCGTATTGTTAAAAGGGTATGAAACTGTAATAACAAATGGAAAATACACATATATAAATCCAACAGGGAACTCATCAATGGCAAATGGAGGAATGGGTGATACACTTCTTGGAATGATAACTTCATTTGTTGGGCAAGGAATGACTAATCTCATGGGAACAGTTTGTGCAGCATATATTCATGGTTATATAGGCCAAAGATTATCTAAAGATTTATATACAGTAAATGCAAGTGATGTAATTAATTTAATTCCACAAACTATGAAAGAATTAATAAATTGATTTAATAAAAAAATAATTTAAACCTTTTGTTTATTATTTGACATTTCTTTGTAATATTCTAATATAAAATATAATGATATAATATATTTAAGCTAATCTAAAAATATATTTTAATTTAAGAGATGAGGGATGCTTATGAGTATCGGTATAAGTACATTTTGGTTTATAGTAGCTATAATATTTGGTGTTGGAGAACTAATGACAACAAGTCTTACATTAATTTGGTTTAGTATCGGGGCATTGGTTTCAATGTTATTAAGCCCATTTATAGAAAGTGTCTTTATCCAAGTTATGATATTTGCTATTGTATCTATAGTACTTTTAGTTATAGCAACTAAATATCTAGTAGATAGGGATAAAAATGTAAAATATAATACTAATTTGCAAGGAATAATTTCACAAAAAGGTATTGTAGTACAAGATATTGAACCATATGAAGTTGGAGTTGTTAAATTAAATGGGGAAGAATGGAGTGCTATCTCAAAAGATAAAGTAAAAATAAAAAAAGGTAGCATTGTAGAAGTGGTACAAATAGAGGGTGTTAAACTTATTGTGAAAGAAGTAAGTAATATTAATTTAGATTTAGAAAATAATAAAAAGAATAAAGACTCAATTAGTAGAGAAATAGATATTAAAATAAAAACAAGTAAATAGATTAAATAATATATAGAAATATTAGATATAGTATTAGCTAACCCCATCAAGGTGATTTACTTTAAAAAAGGATGACTTTGATGGGGAATATTATCTTAAGTAATTATTATTTGTATAATTCAAATTACTTAATTATACACTATATTTATTAAGTAGTCATATCTTGTATCGTTTATTCCAAATATAAATACTCCATTTTCAAATAAAACAATACCATAAATAACAGCACCTTCTTGCTTTTTTAGAACAACTTCATTAGTCGATATTTTCCCATCTTCAACCTTCACGAGCCGATTATTATTAGTTGAAAATTTATAATTATTACTTTTAATACAAATATATTTTTGATTTTTAAAAGTAGCATCATTATTACTACATTTTTCAGATTCAGCAGTTACTCTTATATTATTATAAAATTTTTCCATCGAACCATTCCTTTTAGTTTATTTTATTTGGAGATAATACTAAAATCCTATAGTCTTTATTATTATCAATTTCTATTTGGAAACCAAAGACCCCCTCATTGTTTGTATAAGTAATACTTAAATCTTCGTATTCTCCTTGAGACTTTGTTCTGCATTGCAGTAAAACTGCACAGTCTTTAAGTTTTTGGTTATTATTATCCATAATAACGCCATGTATTAAGTTCAAATGATTTTTAGTTTCTCTTTTCAAAATGAATTCTTCTTTTATGAACACCTTTTGTGTAAGTTCTCCTCTGCTTATTACTCTAGAGATTATTTTATAATTCATAATATACCTCATCTCAAAATGATAATCTCAAAGTATTGAGTTGATTTGCGATTTGAGATTATCCACTATTTAATAATTTAGTAGTTTATTATATGTTATTTTAACTATCTAAGTTATCTATTTTTTCTATTTGAATATTTAAATGAACTATATCATTATCTAAAACTTCAGGTGTGAGTGAAATGCTTTTATTTGAAGTATCTTCATTTTTATAAGGATTATCATTGTTTAACTTTATTGATTTTATGTTTGCTAGAGTATATTATTTTCCATCTATAGTTAGTTTTTCATTATCTATATCCATCTTATACCTCCTATTATGGGCTAATTTATAATTCTAGTAAATTATGCAATATTATTAGGTGTATAAATTTTTAAACTATAAGAATAAGTATTAGTATCAAAATCATAAGGGAATCCATATTCACCATTAGCATCTGTATATGCTATAGCTTCTTTTGTGATTGTTTGTGGTTCTGCTGTAAGTTTTTTGTATAATACTACTGCTGCACCTTCTACAGGTGTTGTACCATTAGTATCAAGCACTTGTCCTGTAATAAGTTCTAGAGTCTCAGCTTCTAATGTCACATTTTGAGAAATAATAGTATTAGTTGCTGTAGCTGTTATTTCGCTGGATTTTATTTTATATACCGCCATATATAACTACCTCCTATTTAGACTTATAGATTTTTGTCTACACTATATAATATTAATAATTTTTTGTTTAGTTACATATTTTGATATTTTATAGTTATGAAAATTGTCTAATTAAAAAAAATATCTAATAAAAATTAATTAAGAGGGTATTTTAATAGTTATATTTTCTATAAATCTCAATAAAAATAAGTATTAATTTCTTGATACTAGTTTGTAACTATATCTAAGCATATAAGATGATATAATTTGCTTAATAGTAATATAATGGTAAAAATAAACAAATGATTTAATTATTTAAGCATAAAATAAAAAGTAAATAAAGGAGGTACTTTATATGCCAGTTATTATAATATTAATTATAATCGTAGTCATAATGAGTATTAAATGCGTGAAGGTAATCCAACAATCAACAGTAGGGATTATAATGAGATTAGGTAAGTTCCATAAGAAGGCTGATACAGGGGTACATTTTTTAGTTCCTTTTATAGACACACTATCTTATAGAATTGACTTAAAAGAAAGGGTGGAAGACTTCCCACCACAACCAGTTATCACAAAGGATAATGTTACAATGCAAATAGACACAGTAGTATATTTCCAAGTAACAGATCCAATAAGATTTGTGTTTGAAATAGCAAATCCAAATGCAGCGATAGAAAACTTAACTGCTACAACACTTAGAAATATTATTGGGGAATTAGATTTAGACGCAACACTAACATCTAGAGATGTTATCAATACAAAAATGAGAGCAATCTTAGATGAAGCAACTGATAAATGGGGAATAAAAGTAAATAGAGTAGAACTTAAAAATATAATGCCACCACATGATATACAAGTAGCTATGGAAAAACAAATGAGAGCTGAAAGAGAAAGAAGGGAATCTATACTTCAAGCTGAGGGTGAAAAGCAATCTTCTATATTGAGAGCAGAAGGTGAAAAACAATCAGCAATACTTAGAGCCGAAGCTAAAAAAGAAGCTATGATAAGAGAGGCTGAAGGGGATAAACAATCTAGAATACTTAAAGCACAAGGGGATGCAGAATCTATTAGAGAAGTTGCAAAAGCAAAAGCTGAAGGTGAGTCTATAGTAATAGAACAAGTATTTAAGGCTATGAAAGATGCAGACATAGACGACAATATGTTAGCACTTAAATCTATGGAAGCTCTTGAAAAAGTTGCCCAAGGAAAATCAACAAAACTTGTATTGCCATCAGATGCAGTAAACTTCTTAGGAACTTTTAAAGGAATAAAAGAAGTTTTAAGTGATGCACAAGATGATAATATAAATAAAAAAGATATGATTTAGAAAATAATAAAACTCCTTTGAAGTGATTGAACAAATATCACTTTAAATGAGTTTTTTATTTTAATTATTTATCAATATGGCTGATTATAAAAATATTATTAAAAAATTACTTAATTAAAAAAGTTACGAAAATGATTTCCTAAAAATGGAAAGTTTTTGAGCGAAAAAATTAGAAAAAAAACTTCAATTATTAACAATAATATTGTATACAATTACCATAAATTGGATTACAATATAGTAAAGAGCGACGCGTATAAACGCTTTTATAAAAAGGAGGGGTTTTCTATTAATTATTTAGACATAATAAAGGAAGAAAATATAGATAGCTTTAAAAGTGGGGAAGCTTTAGACAGTTATCTATATATGGGAAACCACAAAGTTAATTACAACGGGGAAGAAGGAATATCTTTCATGGTGTGGGCTCCTAATGCACAGGAAGTCCAATTAGTGGGGGATTTCAATGACTGGGATGGTAGTTCTCATAAACTTGAAAATTTAAATGATTCTGGTATTTGGTCTATGTTCACAACAGATTTATCACAAGGGGATATATATAAATATAATGTTGTTGGATGCGATGGAGTAAGTAGATTAAAAGCTGACCCATATGGAACATATGCAGAATTAAGACCACAAACAGCTTCAAAAGTTTTTAACTTAGATGAGTTTGATTGGTCAGATAAAAAATACTTAGAACAAAAAAAGAACAAATCAATATTTGAGCAACCGATGAATATTTATGAAGCACATCTTGGCTCTTGGAAGAGAAAATGGGATGGAGGCTTCTTTAATTATGAAGAGCTTTATGAAATGCTTGAGTACTGCAAAGATATGGGCTATACACATATAGAATTAATGCCTATAACAGAATATCCATTAGATATGAGTTGGGGATATCAGACTATCGGATATTATGCAACTACAAGCAGATATGGTAATCCAGATCAATTTAAGGGATTTGTAAATAAAGCGCATGAATTAGGAATTGGAATTATATTAGATTTTGCTTATAGCCATTTTTGTAAAGATATACATGGTCTTTATAGATTTGACGGTTCTGCACAATATGAATATGCAAGTCCATTAAAAGCAGAAAACCTAGCTTGGGGTACTGCACATTTTGATGTTGGAAAACCAGAAGTAAAAAGTTTCTTACTTTCAAATGCAATTTACTGGTTTAAAGAATATCATGTAGATGGAATTAGAGTTGATGCAGTGAGCAGTATGCTTTATCTTGATTATGATGGAGGAGACTGGGAAGCAAATCAATATGGTGGAAAAGAAAATATAGAAGCAATTGACTTTTTAAGAAAATTAAATGAAGTAATATATGCTAACATTGACAATCCAATAGTAGTAGCAGAAGAATCAACTGCTTGGCCTATGGTAACAGCACCAACATACAGTGGTGGTTTAGGCTTTTCATATAAATGGAATATGGGTTGGATGAATGATACATTACAATATATGGAGAAGGACCCTATCTATAGAAAATATCATCATGATTTAATAACATTCTCATTTATGTATGCATTTTCAGAGAATTTTATATTACCATTATCACATGATGAAGTTGTTCATGGTAAAAAGTCATTATTAGATAAGATGCCTGGTGATGATTGGCAAAGATTTGCTAATCTAAGACTTTTATATGCATACTATATGATACATCCAGGTAAGAAACTATTATTTATGGGTTCTGAATTTGCACAAGGGCTAGAGTGGAGATACTCTTATGGGCTAGAGTGGCAACTACTAGAAATTGAGCAACATTCAAAAACAAAAGATTATGTAAAAGATTTAAATTATTTATATAAAGAAGAAAAATCATTATATGAATTAGATAATACATATGAAGGGTTTGACTTTATAGACCCTAACAATGAAGACCAAAGTATCATTACTTTAATGAGATTAAGTAAAGATCCAGAAGATTTTATAATAGCTGTTTTAAACTTCACACCAAATGTATATTATGACTATAAGGTAGGGGTACCTTATGAGGGTGTATACGAAGAAATTTTAAATAGTGATGATGAAAAATATTATGGTTCAAATCAAACAATGGAAAATACTAAATTAGTCTCAATAGATGAGAAATGGCACAATAAAGATTATCACATAACTATAAAAGTTCCTCCACTAGGTGCAACTTTTATAAAATTAAATAAAGAAGAAACTGCTAAATTAGCAAAAATAAAAGGCATTAAACCTATTGATAAAAAAGCAAAAAAAGGAACTGAAGTTAAAAAAAATAAAACTATAAAAAATATTGATTCCAAAGTAGTAGAAAAAGTAAAAAAGGTAGAAGAAAAAGTAGTAGATAAAATTGAAAAGGTAGAACCGGTAGCAAAGGTGGAAAAGAAAGTAGTAGAAAAGAATGTTGAAACTACATCAAAGCCTAAAAAGTCTACAGCTAAACAAACAAAACCTAAAAAAAATAATAAAAAGAAAAAAAATAATAAAAAGAAGAGTTAAAGTTAAGCATCCTTAAAATATATCAAAAAGGATAAATTTAGCTCAAAAATATATAAAAATATATTATAATTGTTATAAAAAGGCACTTCCACTTAGATATGCTTTTGTCAAAATATATTTTTAAAATATAAAAAAATTTATTAAAAGATAAATTTATTAATAACTTTAAAATATAAAAATATAGATAGACTATATGAAAGGGGACCATATATGAAAAAAGAAATGCTAGCTATGATTTTAGCAGGAGGACAAGGCTCTAGACTAGGAGTATTTACAAAAAGAATTGCCAAACCAGCAGTATCATTTGGGGGAAAATACAGAATAATAGATTTTGTTTTAAGCAACTGCTCTAATTCTGGAATTGATACAGTTGGAGTGTTAACTCAATACAAACCACAAATCTTAAACTCTCATATAGGAATAGGAGACCACTGGGATTTAGATAGAGTTAATGGTGGCGTAACAATACTTCAACCATATATGAATGAAAAAGAAGGGCATTGGTTTAATGGCACAGCTAATGCAATAAAGAAAAATATGAACTTCATAGATGACTATGATCCAGAATATGTTTTAATTTTATCTGGGGATCACATATACAAAATGGATTATAGCAAAATGCTAGGTTTTCATAAAGAAAAAGGCGCTAAAGCAACAATTGCTGTAATAGAAGTGCCATGGGATGAAGCAAGCAGATTTGGAATTATGAACACAAATAAAGATGGAAGTATTTATGAATTTGAAGAAAAGCCTAAAAACCCTAAAAGTAATTTAGCCTCTATGGGTATCTACATATTTGACTGGAAAACTTTAAGAGAATACTTTAAAAGAGCTGATGAAACTGGAGAGTGCTTAGATGACTTCGGTCACAATGTAATACCAACTATGTTAAAAGAAGGACAATCAATGTTTGCATATCCATTTAAAGGATATTGGAGAGATGTTGGTACTATAGAAAGTTTATGGGAAGCAAATATGGATTTAATAAATGATCCTGAAGCAGTGGATTTAAACGATCCACAATGGAGAATTTATACAAATACAAATGATGTTCCACCACAATATATAGGACCAAATGCATCAGTTAAAAAATCATTAATTGCAGATGGTTGCAGAGTTTATGGAATAGTAAAAAACACAGTATTATCACATAAAGTACAAATTGGTGAAGGTTCAGTTGTAGAAGATTCTGTTATAATGCCTAATGTTAAAATAGGTAAAAATGTAGTTATCAAAAAAGCTATGATAGCAGAAGGCGCAGTTATAGAAGACAATGCTATAATAAAAGACGAAGATGATGAAATAAGCGTAGTATCAGAATTTGAATTAGTAAAAGCATAATAAAATTTAGAAATTAAAAACATATAAAAAACATAGATAAATAGAACATAGGAAAAATATAGGGGGAACTTTTATGAAAAATGAATGCATGGGCTTAATAAATTTAGATAGCATACAAAATCCATCTGTAAATGTATTATCAGACCACAGACCAGTGGCAACTATACCAATAGCAGGAAGATATAGATTAATAGACTTTACATTATCAAATATGGTTAATTCAGGAATAACAAATGTAGGTATATATGCGAGAGAAAAATATAGATCTTTAACTGACCACTTAGGTAGCGGCAAAGATTGGGATTTAAGTAGAAAACAAGGTGGACTATATGTATTAAGTCCAGAAAACACTAAAAATAACAATAATTATGGTTATAGAAAAGGCGACATATATACAATATTAGCTAATATAGACTATATAGAAAAAAGTCCTGAAGAATATGTTATAGTTGCACCATCATATATGCTTTGTTCAATAGATTATAATGATTTATTAAAATATCATAAAAAATCAAACAACGACATAACAATAGTTTATAAGCGTGTTGATAATGCAAATAAAGACTTTAAAAATTGCAACACTTTAAATATAGATAAAGATAAAAGAGTAAAAAATGTAGGTAACAACTTAAATACTTTCCCTAGTGCAAATATATGTATGGATACTTTTATAATGAGACGTATAGACTTTATAGAGTGTATATATAGTATTGCTAGCATGGGAACTTACTCTTATATAGAAGACTACATAATAAATCAATTAGATAATATACAAGTAGGAGCTTATAAATATGAAGGCTACTTAAAGTGTATAAATTCATTAAAAAGTTATTATGAAGCAAGTAAAGAATTTTTAACAGAAGAAGTTTCTAGAGAATTATTTAGATCAAATAGAAAAATCTTTACTAAAGATAAATCACAAGCACCAACTATGTATGGAGAAGATGCTGAAGTAAGAGGGTCATTTATAGCAACTGGTTGCCAAATAGACGGTACAGTACAGGACTCTACTTTATTCAGAAAAGTAAAAATAGGAAAAGGTGCAGTTATTAGAAATTCAGTAATAATGCAAAGTTGTAAAATTGGCGATAACGTAGTATTAGAAAACGTAATATTAGATAAAAATGTAACTATAAGTTCAAATAAAGAACTAAAAGGAGATAAAGATTATCCGATGGTAATTGAGAAAAATGAAACAGTTTAATAAGGGGGTAGAAAAAATGAAGGTCCTTTATGTGACAGCAGAGTGTTGGCCCTTTGCTAAAACAGGAGGCTTAGGCGATGTTGCATATGCATTACCTAAAGCATTAAAAAGAGAAGGTGTAGATGTTAGGGTAATGATTCCAAAATACTCAACAATACCTACATACTTAAAAGACAGACTAAAAAAAGTAGGAGAATTTAGTGTTGATGTAGCATGGAGAAGTCAATACTGTGGAGTAGAGCAATTAGAATTAGATGGAGTAACATTCTACTTCATAGATAATGAATACTACTTTAAAAGAGATGGAGCAGACAGTATATATGGACATGGAGATGATGCAGAAAGATTTCTATTCTTTACAAACGCTGTCTTAAAATCTATAGATAAATTAGGTTTTTATCCTGATGTAATCAATATGAATGATTGGCATACAGGAATGCTACCATTACTATTAAAAGAAAAATACAGCTATATACCAAGATATAGAAATATTAAAACTATGTATACTATACATAATTTACAATATCAAGGTATTTTCCCAAAAGAAATACTTGGAGATGTATTAGATGTAGACCCTGGTCATTTCTATAATGGAGATATAGAATACCATGGACAAATAAACTTTATGAAAGCTGGTATAAATTTTGCTGATAAAGTTTCAACAGTAAGTCCAACTTATGCAGGCGAAATAAAAACAGAATTCTATGGAAATACTTTAGATGGATTGATAAGATCAAACCAACATAAATTAGTAGGTATTTTAAATGGAATAGATTACGATATAAATAATCCACAAACAGATCCAAATATATTTGTGAATTATGATATAAACTCGCTAGATAGAAAAGTACAAAACAAAATTGAATTACAAAAACTTTTAAAATTAGAAGTTAACCCAAATATTCCAATGGTAGGTATAGTATCTAGATTGGTTTCACAAAAAGGTTTAGATTTAATATCTTTTATGATGCCAGAGATTATAAATGAAAATTTACAATTAGTTATATTAGGAACAGGAGAAAATCAATATCAATCAATGTTCCATTATTATGATTCTCACTATCCTCATAAGGTATCAGCTAATATAACTTTTGATAGTTCATTAGCCCAACAAATATACGCAGCTAGTGATATATTCTTAATGCCTTCATTATTTGAACCATGCGGAATAGGTCAAATGATAGCTATGAGATATGGTACATTACCAATAGTTAGAGAAACTGGTGGATTAAGAGACACAGTAAACCCTTATAATCAATATACTAAAGAAGGAAACGGATTTAGTTTCTCAAATTACAATGCTCATGAAATGTTCTTCACATTACAAAAAGCATTGAGATTATACCAATACGATAGAAATACATGGAACATATTAGTTAGAAATGCTATGAATACTGATAATAGTTGGAGAAAATCAGCTAAAGACTACATCAATGTATATAAGAGCATATAATAAAATTTCTATCAATAAATAATTTAAAGTGACAGAATGCAAAAAGACATATTAGGGGAAATTATATTTAGATATAAATTCAAATAAATATAATTTTAGGCACTTGCTTAGGCAAGTGCGTTACCCTTTTATGTGAAAAAGGGGTTATTTTTGTATAGTAAGGGAGATGGCTTATGATATCAATTAGCAAAAAAAAATTTAAACATGCTTTTAAAACAAAAATGTACAGTCTATATGCCCAACCCGTAGAAGAAGCAAGTAAAGATGAGATTTTTAGAGTTTTATGTTGTGTTATTAAAGATTTTATAGCTAAAGAATGGGTTGGAACTAGAATTGACAAAGAAAAGGCTGTATTTTATTTTTCAATGGAGTTTTTAATAGGAAGACAGTTGGAATCTAATTTATTAAATTTAGATGTTGAACATGAAATAGAGCAAGGACTTAAAGAATTAGGTATTAATCTAGATGAAATAATAGAAACAGAACCAGACCCAGGTCTAGGAAATGGTGGATTGGGAAGATTAGCAGCATGCTTTTTAGACTCAATGGCATCAGTTGGAATTAGTGGCCATGGTTATGGTATAAGATATAAATATGGTTTATTTGAACAAAAATTTGTAAACGGAACACAAGTTGAGCTACCAGATAACTGGCTAAAAAATGGACAGTATCCTTGGGAAACAGTAAGACCTAATAGAGCTGTCGTAGTAAAATTTGAAGGAGATGCTTATTTAAGACAAAAAGCTGATGGCAATCTTGCTGTAGTTCATGAAAATTATATACCTATTATGGCTATGCCTTATGACATACCGATAATAGGATATCATAATGAATGCATAAATACTCTTAGATTATGGAAGAGTGAAGTTTTAAATAGGGATTTTTCTGAAGTTACTAGAAATGCAAAAAGTCAAGATGGTAGTTATGAAGATGCACTAAAATATAAATACTATGCAGAAGAAATATCACAAGTTTTATATCCAAATGATTCAAACTACGCAGGCAGATTATTGAGATTAAAACAAGAGTATTTCTTTGTAAGTGCAGGATTACAAGATATAATAAGAAAATGTAAAAAACATAAAGTTAGTTTAAGGGATTTACCAAAAAAGGTAGCTATCCATATAAATGATACTCATCCTACTTTATGTATTCCAGAATTAATGAGAATACTTCTAGATGACGAAGGATTTTATTGGGATGAGGCATGGGATATAACTACTAGAGTTATGTCATATACAAATCATACAATTTTGGCAGAGGCTTTAGAAAAATGGCCAGTTGAAATGATCAAAAAACTATTACCACGAATTTATATGATAATAGAAGAAATAGACAGAAGATATGTTGATTATTTACAAAGTAAATATAACAATGACTGGGGTAAAATCAATTATATGAGAATTATCTATAATGGTGAAGTCAGAATGGCACATCTATGTATCAGAGGAAGTCACAGTGTAAATGGTGTAGCTAAACTTCATACTGAAATTCTAAAAAAAGAAGCATTAAAAGATTTTTACTACGACGAACCATACAAATTCAACAATAAAACAAATGGTATAGCTCATAGAAGATGGTTGATGAGTTGTAATCCAGAGCTTTCTGATTTTATTACTGAGTTAATTGGTGATGAGTGGAAGAGAGATACTACAAAACTAAAAGATTTAGAAAAATACTTAGATGATAAAAAGGTTTTAAATAGAATTGGCCAAATAAAACACGATAATAAGGTAAAATTGGCTGATTATATATATAAAAAACAAGGTATACAAGTCGACCCTGATTCAATATTTGATGTACAAATAAAAAGACTACATGCATATAAGAGACAATTATTAAATGTACTTCATATTCTTTATCTATATCATGAATTATTAGATAATCCACAGATGGACTTAGTACCGCGTACATTTATATTTGGAGCAAAAGCAGCACCAGGATATTATTTAGCAAAATGTATAATAAAACTTATAAACAGTGTTGCAGATTTAATAAACAACGATTCAAGAGTAAACAACAAAATAAAAGTAGTATTTGTTGAAAATTATGGTGTATCTATAGCCGAAAAAATAATACCAGCAGCTGATGTAAGTGAACAAATATCTACCACTACTAAAGAAGCATCAGGAACAGGTAATATGAAGCTTATGATGAATGGCTCTATAACTTTAGCAACTATGGATGGTGCAAATGTAGAAATTTCTGAACAAGTCGGAAAAGAAAATATGTTTATATTTGGACTAAATGCAGAACAAGTTTTAGAATACAATAAATTCGGTGGATATTCTTCAAAAGATTTATACCATAGTGATAGAAAAATCAAAAGAGTAGTAGACGATTTAGTTAATGGATTTATACCTGGTTTAGGAAAAGATGGAATTGCAATATACGATTCTTTAATAACTTATAATGACGAATACTTTGTATTGAGAGATTTTTACTCTTATATTGAAGCGCAAAAGAGTTTACAAGAACTTTATATAAATAAAGACCTTTGGAATAAAATATCATTGAAAAATACAGCGTGTTCAGGATTTTTCTCTAGTGATAGAACTATAGAAGAATATATACATGATATTTGGTTTAAAGAGGTGTAAGATAATATGGCGGATGTTATGAGATACAATTCATGGGATAGAAACTTTAAGGCTCCATTTGGAGCTTTAAAGACTTCCCAAAATGCAACAATTAAAGTGAAAGTTAACAAGAACTTTAATGTGTATAGTATAAAATTAATAATAGAAAAAGAAGATGAAAACCTAAAACCTGTAATTGTAAGAGAGTTAGATTTAAAACAGGTATCAGAATATAATGATATTAGAGAGTATTCAGTTGAAATTGCTCCACTACAAACTCCAGCAGTATATTATTATTTCTTTGTAGTTGAATTAAATATATATGGTGAAGATAGAACGCTATTTTATGGAAAAACACATAATAATGGCATGGCTTGTGAATATACTTATGAAAATCTAAATAAATATCAATTAACAGTATATGAAGATTATAAAGTTCCTTCATGGTTTAAAGAAGGGATTTTATACCATGTATTTGTAGATAGATTTAATAATGGAAATAGAAATGGAAAAGTTGACAATCCAAAGAAAAATTCATTTTTATATGGAAATTGGGACGATGAACCAATGTATATAAAAGATAAAAATGGAGAGGTAGCGAGATGGGATTTCCATGGAGGAAATCTTAAAGGTATAATCAACAAACTTGGATATCTAAAGAGATTAGGGGTTAGCATTATATATCTAAGTCCTATATTTGAATCTTCAAGTAATCACAAATACGATACTGGAAACTATAAAAAGATAGATCCTATGTTTGGAGATGAAGAAATATTTAAAGAGTTAATAGATAAAGCAGCAGAAAAGGGAATATCTATTGTACTAGATGGTGTATTTAGTCATGTTGGAGCAGATAGTTTATACTTCAATAAATTTAATAACTATGATAGCATAGGTGCTTACCAATCTGAAAACTCACCATATAGATCTTGGTTTAAGTTTAAACCAGGCTCAAATAAATACAAATGTTGGTGGGGAGTGGAATCACTACCTGATACAAATGAGTTAGAGCCTTCATTTATGGATTATATTATCTATGATAAAGACAGTGTAATAAATAAATGGATGGATATGGGGGTTAAAGGTTGGAGGTTAGATGTAGCTGATGAACTTCCAAGTAAATTTATAGAAGAATTAAAAAAAGAAACTACAAAAAATGATTCAGAGTCAATATTAATAGGTGAAGTATGGGAAGATGCTTCTAATAAGATAAGTTATGGAGAGAGAAGAAGTTATTTCCTTGGAAGTCAATTAGATAGTGTTTTGGGATATCCATTTAGAGACAATATAGTTGATTTTTTAACTGGAAAAATACCGTCTTGGAAATTAAATGATTTATTTATAACATTAAAAGAAAATTATCCAAAAGAAGCTTTTAAATCAAATTTAAATTTATTGAGTAGCCATGATATTGAAAGAGTTAAAACAGCATTAAAATCTGACAAAGATTTATTAAAATTGGCTATCCTAGCTCAAATGAGTTTTGAAGGTGTCCCATATATTTATTATGGTGACGAAGTAGGTCTTGAAGGTGGAAAAGATCCAGAAAATAGAAAAACATATCCTTGGAAAAATGAAGATATGGAGATAATGGATTTTTATAGACATTGCGGTCAATTTAGAAATAGAAATAAAGTATTTACATTAGGTGATACTGAATTTATTTATTTAGGAAATGATGAAGTATTTGCATATATAAGATACAATGATGATGATAGAGAATTAATTATCTTAAATAGAAGTGATAAGAAACAAACTATCAATATAAATCTAAAAACAAATTGTATAGAAGAAGAGAGTATAATATATTCATTAATCAATAATGCTGAAAAAACTGTATCAGTAGATGGAAGATTTACTATAAATATAGATTCAAAATCATATAGAATATTTAAAATATATAATTAAAATT
>JABLTR010085382.1_pt1 | contig 19716 bp, 12 predicted proteins | sample 7160071 | NCBI WGS metagenome assembly JABLTR01 (sample SAMN14651230, study PRJNA627086) | human gut metagenome | isolation source: feces | host: Homo sapiens | reverse complement strand
GAGAATTTATAGCCCTTGGTGAAGTCAAACTTCTCCACCGCCTTGATCAGGCCCAGGTTGCCCTCCTGGATCAGATCCAGGAACAGCATGCCCCGGCCCACATAGCGCTTGGCAATGGAGACCACCAGGCGCAGATTGGCCTCGGCCAGCCGCTGCTTGCAGCGCTCGCCATGGGAGATGGCCTTTTCCAGCTCGACCCGGACCTCCTCCGGGATTTCCTCCTCGGCGGCCTCCATCTCGTCCAGCTGGTTGCGGGCCTCGTTCCCCGCGGCGATTCCCTTGGCCAGGGAGACCTCTTCCTCAGGGGTAAGCAGGTTGACCTTGCCGATCTCCTTCAGATACATGCGCACCGGGTCGTCGATGCCGAAGGAGTCCACCAGGGTATTGGGATCCACAATCTCCTCTTCCGGGATCTCCTCCACCGCCTCATCGGTGGGCTCCACGCCCACGGTGAGGTCCTCGTCGGTCAGCAGATCAATGCCCAGATTGGCCACAATGTCATAGAACAGGTCGGACTGCTCGTTGTCCAGATCCAGGGCGTCCAGCTCCATCATTTCAGCCGAGGTCAGAGCCTTCTTCTTTTTCGCTTTCTCCAAAATTTCATTGAGCCGGTCGCTGTGGGGCATGCCGTCGGGAAAACGGGTCATTCCCTCCTTGCTGGACTTAGCTCTGCTGGTTTCTTTCTTTTCGCTCATTCCGATGTTCCTCCATTGCTCAATTTGCTGTTTCTAAACGCCATCAACGCGCTGTCGTCCTCTGCCGAACGCGGGCGCTGGATGGCCCGGATGTAATCTGCCATCGCTTCCTCCCCATGGGACAGGGTCATCGGCCGCTCCTGTATCCCCGCCAGCAGGGACATCTCCTCCGGTGTCAGGTCGGCGGCCAAGGCGGACAGGCTGCAGTTCTGGCCCTGCTCCCACCGGGTGCGAAGCAGGGAAAAAACCTTGCCCAGCACCGGAGAGGTAAACTGCTCCGGTTTCAGCTTCTGGGCCTGGCGGAAGAAGTCGCTGTCCATTAAAAGCAGCTGGACCACCCCTTCCTCCGCCCGGGCGGAGCCCACATTCTGGTAGCGCAGGGCGCGCTCCGCCGGCTGGGCCTCCAAGGCCGGCGACATGGCCCGGCGCTCCTCCGTGCGGCGGATCTTCCGGCGGTTCCGGGAGCGCAGGCGGCGGACCTCCTCCTCCATGGCCGCCGGGGTCAGTTTGGCCGCCTCAGCGGCCCGGGTGCCATAGATCTCCCGCTCCAGCGGGCTGTCCAGCCGGGCGATCAGCTTGGCCGCCTCCTGCAGATAGGCCAGGCGCTGCTCGTCCTGGCTCAGATCATACCGGGCCTGAATCTGGTTCAGCTGGTACTCAATGTGGTTTGCCGAGCCGTCCAGCAGGGAGGCAAAGGCGGCGGGGCCGTAGGTCTTGATGAACTCGTCCGGGTCCTTCGCTCCGGTCACCCGGAGCACCCGCACGGTGATGCCGGTCCGCTCCAGCAGGCCGATGGCCCGCTGGGCGGCATTGATGCCCGCCTGATCTCCGTCGTAAGAGATAACCACCTCTTTGGTATAATTGCCCAGCAGCTTTACATGGTCCTCGGTCAGGGCGGTGCCCAGGGAGGCCACCGCGCAGTCAAAGCCGGCCTGATGGAGGGCGATGGTATCCATGTAGCCTTCGGTGAGAATAATGCGGCCCTGCTTGGACTTCTTGGCGATATTCAGGGCAAACAGGTTGCGGCTCTTGTTAAACACCAGCGTGTCCGGGGAGTTGAGGTATTTGGGCTGGGAATCATCCAGCACCCGCCCCCCGAAACCGATCACATTGCCCCGCACGTCAATGATGGGAAACATGACCCGGTGGCGGAACCGGTCATAGATGCGGCCGCTGTTGTTCTTGACCGCCAGTCCCGCCTCCATCAGATCCGCTTTTTCATACCCCTTTTCCGCCATTGCCCGGATCAGGTTGTCCCAGCCGTCGGGCGCATAGCCCAATCCGAAGCGGGTGATGGTACGGTTGGAGAGCCCCCGGCGCCGGAGATAGGCCAGGCCGTCCGCGGCGGCGGGCTGGGTCAGATTGGCGTGAAACCACCGGGCGGCCTCTTTATTGAGGCCAAGCAGCCGCTCCCGCTTCTTACGGGTGCTGCCGTCCCCGGCAGAGCTCTCCGGCATCTGAAGCCCGGCCCGGCGGGCCAGCAGGTCCACCGCGTCCACAAAGCCCAGTCCCTCCAGCTCCATGACAAAGTTGATAGCTCCGCCCCCCTTGTGGCAGCCGAAGCAGTAGTACATCTGCTTGTCCGGGGAGACGGAAAAAGACGGGGTCTTCTCACTGTGAAAGGGGCACAGCCCCCAATACTTATTGCCCTTTTTGGTCAGGCTGACATAGCTGGACACCAGATCCAAGATATCCGTGCGGCTGTTCAGTTCCTCCAAAAAAGACTCCGGAATCGGCATCCTTTCACCTCATTTTTCTAGTTTATCCCTATCTTCGGAAAAACATGCCGTTTTTGTCCTATTTTACCGTCCAGGCCGCCGGGAGGAACAGTTCGCCGTACTTCGCCACCGCGTAGGAGTCGGTCATACCGGCGATATAGTCGGCCACCGCCCGCTCTTTGCCCTCTTTCTCCCGGATCTCCTGGAACTCCGACGGCAGCTCGTCGGCATGGCCGTCATAGTACTCAAATAAGCGCAGGAGCATATCCTGGGCCTTGCCCTCCTCTCCCTTCGCCCGGGGATTGCGGTAGACATACTCAAACATGAACTGCCGCAGCTCCTCCATGGCCTCGGCAATCTCCGGGGTCTGGCGGATCTGGTCCTGTCCCTCGCTGGCGGCGATGACGTCGCAGGTCAGGGTGTTGATCCGCTGGGAGTAAGTGAAGCCCAGCAGCTGCTTTAAGTAGAGCGGGATGTCCATGGGGTAGATGATCTCTCCCCGAATGGCGTCGTCGATGTCGGCGTTGATATAGGCGATCCGGTCGGCGTAGCGGAGGATCTGGCCCTCCAGGGTCTCTGCCCGGTCTTTGCCCGTATGGCACAGGATGCCCCTGCGCACCTCATAGGTCAGGTTGAGCCCGTCCCCGTCCTTTTCCAGCAGATCCACCACCCGCAGGGACTGCTCGTTGTGGCGAAAGCCCCCGGGCAGCACCTGGTTGAGGATGCGCTCCCCGGCGTGGCCAAAGGGGGTGTGGCCCAGATCGTGGCCCAGGGCGGCGGCCTCAGTCAGGTCCTCGTTGAGCCGCAGCCCCCGGGCGATGGTCCGGGCAATCCGGTCCACCTCCAGGGTGTGGGTCATCCGGGTGCGGTAGTGATCCCCCTCGGGGCGCAGAAAAACCTGGGTCTTGTGTTTCAGCCTGCGAAAGGCTTTGGAGTGGATGATCCGATCCACATCCCGCTGAAAGCAGGTGCGCAGCGCTTCCTGCTCCTCCGGCCGCGCCCGCCCCCGGGAGTCCGCCGAAAGGCAGGCCCGCTCCGACAGGATCAGCCGTTCGTTCTCTTCCGTCCGTTCCCGGTGCAGCAAAGTCCCATCGCCCCTTTCTGCTCTTGCATTATTAAACTACGATTTTTAACCGAAAAACCCTTCTTTTCTCTTCACTTTTTTGCCGCCCCGCTCTTTTTTCGGCGTCCTGTCAAAAAAATGCATTGACAAAACGCAGGTTTTATATTAGAATACCATTCGTATCTGCGAGATGCACCGGTTTGGAGAGATGTCCGAGCGGTTTATGGAGCTGGTCTTGAAAACCAGTGACTCTGTCAAAGGAGCCGTGGGTTCGAATCCCACTCTCTCCGCCAATTTCTTTCCACACAATTCAATCACCTTGACAGGACCTCGGCATGGAGAAGTACTCAAGTGGCCGAAGAGGCGCCCCTGCTAAGGGCGTAGGGCGGGTAACCGTCGCGAGGGTTCAAATCCCTCCTTCTCCGCCAATTCACCCCGGAACCTTTTGGGTTCCGGGGTTTTACTTTTTTGCCCGTCTGCCGGCAAAGACAGTCAAACAGCTCCACAGGCACCGGAACCGCCGCGGTTCCGGTGCCTTTTTCTGCGTGCCGCCGCGCTCACCGCAGGCGATTGGTACAGGCACATCCCCTCATTCCGCTGCCCTGGGGCGGGCCCGGCCGCTTTGTCCCGCCTGCCGGGGCGCGGCAGCCAGGTATAGAGCGGCCTCCTGCGACCCAAAATATGACTGTCCATCCCCCGAGGCGTCTCGGGGGCAGAAGTGATAACCCAAGGGTTTAAACTTCATAACAAACGGAGACTTCTGCCCCAATTTGTCTTTTACTATAACGAGGGCAGAATACAGGGTGCGGGTGGGAGAGACGGCCGAACTGCCGGGGCATCAGGCGCTGGAGCGTCGGCCGCCCCGATCCGGCCCGGGGGAGGTTCATTTATGGATTACACTGCAACGGCGAAACAAATCCTGGATCACTTGGGCGGCGAGAAAAACGTGGCCAGCGTGACCCACTGCATGACCCGTCTTCGCTTTGTGCTGCGGGACGAGAGCGGCATCAACGACGCACAGGTCAAAGCCATCCCCGGCGTGGTGGGGGTCATGCGCAAAGGCGGACAGTATCAGATTATCATCGGCAATGAGGTGTCCAAGTGCTATGGCGAGCTGATGAAGCTGGGGGCATTCAGTGATGAGGGCGGAAAAAACGCCCCGCCGGCGAAACATGGCAATCCGGTCACGGTGGTGCTGGACGCCATCTCCGGCAGCATGTCCCCGGTCATCCCCGCCATCATCGGCGCGGGCATGGTGCAGGTGTTGAACATTATCCTGGGCTGGTTCTTCCCCGCGGAAAACCCCACCATGCAGCTGCTCAGCGTCATCGGCAACACCGCTTTTTACTTTTTGCCCGTGCTGGTGGCCTTCTCCGCCGGGCGGAAATTCGGGGCCAACCCCTTCCTGGTCACCGCCGTGGTGGCCATCCTGATCCACCCCAATTTCATCGCCCTGACCGGAGCCGAGGGGGGCATCAACTTTCTGGGCATCCCGGTGACCAATTTCGACTACTCCTCCAGCATCATCCCCGCCATCCTGACCGCCTGGGTGATGCGCTATATCGAGCGGCTGGTGGAAAAGATCACCCCCTCCTTCACCAAAAACTTTCTGAAGCCCATGCTGATTATCCTGATCTCCACCCCCATCGCCTTCCTGATTTTGGGTCCTCTGGGTTCCTTCGTGGGCAATGGCCTGGCGGCGGTCCTCGTGTTCGTCCAGTCCCACGTCAGCATTGCGGCCTATATCATCATGGCGGCGGCCATGCCCTTCATTGTCATGACCGGCATGCACTGGGCCTTCATCCCGGTGGTCTTTGCCGCCCTTGAGACCCCCGAAGGGGAAACTCTGATGCTGCCCGCCATGCTGATCAGCAACCTGGCCCAGGGCGCGGCCTGTCTGGCGGTGGCGGTGCGCTCCAAAAACAGCGGTCTGAAGCAGATCGCCGCCTCCTCCGGCGTGTCCGCCCTGTTTGCCGGCGTTACCGAGCCCGGCCTCTACGGCGTCACCATGCCGCTGAAGCGCCCCCTGGCCGCCGTGTGTATCTCCAGCGGCATCACCGGGCTGCTGGCCGGCATTCTGAATGTGGCCGCCAGTTCCTTCGCCTCCCCTTCGCTGTTCGCCCTGCCCATCTTTGTCCACGCTCAGCGGCCCAACAATATCATCATGGCGGTGATCTGCTCCGCCGTGGCCATCGTGCTCTCCTTTGTGCTGACCTGGATCCTGGGCTTCCAGGATCCCGTGGATGCCGCAGCCTCCGACAGCGCCACCTCTGCCGGGACACTGCCCGACGGGAATGAGGCCCTCCGCGCGGAACAGGGGGAGCAGACGGTGGGCGCCCCCATGGCCGGATCGCTGATCTCCCTGGATCAGGTGGACGACGAGACCTTTTCCTCCGGGGTCCTGGGCGCCGGGGCGGCCATCCGCCCCAGTGAGGGCAAGGTGTACGCCCCCTTTGACGGCCAGGTGGAAACCCTGCCCGACAGCCTTCACGCCCTGGGACTGCTCTCTGACTCCGGCGTGGAACTGCTGATTCACGTCGGGCTGGAGACAGTCAATCTGAACGGCAGACACTTCACCTCCCGCGTCCGCCAGGGACAGCACTTCCGGAAGGGAGAGCTGCTGCTGGAGTTCGATCTGAGCGCCATCCAGGCCGAGGGTTATGACACGGTGACCCCGGTGGTGGTCACCAACGCCGACGACTTTGCGGCGGTCACCCCCGCAACCGCCGGTCCCGTCAAAGCGGAAAATCCCATCCTTCAAATTCAGTGACAAGGAGCTGTGTATATGGACATGAAATTTCCAGAGGGCTTCCTTTGGGGCGGCGCCATCTCCGCCAATCAGTGCGAGGGGGCCTATCAGGAGGACGGCAAGGGGTGGAGCATCCAGGATGTGACCCCCGGCGGCATCCGGGGCCCGGTCACGCAGGCGCCCACGCCGGAGAACCTGAAGCTGGTGGGCATCGACTTCTATCACCGCTACAAGGAGGATATCCGGCTCTTCGCCGAGATGGGCTTCAAGGTGCTGCGCACCTCCATCGCCTGGAGCCGCATCTTCCCCAACGGGGACGAGGACACACCCAACGAACAGGGGCTGCAGTTCTATGACGACCTCTTCGACGAGTGCCTGAAATACGGCATTCAGCCCATGGTGACCATCTCCCACTATGAGACGCCGCTCCACCTGGCTAAGGCATACAACGGCTGGGTGAACCGAAAGCTGATCGGCTTCTATGAGCGCTTTGTCCGCACCATCTTCCAGCGATACGGGGATAAAGTCAAATTGTGGCTCACCTTCAACGAGATCAACTCGGTGCTCCACGAGCCCTTCTCCAGCGGCGGCATCTACACCGACAAGGCAAAGCTCAGCCCCCAGGACCTCTATCAGGCGGTCCACCACGAGCTGGTGGCCAGCGCTCTGGCCACCAAGCTGGCCCATGAGATGATGCCCGGAGCCAAGGTGGGCTGCATGATCCTGAGCATGCCCATCTATCCCCTGACCCCCGCTCCCGACGATGTGATGGCCGCTATGGAGGCAGAGCATTTAAACGATTTCTTTGGCGACGTCCACGTCCAGGGAAAATACCCCGGCTATATGAAGCGCTACTTCCGGGAGCACGGTATTGAGATCCGGATGGAGCCGGGGGATGAGGCGCTGCTGGGCAACACGGTGGACTTTGTCTCCTTCAGCTACTATATGAGCGCCTGCGAGACGGCTGACCCCGCCGCGGAGCGGGGGCCGGGCAACATCATCGGCGGGGTGCCCAATCCCTACCTGCCCGCCTCCCAGTGGGGGTGGCAGATCGACCCCAAGGGGCTGCGCTATGCCCTCAACCGGTTTTACGACCGGTATCAGAAGCCGCTGTTCATCGTGGAAAACGGCCTGGGGGCGGCGGACCAGCTGGTGGACGGCCCCGACGGTGTGCCCACGGTGGAGGACGACTACCGCATCCAGTATCTGAATGACCATCTGGTCCAGGTGCGGGAGGCCATCGAGGACGGGGTGCCCGTTATGGGCTACACCGCCTGGGGCTGCATCGACCTGGTCAGCGCCTCCACCGCCCAGATGAGCAAACGCTATGGCTTTATCTATGTGGACCGGAATGACGACGGATCAGGCACGCTGAAGCGCTATAAAAAGAAATCCTTTGGATGGTATCGGAATGTGATTCAAACCAACGGAGCCAGTTTGCGCGGCAATCAAGAAGGGAGCGAACAACAATGAGGCAATTTCAGTACACCATCACCGACCCGGTGGGCATTCACGCCCGCCCTGCCGGCCTGCTGGTCAAGGCGGCCAAGGCATTGGACAGCACTGTAACGGTGGAAAAGGACGGCAGGTCTGCCGCCGCCACCAAGCTGATGGCCCTGATGGACCTGGGGATCAAGGGGGGCGACACCGTCACCGTCTCGGTGGAGGGCGGCGACGAGCAGGCCAGCCTGACCGCCATGGAACAGTTCTTTCGGGATAATCTGTAACGGTGGAAGGAGGCAGCATATCTTATGCAGGTAGCCACCGGCACATCCATTTTAAACGGCATCGCCATCGGCCCGCTGCGGCTTTACCGCAAGACGGCCGCCCAGGCTTCGGCGCCCTCCAGCCTGACCCCGGAAGAGGAATGGGCCCGCTTTGACGGGGCACGGCAGCGCGCCCAGGAAACGCTGGGCGCGCTGTACCAGAAGGCGCTGGAAGAGGTCGGCGAGGACAACGCGGCCATCTTTGAAGTGCACCAGATGATGCTGGAGGACGAGGACTATCTGGACGCCGTCAAGAGCATTCTGGATACCCAGCACGTCACAGCGGAGTCCGCCGTCACCGCAACTGGAGAAAACTTCGCCGCCGCCTTCGCCGCCATGGACGACCAGTATATGCAGGCCCGGGCCGCCGACATCCGGGACATCTCCGGACGGGTGGTAAATATCCTGGCCGGTCAGGGCACCGCCGGCATGGAGATGGATCAGCCGGTCATCCTGATGGCCGATGATCTGACCCCCAGCGAGACGGTCCAGCTGGACAAGAGCAAACTGCTGGGCATCATCACCCGCCACGGCTCCGCCAACAGCCACACCGCCATTCTGGCCCGGACCATGAACATTCCCGCCCTCATCGGCGTGGAATTTGAGGAGCGCTGGGACGGGCATCCGGCGGTGCTGGACGGGTACAACCACTGCGTCTATGTGGATCCCGCCGCCGAACTGCTCTCCTCCATGGAGGCCAAACGGCAAAAGGACCTGAAGCAGGAGGCCCTGCTCCAGGGACTGAAGAAAAAGCCCAATGTCACCCTGGACGGGCGGAGCATCCAGGTATACGCCAACATCGGCAATGTGGGGGATTTGGGTCTGGTGCTCCAGAACGACGCGGGGGGCATCGGCCTCTTCCGCAGCGAGTTCCTCTATCTGGACGCCCAGAGTTTTCCCTCGGAAGAGGAACAGTTTGCCGTTTACAAGCGGGTGGCAGAGACCATGGCCGGAAAGAAGGTCATCATCCGCACCCTGGATATCGGCGCGGACAAACAGGTGCCCTACTTCGGCCTGAAAAAGGAGGAGAACCCCGCCCTGGGCTATCGGGCCATCCGCATCTGCCTGTCCCGGCAGGACATGTTCAAAGTCCAGCTCAGGGCCATCCTCCGAGCCAGCGCCTATGGCAGCGTGTCCATCATGTTCCCCATGATTATCTCCGTCCGGGAGGTCCGGGATGCCAAGGAGCTGCTGGAGCAGTGTAAGACCGAGCTGCGGCAGCAGGGCATCCCCATGGGCGAGGTGGAGGTGGGCATCATGGTGGAAACCCCCGCCGCGGTCATGATCGCCGACGAGCTGGCCCAGGAAGTGGAGTTCTTCTCCATCGGCACCAACGACCTGACACAATACACCCTGGCCATAGACCGGCAGAATCCAAAGCTGGACCCCTTCTATGACCCCCACCATCCGGCGGTGCTGAGAATGATTCGCCGGACCGTGGAGGCGGGACACCGGCACGGCTGCTGGGTGGGTATCTGCGGAGAGCTGGGCGCCGACCTGACCCTTACGGAAACCTTTCTGCGCATGGGGGTGGATGAATTGTCCGTGACTCCGCCCGCTATTCTGCCCCTGCGCAAACAGATCCGCAGCCTGGATCTGAGCCGAAGCGGCAAGGGCAGCTGACCAATCTCACCATCTGTTTTTATCCTCCATAGACGCTCCGGGCCTGAGGCATTAGCCTCAGGCCCGGAGTGTTCTGCTCCCCCTGCCGGCCCGCTTTGCCCCTTTCCTCTCCGCAGCTTGTCCCGCCCGCTGAGAAGTGATATAGTATTCTAAAACCCGAAGACGAAAGCGAGAGATCCCTCTATGGAACAGAATTCCGGCGCCCCCGCAGCCATCGAGATCCGGGGCGCTCGCGTACACAACCTGAAAAACATCGACGTACAGGTACCGCTGAACCGGATTGTGGGCATTGCCGGGGTATCCGGCTCCGGAAAATCCTCTCTGGCCCTGGGGGTGCTCTACGCCGAGGGCTCCCGGCGGTATCTCGAATCCCTGTCCACTTACACCCGCCGCCGGATGACCCAGGCCTCCGGGGCGGATGTGGACGAGGTGCTCTATGTCCCGGCCGCCCTGGCCCTGCACCAGCGCCCCGGGGTGCCCGGCATCCGCAGCACCTTCGGCACCGGGACGGAGCTGCTGAACAATCTGCGGCTGATGTTCTCCCGGCTGGCCAGCCACCGCTGCCCCAACGGCCACTACCTCTCCCCCACTCTGGCCGTGGCGGCGGAACAGGAACTGGCGTGTCCCGAGTGCGGGGAACACTTCTTCGCCCCGGGCGCGGAGGAGCTGGCGTTCAACAGCCAGGGCGCCTGCCGCACCTGCGGCGGGACCGGGACCGTCCGCACCGTGGACCGCTCCACCCTGGTGCCCGACGAATCCCTGAGCATCGACCAGGGCGCGGTGGCCCCCTGGAACTCCCTGATGTGGTCGCTGATGACCGATGTGTGCCGGGAAATGGGGGTGCGCACTGACGTGCCCTTCCGGGAGCTGACGCCGCGGGAGCGTGAAATCGTCTTTGACGGACCCGCGGAGAAAAAACACATCCTCTATCACTCCAAAACCACCAACCAGGCCACCGAGCTGGATTTCACCTATTTCAACGCCGTGTACACCGTGGAAAACGCCCTCTCCAAAGTCAAGGATGAAAAGGGCATGAAACGGGTGGAGAAATTTCTGAAGGAGGAGGTCTGCCCCGACTGCGGCGGCACCCGGCTCTCGCCAGCGGCCCGGGCCCCGAAACTGCGGGGCATCGGCCTGGATGAGGCCTGCACAATGACTCTGGGTGAGCTGGTGCGTTGGGTGGCCGGGATCCCCGGCTCTCTGCCCCCGGAAATGCGTCCCATGGCCGAGCGCATCTGTGCCTCCTTCCAATCCACAGCCAAGCGGCTGATCGATCTGGGGCTGGGATACCTCTCCCTGGACCGGGCGGCCTCCACCCTCTCCACCGGAGAGCGGCAGCGGATGCAGCTGGCCCGGGCCGTGCGCAACCGGACCTGCGGGGTGCTCTATGTGCTGGATGAACCCTCCATCGGCCTGCATCCCGCCAATATTGCAGGCCTCACCGAGGTCATGCGGGATCTGGTGGCCGACGGCAATTCAGTGGTACTGGTGGATCACGACACCCAGATACTCTCCCAGGCGGACTGGATCATCGAGATGGGCCCCGGGGCGGGGACAGAGGGCGGCAGCGTCATCGCCCAGGGCACCGTGGCGGAAGTGGCAGACCGGCCGGAATCTCTGATCGGCCCCTTCCTCTCCGGCCGGGCCAACCCACGGAGGAACGGCGGGTCCGGCGGCCTGTTTGACCTGGGGCGCATCCACCTGTCCACCGGGGCCATCCACACGGTGAAACCGCTGGAGGTGGACATCCCCAGGGGAAAGCTGACCGCGGTGACCGGGGTCTCCGGCTCCGGCAAGACCACCCTGATTCTGGAGAGCCTGATTCCCGGCCTGGAGGCGGCCACAGCAGGCCGGCCGCTGCCCGGCCATGTCCGGTCCGCAGAGGCCCCGGGGATTACACGGATCAAGCTGATCGACGCCACCCCCATCGGCATCAACGTCCGTTCCACTGTGGCCACCTATGCCAACGTCCACGACGAACTGCGGAAGATCTACGCCCGGTCCCCCCAGGCCAAGGCCCTGGGGTACAAGGCGGGCGACTTCTCCTACAACACCGGAAAACTGCGCTGTCCGGTGTGCGACGGCACCGGCTCCATCAGCCTGGACGTACAGTTTCTGCCCGACGTGGACATCCCCTGTCCCGAATGCCGGGGAACCCGCTACAGCAAAGATGCCGGACGCGTCAGGCTGACCACACCGACGGGGCAGGCGTGCTCTCTGCCCGATCTGATGGCCATGGACATCTCCACAGCGCTGACCGCCTGCGGCAGCTGGAAGACTGTCCGGCAGCGGCTGGAAGTGCTGCAAAAGCTGGGGCTGGGCTATCTCACCCTGGGGGAGGCCACCCCCAGCCTGTCCGGCGGAGAGGCACAGCGGCTGAAGCTGGCCAGTGAGATGGGCCGGGGGCAAAGCGACGCCGTCTTCGTCTTTGACGAACCGACCATCGGCCTGCATCCCCTGGATGTGCAGACCCTGCTGACGGTGTTCCAGACCCTGCTGGACCAGGGGGCCACCGTGATTGTAATAGAGCACGACCTGGATGTCATCCGCAGCGCCGATTACGTCATCGACATGGGGCCCGGCGGCGGAGATGAGGGCGGGCGGATCGTCGCCGCCGGCCCTCCGGCGGACATTGCCGCCAACCCGGAGAGCGTGACCGGGCGCTATCTCTGAGCCGCCCCAGAACACCATAGGATAACAACGACCCGCCGCGGCACCTAAAGGCCGCGGCGGGTCGTTGCAGTCTGGCGAGAAAGGATAGTGCCATGCAAGAAAAGCAGGTTTTCTTGCATAGGAAAAAGTCCTCGGCAGAGTTTCGCCGTCCGCAGCCCGTAGGCTGCAATCCTCTTTTATGTTTCAATGTGCTGACGGCGAAATAAAATGCGATTTCCAAAATTCCGAGGACATGTGCCTCGGAATTTTGCCTTCTCAGCCTGCAAACGTGCGAGCCATCGGGACCCCGACCGCAACCCAGCGAAGCGGTCGCGGCTGGGAGAGGAGGAGCAGCGGAGTGAATGCGCCTGGCCGCAAGCGGCCGGGCAAACGATGCGCAGCTTGTGACGACGAAGTGCGCTGCAGCAGGCTGTTTTCCCTCAAGAAAATGCTTGCATTTTCGAGAAGCGTGCCGAACTTGTTCGACACGCCAAAGCGGTCACATCTCCTTCTCCAGCCGGAGGCGGCAGCAGATGGCGTAACCCTCCACAAAGAGGTAGGCGAACACCAGCAGCAACAGTGCCGCCAGATCCACCTGCATCAGCGCGAAGCAGAGCATCAGCGCCCCAAACAGATAGGTCATCAGGTCAAAGGCCCGGGCCTTGGAGCCGTCGGCCAGGGCCCGGTTGCGCTCATCTTTCTGCTCAATCTCCAGCTGGCGGGCGGTCTCCGGGTCCGAGGCGATGGCCCGGCGGCGGATGAGCTCCCCCGCGCCGTAGCCGAACAGGCCGCAGCCCACCCCCACACAGAGATAGGGCAGCACCCGCAGCGCGCCCGCCAGATCCCCATTCAGCCGCAAAACGGCCACGCCGGCAATGAGCAGCGCCAAACCCAGGAGCATGACCAGCCAGTTTCCCGCCTTCCGTTTCATTGAGCTCCCTCCTCATAGATGAAAATGTCCTCAATTTTCATATCAAAATACCGCGCAATTTTAAAGGCCAGCAGGATGGACGGGTTATACCGGCCGTTTTCCAGAGAGCCGATGGTCTGTCTGGACACCTCCAGCGCGGCGGCCAATTCCTCCTGGGTGATTCCTCTTCCCTTGCGGATCTCCTCCAAGCGGTTTTTCATCTGCACCCTCCTCCCGGCTGACGTAAAGCTTACTTTCCATCTCAAATTTTACCACATCACGCTCTGGATGTCAAGCCCGCTTTCCATTCAGCCATCTCATATCGTCCGGGTGCCGGATGACATACCGTCAAAAAAGCGGAGCAGGCGGAAATCCGCCTGCTCCGCTGGAAACAGCGCCGCCGCAACCCGAAACCGCTTCCCGGTCAGGATGACAGCATCAGATATTCGGCATCTTAGCGGTGGGCATCATCAGCACCTTGCCGCTGCCCCGGTACACGTTCACCAGGCCCTCACCGGAAGCGGCGGAGCCAATCAGGCTCTTGCCGGAGCGCTCCACCGTGAACTCCAGGCTGCGGCTCCAGGCGATTGCATAGTTGCCGTCCACCTTCAGCACGTCGTTTTGCAGGGTGACCTCAATAAGCTCCTCCCGGGGGCAGCTGGACTCAATGCAGAATACCCCGGAACCGTTGAGGCTCAGATTAAACAGTCCCTCACCGCCAGCTACAGCAGAAGAGAAATTAGAGCGCATAACCGCCTTGTGCTGCAGCGTGGACTCGCAGGCCAAAAACAGCCCGTCATCCAGCACCACACCGCCGCCCCAGTCGGCAACGTTCATCAGAATCAGGTACTTGTAAGTGGGCTCCAGCACCAGCAGGCCGTCGCCAGTATACTCCGGTTTGATGGCGGATTCGCCGGAGACCTTACCCCGCACCGCCTTGCCGAGCAAGTCTCCCACCCCTTTGATCCCGGTGGTGGCGTTGACATTGCCCAGCATCCACTGCATGGCCCCCGCCTGGATGGTCACCGGAGCCATGGCCAGATTACAGGCCAGCTGGCGCTTTTTGACATTCATCTGCGCGCTGTAATAGGCGGTGATCGCACTGCTGGGGGTGACGCTCAGGTCTCTCTGATACTCGATGACCCGGAAAGCGCCCATCTCGTCAATGATCTTCACATCATCATTGTCCATGAAGTTGCTCACCTGATACATAAGTAAATACCTCCGTTCAAAATATTTCGTACAAGGAACTGATTTCATTATAGAGTGGGCTTCAGCCAACTGCAAGCAAAAAGACAACTTTTCATCGTCCTTAAAACAAATTTTAAAGGATTATACCCGGAGGCGGCACACCGCCCTGTCCCCTCTCCGCGTGTTTTGCCTGAAACAGTCTTGTCTGCCCAGGTTCTTCTCCTTAAAACAACGACGGGTCCCACTGCCCCTGCTGCTGCCATCCCACAGGTCAGCGCTTCACCAATCTCTGGCCGTGTGCAGTCAATCCCAAAAACGCTTTTTAATATTTCGCAAACAATTCCTCATCATTTTAACAACATACCCCGCTTACAATCAGATCATCAAGTGAGACATCACATCACAAGACAAAATAAATCTGGAGGTTGTTGAGTTATGAAAAAGAAAGATTTTATCACCCTGATCCTGAGCACCGTCGGCGGCATTCTGTTCGCCCTGGGCCTGTGCATGGCGCTGCTGCCGGAGTGGAACGCCATGACGCCCGGTATCGTCATCGGCATTGTGGGCGCAGTCATTCTGCTGATTATGGTGCTGGTACGCCGGAAAATGGACGGCAAGCCCGCCATCGTCTTCAGCGGGAAGGCCATCGGCACCTCCCCCTATGATCATCAGCTGTCTGACGCCAATTTTGCCCTGTTCCACAGCATTTTTGATCACTGCGAGGACATCCGCCGCTCCGGTTCCGCCGCCCTGGATCTGGCCTATGTGGCCGCAGGCCGGCTGGAGGGCTTTCTGGAGCGCAACCTGAAACCCTGGGACTTTGCCGCCGGCATTCTGCTGGTGGAAGAGGCCGGGGGCCGGGTCTCGGCTTATCAGGGGCAGACACCCTATCCCCTGCAGAACGCCGACATTGTCACCGCCGCTCCGGCGGTATTTGACGAGCTGCTGGAGCTGGCCAAGGCGTAACCGGCAGGCCTCTCGACAACCGATACATCAACCTATAAAATGGCGCCCTTCCGCTCAATCGCGGAGGGGCGCCGTTTTTTTGCGTGCATTGAAACTCACCGGTGTGCCATCTGTTTGATTTTAAGGGCCTGCTGCCGGGCCAGAGGCAGATACTTCTGATAGTATTCCCCGTCCGTGGCCCCGTATTTGTTGCCCACAAACACCCATTCACAGTATTCATAGAACAGGAAATACTCCAGCGTATCACACCATTGCGGATAGGAAATTCCCTTATCCTTTAACAGATGATTGTAATAATAGTCGATGGCGAAGGCTCTGTCGGCCCGGGTCAGATAAAAAAAGGCACCTTCCTGCTCTTCCCCATGGGCAATCAGCCGGGCAAAAGAGGTGGGGTACGGCAGGATGCCGCCATACTCCCAGTCAATCAGCACCGCTCTGTGATCCGAAGCGATGATGTTGAAGGGAAGCAGGTCGTCATGGCACAGCGCCCTGGGGACGGTCTGATACACCGCCAAGAATGCCTCATAGACCTCTTCCAGCAGCGGGTCATTCAAGTAGTTTCCCCGGGTCCGGCGGTCACGGAGGCTTTTTTCATAGGAATATCCGTACTCTGCCAAAGCCCGGCTGTCCCAGGTCTTTTGTTGCAGGGAGATCAGCGCGTCCAAGGCCGCCGTCAGTTTTGGACGATTACAACGGCACAGGTTGTCTCCGTCGATATACTCCATGAGGAGATATGTCTTTCCGTCTGCCACAACCCTTTGACGCAAAGCGGGAACGCTGTTTTCATCCAGCTCGGCAAGGATGGACTGATAGGTCTCCGCCTCCTGTGCTCCGGCCTCCTTGAGGATGTAGCTGGTGTCCCCGGAGTCAATCCGCCACACCTGATACAGCTCATCGTTCTCCTCCCGTTTCAGCTGTGTCACCACTGGGTCCTGCGCAATCAATCCCGTATCCATGCAGTCCAACAGTGCGTTTATATCCATGCGCTCACTCCCTCCAAGAATCGGTTGATCCGCTTCAGCGGACCAAGCCGTTCACAAATAAAAAAGACCAGACACCATCCTGATGCCCAATGCATCAAAATCGGCGTCTGGTCTTGGTACGCCCGAAGGGACTCGAACCCCCAGTAACTGGAACCGGAATCCAGTGCCTTATCCATTAGACCACGGGCGCATGCCTCTCGACAGCTTTATTATTATACCACAGATTTTGAAAATGTAAAGAGGTAATTCTCCAAACCCGCGCCAATTTTGGCGCGGGTTTGGAGTTTTGCGCTGTGCGGCGGCGTTACTCCTCTTCGCCCTGAAGATCCGCAGCCACAGAGACAGGCTGGGGATCGCCGGCGATCAGATCGTCTTCCTCGTTTCCTTCGACCTGGGCCTCTTCGCTCTGTACACCGCCCTCGTCGTCGATGGCGTCGCACTGGCGGTACTGGGCCAGACCGGAACCGGCGGGAATCAGCTTGCCGATGATGACGTTCTCCTTCAAGCCCAGCAGGTGGTCCACCTTGCCGCTGATGGCGGCCTCGGTGAGCACCTTGGTGGTCTCCTGGAAGGAGGCGGCGGACAGGAAGGAGTCGGTGGCCAGAGAGGCCTTGGTGATACCCAGCAGCAGGCGGGTGCAGGTGGGCAGCTTCAGCTCCTCGCCGTCCTCGCCCACTTCGCCGGCGTCAATCCGGGCCTGGACCGCGGCCTTGGCGTCCTCGAAGGCGATCAGGTTGATGGTGGAGCCGCTGAGCAGGTTGGAATCACCGGCATCCTCCACCCGGACCTTGCGCATCATCTGGCGGCAGATGACCTCAATGTGCTTGTCGTTGATGTCCACGCCCTGGCTGCGGTAGGGCTTCAAAACCTCCATGACCAGGTACTCATGCAGCGCGGAGATACCCCGGATCCGGAGCACGTCCTGGGGATACAGGGCGCCGGGCACCAGCTGGAAGCCCTTCTCCACATAATCGCCCTCCTTGACCAGCAGGCTGGAGTAGGGCAGCAGATAGGTGCGCACATCGCCGTCGTCGGCGGTGATATTGACATTGACCAGAGAACCTTTCTTGGACTCCTCGATGGAGACCTTGCCGGAGATCTCCGCCAGCTGGGCCATACGCTTGGGCTTGCGGGCCTCAAACAGCTCCTCCACGCGGGGCAGACCCTGGGTGATGTCGCCGCCGGCCACGCCGCCGGAGTGGAAGGTACGCATGGTCAGCTGGGTGCCGGGCTCGCCGATGGACTGGGCGGCGATGATGCCGACGGCCTCGCCCATGCCCACCTGCTCACCGATGGCCATGTTCATGCCGTAGCACTTGGAGCACACGCCCTGGCGGGCACGGCAGGTCAGCACACTGCGCACCTTGATGGAGGTGATGCCGTGGGCCTCCAGCACCTTGGCGTCATCGGCGCTGAGCATCTTGTCAGTGCCGAAGAGCACCTCGCCAGTCTGGGGATCGCAGATAGGCTCCGCCGGGAAGCGGCCCTTGATGCGCTCGGAGAACTCCTCGATGATCTGGCCGTCCTCGCTGAGCTCGTAGACGTTGATGCCGTCGGTGGTACCGCAGTCCTCTTCCCGGATGATGACTTCCTGGGAGACGTCCACCAGACGACGGGTCAGATAACCCGAGTCGGCGGTACGCAGAGCGGTGTCGGTCAGTCCCTTACGGGCGCCACGGGAGGAGATGAAGTACTCCAGCACGCTCAGACCTTCGCGGTAGTTGGCCTTGACCGGGATCTCGATGGTGCGGCCGGCGGTGTTGGCCAGCAGGCCGCGCATGCCGGCCAGCTGACGGATCTGGGCCATGGAGCCTCGGGCACCGGAGTCGGCCATGATGAAGATGGGGTTGAACTGATCCAGGTTCTCCATCAGGGCGTTGGAGACTTCCTTGGTGGTGGCCTCCCACTCCTTGACCACCAGACGGTAGCGCTCCTCGTTGGTGGCCAGGCCCATCTTATACTGCTGCTCGATCTGAACCACGGTATCCTGGGTCTTTTCGATCAGCTCATACTTCTTGGGCGGGATGGTCATGTCGTAGATGGAGACGGTCAGAGAGGCCAGGGTGGAGTAGTGGTAGCCCTGGGCCTTGACGGCGTCCAGCACTCCGGCGGAGACCGCGAAGCCGTGCCTGGTGATGCAGCGGTCGATGATTTTGCCCAGGATCTTCTTGCCGCAGACCTCGTTGATCTCCGGGTTCAGGCAGGTGGCCGGGTTGTCCCGGTCCTGGAAGCCCAGATCCTGAGGAATCTTATCGTTGAAGATCAGACGGCCCACGGTGGTGCGGACCAGGCCTTCGTAGGGCTCGCCCTTGCAGGTGCCCTTCCGCCAGACCAGAATCGGCTCGTGGATATCCAGCTCATCCTGGTTCTCCGGCAGATTCAGGTCGATGTTGTTGGTGTTCTGCTTCTTGCGCTCCAGCATGCAGTGGTCATAGGCCAGCAGGGCCTCGGTATCGCTGCTGAAAACGCGGTAGAACTCTCTGGGCAGCGTTCCCTGAGCCGCCGCCTCCTGGGCCAGGTAGCCTGTGGTGCGGACATAGGGCTCATAGCGGTCCTCGTGCTCGGTATCGGCCACCCAGATGATGTCGTTTCCGTCGATGGTGCCCGCCTCAACGGCCCCCGCGGCTTCAGCGGCGGTGGCAAAGGTGCGCTCGGGCACATGGACCCGCTCCTTCTCGTAGGTCAGGTAGTAGGAACCCAGCACCATGACCTGGGTGGGCACGGTGACGGGGCTGCCGTCCTGGGGGCGCAGCAGGTTGTTGGCGGAGAGCATCAGGATGCGGGCCTCGGTCTGGGCCTCGGCGGACAGAGGGACGTGGACGGCCATTTGGTCGCCGTCGAAGTCGGCGTTGAAGGGGGTGCACACCAGGGGGTGCAGCTTGATGGCCCGGCCCTCCACCAGCACCGGCTCAAAGGCCTGGATGCCCAGGCGGTGCAGCGTAGGCGCCCGGTTCAGCATGACCGGGTGGTCCTTGATGACGAACTCCAGGGCGTCCCACACCTTGGGATGGCCCTTGTCCACCATCTTCTTGGCGGACTTGATGTTGCTGGCCTCGCCGTCCTCCACCAGCTTCTTCATGACGAAGGGACGGAACAGCTCGATGGCCATCTCCTTGGGCAGGCCGCACTGGTAGATCTTCAGCTCGGGGCCGACCACGATAACGCTTCGGCCGGAGTAGTCCACCCGCTTGCCCAGCAGGTTCTGACGGAACCGGCCCTGCTTGCCCTTGAGCATGTCGGACAGGGACTTCAGCGCCCGGTTGTTGGCGCCGGTGACGGCGCGGCCGCGGCGGCCGTTGTCGAGCAGGGCGTCCACAGCCTCCTGGAGCTTCCGCTTCTCTTTGCGGACGATGATGTCCGGCGCGCCCAGCTCCAGCAGACGCTTGAGACGGTTGTTCCG